>JACCEE012678104.1_pt1 | contig 61100 bp, 55 predicted proteins | sample 7449931 | NCBI WGS metagenome assembly JACCEE01 (sample SAMN15323457, study PRJNA562643) | freshwater metagenome | isolation source: river surface water | place: USA:Blue River Watershed | collected 2017-08-19
GTGCCAATCAGGCTCAATACCTGAAAGCTGTCCGTGAGGCGGAAGCTTATCCGGGCCCGTCGTTGATCATTGCTTATTCGCCCTGTATTGCGCATGGCTTGCGTTCGATGGGCCGTACCCAGCAGGAAGAGCAGAAAGCTGTTGAATGTGGCTACTGGCACCTCTATCGCTTCAACCCGCAGCTCGAAGAAGAGGGCAAGAACCCGTTCTAGTATGATTCGAAAGAACCCGATTGGAGCAAGTTACAGGATTTCCTTGGTGGTGAGGTACGTTATACCGCGCTGAAGAAATCGTTCCCGGCAGAAGCCAACCAATTGTTCCAGGCTTCGGAGGAGAATGCAAAATGGAGGTACCGTTCGTACCAGCGTATGGCACAGATGGATTGGACCGTTCCGGCAGAATAATCCAAACCAACTGTTATATTATAAAGGCGGCACCTTAACCGGGTGCCGCCTTTTATTTTGGCCAGCCGGCCAAACCAATACTGGAACACCTGAAGCCCGTCATGACACATATATTGCTATGATGCGAGCGGAGGGTAGAAATATCGTTGCGATGGATGGGTGCGACCCCGGCCGGGGTCGGATGTTATTCATCCATACGTTTGCTATAAACATGCAACGGCGCTGCCGTTGTTTTTCGCGTTGTTTAATGTACAAATATGCGATGCCTCCGGCTTCGCGACCGCGATACGCGGGATATTCAGAAAAGTTCAGGTCTGATTTTCTTTATTTCGCGTTCCAGCAATGGGGCATCGGGGAAGTGTTTTTTCAAGGTGGCTTTAAAAGTTGGTCCGTGATTGGGAACCACGGTGTGCACCAGTTCATGCACGATAATAAAGTCGATTAGCCTGTCGGGGAGGCGCATCAAATGGATGTTCAGATTGATATTTTTTAACCCTGAACAGCTGCCCCAGTTGGTTTTATTGTTCTTTACCACCACACGATTGATGTGATACCCCAGTTCGGCTGCCAGTTGGGCTGTTCGCTGAGGGAGATATCGCCGGGCCTCGAACCGTAGTCCCCCGTCGACCAGTTTACGGATTCCGTTTTTGATGACCGGGGAATTTAGCTCGTGTAAATTTGGGTATTCGATTAACATGGTTTTCTCGGCATTCAGCAGCCTGATACGGATTCGATCGAGCGGGGTAGCCGAAACCCGATAGGTAAAGTTTCGGGTTTTGAACAGTTCGCCATCAGAAAGTTGAGGCGCAATTGATTGTCTTATCTCAAGCTTTTTCAGTACTTCGGCAAGCCACTCCCTCTTTTCGTAAAGAAACTTTTCGCCCGACGTGAATGAAGCCCCCATTGGAATGGTGACTTTTACATCACCCGAAGGGGTGACCGAGATGCGCAGACGCGTTGCACGGGGATGACGAACAATCCGCACATCGCCAACCGGTGTCAGATGAACTGTCCGTTCGTTGCTCATTTCACCTCAATCTCTTCGTTTCGGTGGTGTTTAAAACTTCGGTTAATCCATCCCGGCAGGATTACTGCGCCGATAAACAGATAGGGGTAGTAACAAATGAGCCGCCAGATAACGGTCATGATGCTGACAAAACCGGTCGGGATAAAAATCTTCATGTATTCGAGGAAAATCACCTCCGAGAGGCCGGTCCCGCCAGGTGTCGGGAATACCATCATCATCACCCAGAGGATAAGCTGACGGGCAAAAATATTGATGTGTTCGACAATTGAAGGGAGCGTGTGGTTGGCTGAACCATTCAACCCGAAAATCAAGGCCAGAATAAGGAAATTGACGACCGAGTAGTGCGATGTCCACGAAAAGAAGGTGGCCCCAAAACCTTTCAGCCAAAATTTAAACGGTTTGCTCGATAACTCGCGCGAGGCATCCACAATATCATCGCCCGATTCGGCGGCCTTTTCTTTCCATCGCCGCAGCCCGGGAATGGAGAATATCAGTAAAATAAACCGTTTCAACGCCTGAGGGTTGAAAAACAACCCATAGCCAACCAGCAGAACGATGCACACTTTTACCCCGTAACCGGCTATCGCGAAATAGAAATATTTGTTGTCGAGGAAACTGCCGGCATCGACTTTCGACAAGGCAAAAAGGTTGTCGAAGCCGATAAGCATGGCTACAATGGGAAAAACCAGTACAAAATAGAGTTCGTCGAGAAAGAGGGTGCCCAGCACTACTGCCGCCCCTTTGCCAATTGGCAAACCCTCTTTATAGAGGAACAAAAGGGCAACCGATGTACCGCCTACAGCCGAGGGGGTAACCGCTGAGGCAAACTCCCACAGCAACACAATTCTTAAAATCTTGAAGTAACTTAATTTGCCTTCGGAAAGAATCCTGAGGCGAATCATGTATCCCAGAATACGGAAACAGACCAACAGGATAGCAACCATCAGAAAGAAAACCACAGTCCATGTAGGCTGAATCACCGAGAGTGACTCGATCTCCCCTTCACGGAAAAAGATATAAGCTGCTACAGCAATGCCAATTAAAACCGGCAAGATCACTTTCGACGGGTGAACATCTCTGAGGGCATCTTTGGTATTTATTTTCATTTACGCTATCAATTAGTGGACAACAACAGAACTTTGTTATTGCAAATAGAACAAAGCAATGGTTTCGGTTGTTTTATATCGTTAAATGTCATATTTTAATTATCGCAAATAACCATCTAAAATAACAGGTATATGGGCAAAGATAAGAAAACTGAAGTATTTGGGATGCTCGGAAAGAGAGAAACCTTATTTACCATCCATCATAAAACCATGCCGGGGTCGCTGGTTTTTGAATCGCTTGCGCCATTCCCGGGATATTACCTCGATGTACCAAACGACAGCAAGCCGGTTTATTTGTATATCGGGATGGACAAAGACTATTCGGTCTTTGATATCGAACGCGCCCACAAAGCCACGCAAAAGGCTACCGGATGGAAATTCGAAGCTGCAAAAGCCCGGATTACCATCTACGACAAATCGTTCGAAGTGGTCCGTCTGCGCCACCTCGACAGTTTCGACCAGTTGGCCCCTATCCAGGAATCGTTTGCCCAATATGGTTTGAAACCCAAAATATCGTCGTCGAACTGGAAAGGCGACGATGGATACATTGAACTGCACAAACTATTTTGCATCAGAAGCGTGGACAAAGAGATTTATAAAGATGCCACGGAAGAGTTCCACTATTATTTGCTGTTGCCTAAAAAGCTCTCCGCAGCTGCGTTCGAAGAGATAACCAAACAGGTGAAATACAACGCCAGTTCGTCGAGTTTTGATGCGGCATCGGGCTGCTTTTTCAAAAAAGGGAAACTGAAAGAGATGGTTCGAATTTACACCAAAAAGGAAGAGGTTGATTTTCTGAAGGAAATTCATGCCCTCTATCTCTCAAAAATCAAAAAATAAGCCACTTTCAACAACTAAAGCTGCCCGACAGGCGGCTTTTTTTAATGGATAACCCGATGAGTTCACCCCATCAGCACAACAGTTCGACCAACCTATCGATTGCCTTTTTTCTGAACCTGGCCTTCGCCATTGTTGAATTGTTTGGCGGATTTCTGACCAACAGTGTTGCCATACTCTCCGATGCGCTGCACGATTTCGGCGATTCGGTTTCGCTGGGTGTTGCCTGGTACCTGCAAAAAGTTTCATCGCGCGGCCGCGACAGCCATTTTTCGTACGGGTACAGACGGTTTTCGTTGTTAGGGGCACTTTTCATCTCGGTGATGCTGTTTGTCGGGTCGTTGTTTGTCATCCGTGAGGGAGTTGAAAGGCTCTTTTCGCCCGTCGAAGCCAATGCCAAAGGGATGTTTTTGTTTGCCATCCTGGGGGTAGCCGTCAATGGATTTGCCGCCTTCCGTCTGGCCAAAGGAAGTTCGTTGAACGAAAAGGCCGTTTCGCTCCATCTGCTCGAAGATGTTTTGGGCTGGCTGGCCGTTTTAGTCGTTAGTGTGGTGATGATGTTTGTCCACCTGCCTATCCTCGACCCGCTGCTTTCCATCGGGATCTCCGTTTGGGTGCTGATAAATGTCTTCAGGAACCTGATTTCGACCTTTAAAGTGCTATTGCAGGAGGTGCCGGGCGATGTCGATATGAAAGTTTTAACCAACAAAATAAAGGCGATTGAAGGCGTTGACAACCTGCACGATATTCATCTCTGGACACTCGACGGCGAAAGCCACATTTTGACACTGCACATTGTTTCGCCCGTTTGCGATACTAAAATCCACCAACGCATCAAAGATGAAATAAGGGCCATTTGCATCGAATATAAAATTGACCACGTCACCGTCGAGATCGAAGATGAAGCAGCCGACTGTGGGTTAAACAATTGTTAATCGCCTCTATATTCCGGTAAATCACATTCAACCATTTCGGTCAATGGGAAAACTTTGCTTATTTTGCATTCGGGAATGAATATCCATCCACTGGCTTAGCCCGACAGGCTAAAGCCTGTTGTTATCGGAGTAAAATACAAAAAACATATCAAGTGAATATCCTTATCATTGGCTCGGGAGGTCGCGAACATGCATTCGCCTGGAAACTGAAACAGAGCCCAAAGCTCGAAAAACTTTTCATTGCTCCCGGAAATGCCGGTACTGCTTCGCTGGGGAGCAACCTCGACATTGAAGTGACCGATTTTGAAAAGTTGGCTGCTGCCGTTATCGAAAATCGTATCGACATGATAATTGTTGGCCCTGAAGTCCCTTTGGTAGCAGGCATTCACGATTACTTTGCATCGATACCCGAACTGAAAAATATCCCCGTTATTGGGCCCGACAAAAGCGGTGCCCGTTTGGAAGGAAGTAAAGATTTTGCCAAAGAATTCATGGTCAAATACAATATCCCAACGGCCGGTTATCTTTCGGTTACGCAACAAAACCTCGACGAAGGCATTGCTTTCCTTGGCAAACTCAACGCACCTTATGTATTGAAAGCCGACGGGCTGGCTGCCGGAAAAGGGGTATTGATTATCGAATCGCGCAGTGAGGCCGAAGAGGCTTTGCGCGAAATGATTGGAGGAATGTTTGGAGAGGCCAGTGCGACCGTGGTAATCGAAGCGTTCCTGTCGGGAATTGAGTGTTCGGTATTTGTACTTACCGACGGGAAAAACTATAAGATATTGCCTGAAGCCAAAGACTACAAACGAATTGGCGAAGGCGACACCGGCTTGAACACTGGCGGCATGGGGGCTATTTCGCCGGTTCCGTTTGCCGATGCAACTTTTATGAAAAAGGTGGAAGAACGAATCGTTCAGCCTACAATCGACGGATTGCGTAGCGAAAATATCGACTACCGGGGGTTTGTTTTTATCGGGTTGATGAATTGCGGCGGTGAACCAATGGTTATTGAATACAATGTCCGCATGGGCGATCCCGAAACCGAAGCGGTCATGCTGCGCATCGAAAACGACCTTGTCGGGCTTTTCGAAGGTGTAGCCCACCGGACCCTGTCGGAACAAGAGTTGAAAGTAAGCAACAATGCGGCTGTAACCGTAATGTTGGTCGCCGGCGGATACCCGGGGAAATACGACAAAGGGTTGGCCATTTCGGTAACAGGCAGTACCGAAGAAAGCATTATATTTCATGCCGGGACGAAGCTTTCCGGAACGAAGGTCGTCACCAACGGAGGCCGTGTGCTTGCCGTAAGTTCAACCGGAAAAGATTTTAAGGATGCACTCGAAAAATCGTACCGCAGTGCCGCCAAAGTTAAGTTCGATAAGATGTATTACCGCCGCGATTTGGGCTTTGACTTGTAATAAAAAATGTTTCTGAGGCTATTCAACCAGAGAGGGTTTATAGGAGTACTGCTGTTTGCTGTTGCAGGAATATTGCTGTGGGGAGAGAGTCTGCTTGTTCCTCAGCCACCGCCTTCATTCCCGGGCGAAAGCTCTATGCCTTTCTATGCATGGCTGGCCGCATTGTTTCAGGGTGAAACCATCTGGCCAAGAATAACGGCCTTTGGCTTAATTATAATCAACTCGCTTATCATCAGCTGGCTTAACACCGGGTTTAATTTTATGCCCGGGAAGAGCTGGTTACCGTCACTGGTTTATCTGTTGGCTGTTTCGGCCGAGCCCGATCTGCAAACGCTTCATCCGGCCCATTTGGCAACGCTTTTTATCCTTTTGACTGTATTTTTTATCTTCGGGACCTATAACAACCGCTCGAATGAAGTGCCGTGGACTTTCAACGCCTCATTTTCGCTGGCGGTAGCCACCCTTTTTTATCTGCCTGCCATTGTTCTGTTGCCCCTTATCTGGATTAGCATGTTTGTTTTGCAGAAAAGCGACAACTGGCGTGTGATGGTAGTTCCCTTCTGGGGATTTCTGGCACCCTGGCTACTGGTTGCAGCCGGAGCTTTTCTGACTGATAATCTGGTTAAATGGTCGGATGCCATTATCAACGACCTCTTTTCGGTTAACAACCAATACTTGTTTAATGTCTATTTTCTGGCCCTCACCGGATTGGTTGTATTGCTGGCCGCTTTTGGCAGCATTGCAGTTGTTGCTTCCGGCGGGGTGAAGAAGATTATGTCGCGTAAATTCTTTGTGATATTTTATTGGATGGTTGGTTTAATTATGATTGCGGCGATTGCCCTTCGATCAGCCGGCCCCGGGATTATCGCACTCCTTTCTCTGCCAACCACCTATTTTATCTCCTACTTTTTTATTTTCGGCAAACGAAACTTCTGGCGCGAAGCCCTTTTCATGATCTATATTGCCTCAATGGTTGCCTCTTACTTTTTAATGCCTGCGTTACGTCCGTAGTGGACCGGACTAATCAGTCAATTCTTTTTCTTCCTCGTCAATAATCAGGTTGTCGGGAATAGACTTTTGCGTTTTCACCCCCAAATCTTTCAGTTTTTCGGCTGTTCTGACCAGATTTCCCCGGCCGGTATGTAATTTATTCAAAGCAGTATCATAGTTTGTCCTGGCGCTTTCGAGCCCCTTGCCCATCTTCTCCATATCCTGAATAAAATTGACAAATTTATCGTAGAGCGAGGCGCCCAACGCGGCAATCTCAATCGCATTACGGGTCTGATTTTCCTGCTTCCAGATGGAAGCGATGGTACGCAACGATGCCAGTAATGTGGATGGGCTAACAATAACCACCTTGTTGTCCCATGCAAAATTGAAAAGTTCCTGATCTTCCTGAACAGCCAAACTGAACGAGGACTCTATCGGCACAAACAGCAACACAAAATCGGGCGTATTGAAATTACGCGAAGTGCTATAATGCTTTTCCGAAAGCAGCTTGATATGGGTGCGGATTGAGTGCAAATGCGCTGTGGTAAACTGCTTTTTCTCCTCGTCAGTTGTGGCGTTTACCAGTCGTTCGTAGGCAATCAGCGACACCTTCGAGTCGACAATGATATGTTTTTTGTCCGGCAAATGGACAATCACGTCAGGGCGAATCGATTTCCCATCGCTATTTTCATCAGCCACTTCGCGCTCGTACTCGCGCCCTTTCATCAATCCCGACCGTTCCAGCACACGTTCCAATACCACCTCACCCCAGTTGCCCTGTTTTTTTACATCGCCTTTCAGCGCCTGTGTCAGGTTTTGGGCTTCGGTACTGATTTTGACATTCATCTCCTGTAATTTCTTTAGCTCTGCTTTAAGGTCGGTTTGATCTTTCAGCCCCTTCTCATAGGTGTCTTCCACTTTCTTCTCGAAAGTTTGCAGTTTGTCCTTCAATGGGGTGAGGATTTCGCTGATATTCTTTTGGTTGGTGGCGGTAAATTCTATCGAATTTTCTTTCAATATTTTATGGGCAATATTTTCGAACTCGGCAGTAAACCGCTTTTGAATCTGTTCCAGTTCCTTGGTTTGGTTCTCCAGTCTTTCACGTAAGTGAGTCAGGTCGGCTTGTGAGGCCGCCAAATTTCGGTTCAGGGATTCAGCCTTTTCACGTTCACGTTGAAGTTGCCCGTTACGCTGTTCAAGTTCAGCAAGAGCCGTTTCGGCTCGCTGTTGGGCAAGCGACTTTGCACGTTCGGCTTCACCGTTTCGGGTCAGCCAATCTTTTTCGGCCCGGCTGATTTCTGAAAGATGAGTGTTCCTTAGTGATTGGACAGCACTCTGACGGGCAAACCAAATGATGGCTCCTCCGGCAATAAACCCAACTACGGCATAAATTATTTCCATACGTTAATGTTCCGTTTGGCTAAAGTTATCAATTTGTCTGGCAAGAAAAAAGCGTATCCAAAAGAGATGGATACGCTTTTCCTATATGCGTTTTAAAATTAGGGCATCTTGTAAACAATTGAGTTGATAACCATTCCTGCACCAACCGAGGTGAGGATAATATTATCGCCCGAAATGATTTCGTGATCGACCATTTTATTTTTCAGAATCAAATCGAGTAATGTCGGGACCGTGGCCGACGATGAATTACCATAGTGACGGATGGTCATCGGCATCACATTTTTATCGTAATCCTTCTTTCCGTAAAGCTTGAATACTCTGGCCAGAATGGCTTCGTCCATTTTTTCGTTGGCCTGATGGATCAACACCTTTTTGACATCGTCGAGATGCAGTCCGGCTTTATCGAGGCTCTCTTTCACAACGCCGGGCACTGTCGAAAGTGCATAAACATATACCTTGTTGCCCTGCATCCGGATAAAACGGTCGTTGCGGTGATACGCTTCCTTCAGCGAAGCCCCCATCTTCAACATACCCTGATCTTCGTCGGTGCGGCTTGCGTGCGATAAAATGCCTATTGGGGTTTCACTTTCGCGGGCTTCGACGATGACCGCCCCCGAACCATCGGAGAAAATCATGCTGTCGCGGTCGTGCGGGTCGGCCACACGTGAGTTCACATCGGAACCCACCACCAAACCACATCTAAAGGTCCCACTTTTGATGTAGGCATCAGCCAAAATCATGGCAGTAGTCCAGCCCGGGCACCCGGCTATCACATCGTGGGTCAACACATTGGGATTTTTAACGCCCAGCGATGCTTTTACGCGGCTCGAAATGGATGGCATAATATCCGAACGGTTAATACCGGGATAGATATCGCCAAAGTTATGGGCGACAATGATAAACTCAAGCTTTTCGCGATCGAAACCCGACGACTCAATGGCATCGAGTGCGGCAAAGGTGGCCAAATGGCTGGTAGCCTGATTCGACTCGGCATAACGACGTTCTTCGATATTGGTAATCTCGAAGAACTTTCTGATTATCTCATCGTTGGCGGTCTCTATTTTGGTCCCGTTCGGGTCGTAAAACTCTGCATTCAAAAATGACTGGTTCGGCACCACTTTGGGCGGCACAAACGAACCAGTAGCTGTTATAACCGTACAAATTTTGTTTTTCATCTGTTCGAAGATATATGGTAGTTATTTAATATTTCACGGTCAATCTTTTCGATCCTAAACTCCTGACCTTCCAGCACACCATAGCTAAACTCCCTAAACCATTCGCCCAACATGATCAAGCGGCTTGAACCGTTCAGCGGATAATCGATAGCCAAATGACGGTGGCCAAAAATAAAAAAATCGAAATGCTCTTTTTGCAATATTTCTTTGGCAAAGATAATCTGTTCTTCCTTTTCTTCGCCCAGAAATCCAAGCCCTTCGCCACCCTTTGATAACCGGCTCTGCTTAGACCAGTTATGGGCCACTTTGAAAGCGGTATCGGGATGAAGCTGTGAATAGGCCCATTGCGCAAACCGGTTGCGGAATAGCTTCTTGATAAACTGGTAACCTTTATCGCGCTCGCCCAAATCGTCGCCATGCGAAAGAAAAAACTTTTTGCCGTTCAATTCTTTGGTCAAAAAATCGTGATGGAGCGTAACGCCTGTTTCTTGTGGAAGATAATCGAAAATCCAGAAGTCGTGATTGCCGGTAAAATAGTGAACCGGGATTCCACTGTCGGTAATATCGGCCAGGGCACCCAACACCCTGACAAAACCACGCGGGGCCACTTTTTTGTATTCAAACCAAAAGTCGAATATATCGCCCATCAGATAGATCTCTGAGGCATCGTTCCTGACATTCTTCAACCAGTCGACAAAAAGCAACTCTCTCTCTTTGTTCTGCTTAAGGGCAGGAGCTCCGAGATGAATATCAGATACAAAATAGACTTTCTTCACCTGGTCCGACATTAGATTCAAATTACCAACCAATGGTTTGACGCGGCAAAGATAACCCTAAAATCATTTCTGCAAAACAGCAGCAAGTTGATAAACCCGGGCGCGTCGGCAGGGGCACTATCTGACAATTCGGGCCAATGCCTGCGTCAATGCTGGACCCTGAAGGTTTTTGGCTACAATCTGACCTTCCTTATCGAGAATATAATTGCTTGGAATTGCCTGAATATTATAACTGTTGACCGCCTGATAACTGCCCTTCATATCACCTACATTAATCCATGGCATATTGTCTTCGGCGATAGCCTGCAACCATGCAGCACGGTCGTTGTCGATACTGACCATATAAATTTCGAACCCACGGTTGCGATACTGTGCATAGAGTTCGTTAAGCACCTGGTTTTGCACTCTCGAGGTACGGTCTTTGGCCGACCAGAACTGCAACAGCACATATTTACCCTGTAACGACCAAAGCGAACGATTGATTCCATGCTGATCGGGCAGGTTGATATCAGGGGAGTTTACTGCCGATTGCTGAAGCAACTGCATAGCCTGCATGCTCCTCTCCTTCCGCATAATATCGAGTGTATTGTTATACAAAGCCTTCACATGGTCGTTGTTCGGGTAAAGCGACGAAAGCGCCGATGCGGTTGTTTTCATCAACTGCAAATCGTTAATCACGAATGCATTGGGTTCCCACTGCTGATAGAGGGCATAAATATTGGCTGGCGAGAAAGGGTTCCGCTTTACGAAATCACTGGCATATTGGGCGTAAGCATTGGCAATACTGGCATATTCGATATTCAGGCTTTCGAGTGTCGAAGCATAGAGCGGATTATTTTTATTCTTGTTATAAAGCGCTCTCAGCGAGTCGAGTTTCGCTTTTGCTTCAGCAAACTTCTGATTCAGTTCCTGAATTTCTTTCGAATTGGCCGAACCTTCGACATCGTAATCGAAGGCAAGATTGGCATAATTGCCTTCAATGGTAACCCGGTCGGCCGAGTCGAGCAACAACGTTAAGAAGTTGGTGTTGCTTACCTGCAACAGGTAAAAAGTTGGATCGGATGTGGTTCCTTTCAGTTCGAAATTTCCCTTTTTATCGAGTTTTACAGAATCGACGAATGTTAATTTGCTGGGATGCAGCTGAGAAAAATAGAGGGTCTTGCCAGCTCCGCCGTCAATTGTTCCGGAAATGGTAAACTGGTTCTTCGGACCGCAAGAGAAAAGCAGCACGGCTGCCCAAACAATCAAAATCGCTCTTTTCACAAGTTTGTATTTAAAGTGTTATTAATCTGAATATTGAATTACACAACACATAAGTTCCGCTCTCATTTAACCTTGCCGTTTTTAGCCGAAGTGCCTGGTAACTCTTTCAGCAAAAATATAAATTCCTGTAAAAATGCAACGTCCCAAAAGGGAACCTTCGAAAATAAAAGCCGTAGAACCAGCCTGAAAGCTCTTTGAAAATGATTATTTTTGCCGTTTTAAATCAGAAACGTGAAGGTACATTACGGATTAGATCAATTTGATGCGCAAAAACCGGTGCTTACCATCGGAACATTCGACGGGGTGCATATGGGCCACAACGAAGTGCTTTCGGAGCTGAAACGGTTGAGTATCGCGTCGGGTGGCGAATCGGTGGTTTTTACCTTCTACCCTCATCCAAGAATGGTGGTGGCACCGGCCGAAGATTCGCTGAGGCTGCTCACCACCAAAGAGGAGAAGATTTCGCGCTTCGAAAAGATGGGCATCGACCATCTGGTTTTTTATCCCTTTACCCCTGAATTTTCCCAGCTCTCGTATGACCGTTTTGTGAGAGAAATCCTGGTCGGGAAAATGAAAATTAGCTGTCTGGTAGTGGGCTACGACCACAAATTCGGCCACGAACGCAAAGGCGATTTCGAGGCCCTTTACCGGCTGTCGCAGGAGTTGGACTTTGAGGTGGAAAAACTCGACAAACTATTGGTTGAAAATATAGCGGTCAGTTCAACCCGTATCCGAACCGCACTCGACACGGGCAATGTAAAACTGGCCAACGAATTTCTGGGATATGCCTTTACATTGACCGGCAAAGTAATAGAAGGCAATCAACTGGGGCGCAAATTAGGGTTTCCTACCGCCAATATCGAAACATTGGATCACCACAAATTGATTCCGGGCGATGGGGTTTATGCCGTTACGGTGAAAGTTGGCCATAACCAATATGGCGGAATGCTCAATGTTGGCACCCGCCCGACAGTAAACTACAATGCCGACCACCGAAGCATTGAGGTACATATTTTCGACTTCGCCGACGATATCTACCATCGCGAAATCACGATAGCCTTTATCGATAAAATAAGAGATGAACAACGGTTTCCGGATATTGAAACCCTTCGCCAACAACTGGTTAAGGACAAGATTAAATCGCTCGAACTGTTGGCCAAAAGGTGAAAAGCCGAATTGTGGAACTGTACCACGTTTTTGGCTGAAATCGAAGAAATGAATTCTGAAAATATAATACAATACATTAATAAACAATATAATGGATTACAAAGTAGCCAATATTTCGCTGGCCGATTTTGGCCGAAAAGAGATTGAAATTGCTGAAAAAGAGATGCCGGGACTGATGAGCCTGCGCACCAAATATGGTACAGAAAAACCACTTACCGGTGCGCGCATCATGGGATCGCTGCACATGACCGTGCAGACAGCCGTACTGATTGAAACATTAAAAACGCTTGGTGCCGAAGTACGCTGGGCATCGTGCAATATCTTTAGTACACAGGATCATGCTGCGGCAGCCATCGCAGCGGCCGGAATCCCGGTATTTGCATGGAAAGGCGAAACCCTCGAAGAATATTGGTGGTGCACCGAACGTGCCCTCGATTTTGGCAATGGCCTCGGCCCAAACCTGATTGTCGACGACGGAGGCGATGCCACCATGATGGTCCACATTGGGCTGGCTGCCGAAAAAGAGGCCTCTGTTCTCGACAAAAAAGCGGAAGGCGAAGATGAAATCCAACTGTTGGCAGCACTGAAAAAGATCCTCCGCGAAACCCCCACCCGTTGGACCAATGCAGTAAAAGAGATCCGGGGCGTTTCGGAAGAGACCACTACCGGCGTTCATCGCCTGTACCAGATGATGGAACGGGGCGAACTACTCTTTCCCGCCATCAACGTAAACGACTCGGTAACCAAATCGAAATTCGATAATCTGTATGGCTGTCGCGAGTCGTTGGCCGATGGCATCAAACGGGCAACCGATGTAATGGTAGCCGGAAAAGTGGTGGTGATTTGCGGCTATGGCGATGTGGGCAAAGGGTGTGCCCGTTCGTTGCGCGGATATGGCGCCCGTGTAATTGTTACCGAAATCGACCCGATTTGCGCCCTGCAGGCTGCAATGGAGGGTTACCAGGTAGCCACAATCGAAGATGTGGTTAGCGAAGGCAATATATTTGTCACCACGACCGGAAACAAAGACATTATCACCGCCGCACATATGGCCGCCATGCGCGATCAGGCCATTGTCTGCAACATCGGCCATTTCGACAATGAGATTCAGGTGAGCCGGCTGGAAAAATGGCCCGGAATCAATAAAATCAACATCAAGCCACAGGTCGACAAATATGTGTATCCCGATGGTCACGCCATTTTCCTGCTGGCCGAAGGCCGACTGGTCAATCTGGGATGCGCTACCGGCCACCCATCGTTTGTGATGAGCAACTCATTTACCAACCAAACATTGGCGCAAATCGATCTCTGGAAAAAGGATTATGAGGTGGGTGTTTATCGTCTGCCCAAATATCTCGACGAAGAGGTGGCCCGTCTGCACCTCGAACAGCTTGGCGTTAAGCTAACGAAGTTGACCCCCGAACAGGCTGATTACATTGGCGTTCCGGCTGAAGGCCCCTACAAACCGGAGCATTATCGGTATTAACAGCAAAGTCGCAAGTATCAGGTATCAGGATTTACATATCCCGTCGCGAGTGGTATTTAACGATATCTCCACAATCGATTCTTTGACGGATAGGTCTTGGTACCTGACACTTACGATCTGTCACCGAACAACCCCGTCAATTGTGCACCCACAATCGGCCGCCTACTACCGAGACCCCGTACATTTTCAGATTGCGGCCGGAAGGGCCTTTGGTAGGATATCCTCCGCCAAATAAGTTATAAGTAGAGCCACAACAGCTGCAGGTAGCAATGGGGTTGCTACTGGTAAAGTCGCCGGTTTTGCCGCTCTCGGGCGATACTTTGCAGGTTCGCGTACCCTCGTAAGGGCAACAGGCATCGAAAGCATAATATTGTGATTCGTTGATACAGATAACTATCAGTCCTGCATACCCTTCAGAGGCGACATTCAAGGAATTGCCCGGAATATAGAGACTGTTGACATTGGTAATGGAGATATACTTGTTCACCTGCACATAAGGGACAAACGAATTTTGGTCGTCTTCGCAGCCCGTTACCACTACTGAAAGGATCAATGATAAAATAGCCGGAAGCGACTTGTATATTGCAATCTTCATCATTTTTATTACTTTTAGCATCATGCAAATATAACAATTATGCAATCGTTGCTCATGAATGTCCAGTTAGCCGGCATAGGCGACTATATCTTTCTGGCTGTGATAGTTATCTCAGCCATTGCCCAAATTATTGGCAAAAACCGGAAGAAACTGCTCGAAAGTGAAGAGATGGAGAACCGGCCCCACAAGCCCCATCCGATGGATGATGATGAATATGAGCAACCTCAACCCAAGCGCCCGGTATTTACCATTCCATTCGATCCTTTCGACCAGGTTGATACAATCCCTGCCGAAGAAGGGACCCCTTCGGTTACCGGTCGTAAAGCGCAACCCAAAGCCAAATCTAAACCCAAAAAGTTTGAAACGGTGGCCGAACGGATGGCTGCACAATACAATGCGGCGCAAATTGCCGAAATGGAAAAAAGAATCAAAGAGGGACAACGGATGTTCAATAACAGCATCAAAAGCGAAGAGACAGGGCATGGCGAAACAGGCCGGAAAGGTCGCCGCTTCAACCTTCGCGAAGCCGTGATTCAATCCGAAATCCTCAACCGAAAGTATTCATAACCAACCCGTCAAAAAATTAATTAGGGTTATTGCACAGTTATTAGAGAATATTTTTACATTTGTACTGAATCAAGTTTTGGAAGAGTTCCGCAGGTCGGAGTTCTTCTGTTTTTTTTATGTCGTACCAGTAAATTTTTTAAGAAAATGGCCAAAGTAACTTATGTTTCAGCCGAAGGTTTCAAGAAGCTCAAAGCCGACCTTGAACACTTGGTGAATATTGAAAGGCCGGCTATTTCCAAACAGATTGGAGAAGCCATTGAGAAAGGTGATATTTCGGAAAATGCCGAATACGATGCAGCCAAAGATGCCCAAGGCATGCTCGAAGCCAAAATTGCCCTGTTACAGGAGCAACTGGCCAGCGCACGCATCATCGACCAATCGAAAATCGACACGGATGTTGTTCAGATCATGAATAAAGTAACCATCAAAAATGTGAAGAACAACGCAACAATGGCTTATACCATCGTTTCAGAACATGAGTCGGACCTCAAATCAGGGAAAATCAGTGTAAGCACCCCAATAGCCAAAGGGTTGTTAGGCAAACGCATCGGCGATGTTGTCGACATTAAGGTGCCGTCGGGAGTTATTCCGTTCGAGATTATCAATATTGAATTGGGGATGTAAATCCGAAGCATTATGGCATCAATCTTTACCAAAATAGTCAATGGCGAAATTCCCGCCTACAAGGTGGCCGAAGACGACCACTATCTGGCTTTCCTCGATATTTTTCCTTTGGTAAAAGGCCATGTGCTGGTCATCCCCAAAAAGGAGGTCGACTATCTTTTCGATCTCGACAACGAACAGTATGGCGGGTTAAACCTCTTTGCCAAACGGGTAGCCGAAGCCATCAAGAGGGCTGTTCCCTGCATCAAAGTTGGGGTAGCCGTTCTGGGGCTCGAAGTGCCGCATGCCCACATCCATCTGATTCCGATGAACAGCGAAAAAGATATCAACTTTGCCAACCCAAAGCTAAAGTTGACCGCTGAAGAGTTTACCGCTATCGCGGAAGCTATCCAAAAAGAATTTGTTTAAAAGCAGAAAAGCGTTGTCCTCAACGCTTTTTTTGTGGTTCAAATCGGCTATCCTTTAATCTTTCCGGGGTTTTTGCGGATATATTCGTCCCAGTTTTTGTAGGGTTTGTCCGAAACCGGTTTTTTCATTTGCAGATAATGGCAAACGGCTGCAGCCAGTGCATCGGTGGCATCCAAATCGGATGGCAGTATATCGATGCTAAACATCTGTTTCAAAAAATAGGCGACCTGTTCTTTCGAAGCGGCACCATTTCCGGTAATGGCCTGTTTGATACTGAGCGGCGCATACTCGGTAATGGGAATCCCGCGAAAAAGCGATGCCGCCATGGCCACCCCCTGAGCCCGCCCCAACTTGAGCATCGACTGTACATTCTTGCCGAAAAAGGGAGCTTCAAGTGCCGTTTCATCGGGCCGATACTCGTCGACCAGATGCAATGTACGGCTAAAAATATGTTGTAATTTTTGATAATGGCCTGTAAATCCGGCCGTTTTTACCACGCCCATCGCTACCAGGCTGACTTTGCTCCCGTCAATCCGAATTACCCCGTAGCCCATGATGTTAGAGCCGGGGTCGATGCCCAATATGGTTTTCGATTCGCTCAATCCTTTTTTGATTCAAACTTAATCGATTTTTGGCGCCCCCCTTCATCCCCGACTATTTTTTTAATCAAAGATGAATCCCCGTTATCCTTTTGCCGGACGAGGCAGCCAGCTACTCCCGGCTTACTCCCCTCGCCGGGGGACTTAAAGGGGAGTTAATGCGGACTTAATGCGGAGTTGAATATAGGTGATTTCCATTCGAACCAGATACGTAGGAGATACGTAGCATCGATTTACGGGCCGTATGGTCAAACATGGGGCGAAGTTTCCATTTTTACCGCACCCCTTATCTGCGGCGAAGAATGGGTATCCGAAGCTCTGTTTCGACATAACGAAAATAGGAATAGAGTTTTCGTTCGATTTCGAGCGGATAATTTTCGGATGGCTCGTAATTGATGGTCGATGCAAAAAAGCGGTTATGGCGGGCCGATGTGGCTTTGTAGTTCCATTCGCGGGCATATTGCTGGTTCATGCTGCGATAGTATTCAATTGTTCGTTCGGTTGCCTTGCTGCTGTGCAGGGCATACCACGACTCAAATCCGGAGTCGAAAACAATCATCTCATATTCTGTTGAATCCGGTTGCGGGGTCGACACCGCATTCCCGGTTGAAGGTTTCGATATCGTGCAGGCGGAGAGCAGGGCAAGAAACAGGACCAAAACCGTCAATGAAGTGATTAACTTTTGCATGATCAATGATTTTATGGGTTTATATGAAAGAGGGTTCAAAAAACATGCCATAGTCGATTATCGCGCTTCAGAGCCACCCGCTCCCCCTTTTCGGGGATTTTTAACCCCATTATGTTTGTCAGGGGGTCACTTTTTTGTTGATAAACGGATAAATAATGAACAGTTTCGGCAAAAGTTGACAAGAAATATTGCCAATTGCGCCGGAATGATAATTTTGTCCGGGTTAAAATATTGAAACGTAAAACCGTAAAGCTTCTGGCAAACCACAGTTTCATAACGAACCGGCCGGTTTCCCGGAGTAACTTCCCCGGTGATTTCCGGAAAGATGTAAAAAGAACCAATTTTTACATCAGTACCTTCTATCGGCTGCTGCTTCTGACGATTATCGTGCTGGGATTTTTTAAAACAACTGAAGGTCAGTGCCCCAACGTTGGACAAAGCCATACAATCGGGGTTACATCGGGTTGTGCCCCCTTTAATTTCTCGTTCGATGCCGTTTTTCCCGATTTGACCACTGCCCACAATACATTTAAACCTGGAGTGAAGTACGAGGTATGGATCGACTGGGGCGATGAAGCACAGACCATTTATCCAACCACACTAAGTACCAACGGTTCGGGTGTACCGATTCTTACGGCCAAACCTACTCACGTTTATCCACAGTTTACCGACCCTACAAAAGGGGAATGTGTTTATGACGTAAAAATGCGCCTGTTGGTCAATAATGTAGAATGTCAGGACATTAAAAACGATTTTACGGTACGGGTTTGGGATACTGACGGCTATCGCGGTGGACAATTGGGTATCAACCCGTCGCCGGTATACATCTGCGACGGCAAGCCCATCAATGTTATCTTTCAGGATATTAGCACCTGGAACTGTACCGGTAACGTGGGAAGCCCTAATACCGGAGCACGCACTATCCGTTGGGATTATGGTGAAAACATTTCGGGAAGTTCCATTTCAGGCATCACGATAGCCAGAGAAGATGCATCGGGCAATGTTATTGGGGTGGTGAATATGGATTCGCAGGATACCGTACGTGGCGGAGCATTCAAATATGACGACGGACAATTTATACCCGACACCCGCGGCAATAGCTGGACAATCAGCGTTCCGGCGACAACAGCAGCCGATGTGGGCAAGACATTCTGGGTACGACTGAATAACTGGAACTTTTGCAATCCGTTCGGGATAAAAGCACCGGAAACAACCACCACCCGTATAGAGGTAATTGCGGTTCCCGATCCTCAGTTTAAAAATCCTATCGGCCCCTTTTGCAAGGGCGATGCCATTATTGATTTAGATAATTTCCTTACTTCCAATTTCTTCCCCAATCAATTGGCTTTCCGGGAATTTACGGGCTCCGGAGTGACCAACGATTTAGCCACCCAGAAATGGTATTTCGATCCTGCTGCCGCCGGGGTAGGAACCCATGTGATTACCTATACCGAAACCAACCGTGGCGGATGTAGCGAAACCGTTCAAACGACCATAACAGTCGACGACGGAGCTGTGGCCCGCATGAAAATCAATGGGAAAGAGGTAACCAACTCGACATCGGTCAATATTTGTGCCGATGCGGCAGTCTATTTCGAAAGCATTTCGACCGGGGTCAACGGCGTAAGCTGGGAAATTACCGATGGCAGTTCAGTTATTCCTTACAACACGACCACTTTTACCCATAACTTTGTCAACAACACCGGGAGCGTGAAGCTGATAGCTACCAGCAGCAATGCCAGTTGCCCCGATGAAATCGTTTTACCGCTGAATATCAATCCGGCAGTCAAAGCCGACTTCGATATGATTGGAAATCCGGGGTGTTCGCCGCTCAAGATAGAATTCACCAACAAATCGTCATCGACAACCGGACAAACACTGCGCTACCGATGGTTCTTTGGTGATGGGACAAAAGATAGCGTTACTACTAAAGATGCTTCGCATGTTTACCTGAATTCGACCGTTGGCGACATTACCTACAAACCGCGCCTTACCGTTTGGTATAACTTAAACGGGAAGATTGCCTGTAGCGATACCACGGCACAGGATTACCGGCATATTACCATTTTCGCGGCCCCAACTGCAGGACAGGATCTGGTTGTGTGCGACGGAGTACTCACCACTGCCTTTGCAGCAACCACCAGTGGCGGTATAGGAACCTGGAGCCAGATAGATGGTCCGGCCAATGCCTCTATCTCTTCGCTTAACGATCCGAAAGCCATACTGACAGCGCCCATCACAGGCAGTTATCTGTTTAAATGGGAAGTGATAGGTGGTTGTAACGGCATTGATACCGTTGCCGTTAACTTTGTACAGCAGCCAAAACCCAATGCCGGGGTAGACAACAGTGCCAACTGTGACCTGAATTATGTGTTACGGGCTGCGCCACTGAGTGGTATCGAAAGAGGATTATGGAGCTTGGTATCGGGGCCGGGGACAGCCGTTTTTCAAAACAGCGCATCGAACAATTCGCGCGTGACGGTAAGCCTCGAAGGGGCCTATACTTTTCGTTGGACAATTGACCCGGGGTTTGGGTGTGACACCCAATACGACGAAGTGGTTATTTCGTTTGCCAACCCACCGGTGATGCCGGCTTTTACGGTAAGCGACAATTCCATTTGCTCCGGCACGACTGTTACCTTTACCAATACCAGTCCAGCAGGGGCCTCCAACTTTGAATGGGATTTTGGCGACGGCACCATTCTCACCACTGAAGATAAAGTAGTTACCCATACCTTTGTGAACAGTTCCTCGTTCCCTGTTGACTTTTCTGTCATCCTGACCTCGGGCACCAATGTGGCCTGTTCACGCATTGCCAGCCAGATTGTTACGGTAGAGCCTGATTTTCAGCCCGGCTATCCGGTAATCCTCAAAGGTTGCGACCCTTTCACGCCTAAGTTCGAAAATGGCTTTGCCTATGTACAGAACATTCGCTGGCTCGACGAAGGTGGCAATGTGCTGGCTACCGGGCTGAACCCGGTAATGCCCCCGTTTGCGGCTCAGAATGGGGTTGAAACCACCTATAAAGTATTTCTTGAAGGCACGTCGAACGGGTGTACCAGCACCATCGAAAACCAGGTGATTGTGCAGGTTCCGCCTACGGCCGATTTCGATGCTTCGGCCTTTAGCGGCTGTGCCCCGTTGAACGTAGCCTTTACGCAGAACGCGTCGGCCGATGCGACCAGTTTTGTTTGGGATTTTGGCGATGGCAGTCAGGCCTCCATCTCACCGAACCCACTCCATCCGTTTGTGTCGCCCACCGGGGCGCAAACCACCTTCGATGTCACGATGACGGTAAGAAATGCCAATGGATGTGCGGCTTCCGTCACCAAACAAATTACTGTATTGCCCACGCCGCAGGCCGATTTCTCGGTAACCCCGCAAATACAGACTTTCCCCGACCGGACGGTTACGGTAACCAACCTTACCCCACCCGGGCCATGGAACTACAGCTGGAGTTTTGGCGATAACTCGCCAGTGCAACCGGGTGCCCAACCTGCAGCCTACAACTATGCTGCTCCGGGCAATTATACCATTACGCTTACGGCTGAAAGCGGCGGGTGCCAAACCACACGGAGCAACTCGATAGCCATCTATCCGGGGGCAGCGCTGGCTGCCTTTGATGCCCCCATTGAAGGGTGCGCCCCGTTTGAGGTTCAATTTCAAAATCAATCGGTCAACGGTTTCCGTTATTTGTGGGATTTTGGCAATGGCAGCCACTCGACCGACGAGAATCCGGTTAACCTCTATTCCACAGGAGGGACCTATGTGGTAAGACTTGAAACATACAATCATCAGGGACAGATGTGGTCGGCCGAAAAAACCATCACGGTTTGGCCCAAACCCAATGCCTATTTCAGGCCTTTGCCCGACAGGGTAAGGATTCCCGGGCAGAAAGTTACTTTTGCCAACTTTTCGACCAATGCCGATAACCTGCAGTGGGATTTTGGCGATGGTTCAACATCCCCGGAATATGAACCGGTCCACCAATACACCCAGACAGGGTTCTACGACATCCAGCTTGCTATCGAATCGGCCAATGGCTGTCAGGACACCATGACGCTGGTAAAAGGTGTGGAAGCCTACTCGGAAGGCGAACTAAATGTGCCGAATGCCTTTATGCCCGATAAGAGTGGTCCATCAGGAGGTATTTATGTGCCGGGCGACCCGCACAACCATATCTTCTACCCAACTGTTGCAGCAGGCGATCTGGAAATTTACGAGCTGCAAATTTTTAACCGCTGGGGCAACCTGCTTTTCGAGAGCAGGGAACCCGAACGGGGATGGGATGGCTATTACAACGACAAACTTTGTCCGCAGGATGTCTATGTATGGCGGATTAAATGCCGTTTCGTAAATGGGATTGAGATAGTGAAAACAGGTGATGTAACGCTGTTGAGATAAATGGTTAAAATGAGAATTGCTGCCATCATTATTGTACTGATTACCCTTTTCGCCCTTCCGGCGATTGGGCAGGACCCTCATTTTTCGCAATTCTATGCAGCGCCCAATTATCTCGGCCCGTCGCTGGCCGGCTCATCGGGAGGTACGCGTTTTGTGGCCAACTATCGCAACCAATGGCCCGGCATCACGAAGACTTACCAGACACTGGCCTTCTCGGGCGATATGTACATCAACAAATACCGCAGCGGGTTTGGGCTAATCATGGTTTCGGACAAAGCCGGATCGGCAGCATTGACTACCAACCTGCTTGGGATGCAATATTCCTACCGCGTACAGCTTGGCGAAGAGTGGCAGTTTGTCCCCGGACTGCAATTCACGTTGGGCCAAAGAAGTATCGACCGCAATAAACTGATCTTTCCCGACGAGGTGCAAAATGGCTATCCATCGGCCGGTGATACCTACCTTACCGACACCAAGGCACAATATGTCGATTTTGCCACTTCGCTGTTCCTCTACTCACCCCGTTTGTGGTTTGGGCTGACAGCAGATCACCTGTTGGCACCCAACTATACCTTTATGGACGAAAAGGCTACGCTTCCGTTGAAAATTGTACAGTTTGGCGGGGTAAACATCTGGAAACAGGGAGCCAAAAGAGTGGAAGAGCCGCGCACGGCATCGCTGTGCTATCGTTTCGAATATCAAAATTCATTCAAGCAACTCGATCTGGGCGCCTACTTCTTTGCCCGTGTACTCGATTTTGGGATTTGGTACCGTGGGTTGCCGGTTTTCAACAATAAAAATGCAGGTGACCGTAAAATCGATTCCGATGCCATTATCCTGATGGTTGGTTACAGCTTCGGTTCTTTCAGGATTGGCTACAGCTACGACATTCAACTTTCGTCGATTGCGGCTTATGGTGCGGGTGCCCACGAAGTTTCGCTTCAACTTGAAATGGGAGAACTGTTTGGTTGCGGGGCCAAATATTTCGACTGCTTTGCCCGCCGTACCGGAATTCAGTTCGATGGCGACAGACCCAGAAAACTAAAGATATTCTAAATCGATCGGAAAGCAGAAGCCATAATTTTAGATAATCATTCCAATCCTTGAATCAGAATCGTGTCGCAGCGCGCGCCGGCGAGACGATATTTCAGGATACGCTGGTAATCAATGGAATAATACCAGGCTTCGAAATCGGCTTTCGACCGGAAAGCAATCAGTACCGAACGGGAATAATCCCAGTGGCCTTCGAGCAATTTTGGACTTTTGTCGACCGCCAGGTACGTTCCATTGAACCGGTTAAAGATTTCTTCGGCTTCATCGAGATATTGCTGATAAACCTCAGGATTTATCATGCTGATTTGGGCTGAGAAATAATAAGCCATCGGTTATCATATTTGAAGTTAAATCAGAAGGGCAGCTTTTTCAGATCTACATTCCCGCCCGAAAGAATAATCCCAACTTTCAGTCCGCTGATATTGACCTTATTTTCGAGCAAGGCCGCCAGCGGCACGGCACTCGACGGTTCGATGATGATTTTCATCCGCTCCCATACCAATCGCATTGCCTCCACAATAGCCTCTTCAGAAACGGTAACAATATCGTCGACATACTGTTGGATAATAGGGAAATTCATCTCGCCCAGCGAAGTAAGCAACCCGTCGGCAATTGTTTTTGGATTGACGGAAGGAACAATATGGCCCTCGCGAAAAGAGCGGCAGGCATCATCGGCGCCGACAGGTTCGGCCGCGACAACTTTGCACCCGGGCAGAAGGGCCTTTGCCGAAAGCGCCGTTCCCGAAAGTAACCCGCCACCGCCAACGGGGCACATTACAATATGCAACTGGCCAACCGCTTCGATAAGTTCTTTGGCTGCGGTCCCCTGACCGGCAATCACCTGAAAGTTGTTGTAAGGATGAACAATGGTGGCACCTGTTGCAGCAACGATTTGCATCAGTGTCGATTCGCGGGCTTGCAAAGTTGGTTCGCAAAAAGTGATTTCGGCACCATATCCGGCAACAGCAGCCTTTTTCACCTCCGGGGCATTCGATGGCATCACAATGTGGGCTTTTACGCCTCGCTGACGGGCAGCCAATGCCAGTGCAGCCGCATGATTGCCCGATGAGTGGGTGGCCACACCGCATAAGGCTTCAGCACCAGACAGTGCACGCACAGCATTAGTTGCGCCACGGAATTTAAAGGCCCCCACTTTCTGCAGGTTTTCACATTTAAAAAAGAGTTCGGCCCCGACTATCTCATTGATGGCCGATGAGGTCATTACCGGGGTGTGATGTACGATGCCTTCCAGTCGTAAGGTTGCCGCACAAATATCGCTATACTGTGGGAGTTGCATGGTTCCGTTTGTTTTTTAGTTGGTTGGAGTGCCTGATGGATGTTGGTTTGTTTTTTCGGCCTGCTCCTTTTTGTATTGCTCGAAAACCTCTTCCACCCTTACCTGCACTTCGTAAGTCGAGGCACTGAAGTGAAGGTTGTTGTGTGCATTGCAGTAAACCATGAAATCGTCGAGTGCAGAGCCAGTCAGGCCGGTAATGCGCTGTAAAACATCTTTGTTGTACACCATCGAGAAGAGCGCCCATTCGCGGTCGGAACGCATGGCCACCAAAGTTGCCCGCTTCTCTTTTTCACTTTTGCTCAGTTTGTAATACAGGAACGAAGTAGGCTGAAAAATGGCCGTAAGAACTCCTGGTTTTTTGGAATAATCACTTCGCAATTCGATAGGGATATCGCTGGTTTTACCTTGCGGAATACCCTGCAGGTTTACCTTCGGGGCGTTGCCCTGCACATCGACCTGCCCCAGCAGGTAACGGACGGGGGTAATTACCACCGTAGCACTGTCGTGGTTTTGGGACAGAATCTCACTTACCGGTACTTTTCGGTCGGTAAACCCGAGAGATTTAAAGGTGAGTGTATCGGATGGATCGGCTTGTAGGGAGAAAAAGCCGTTGGCATCGGTCATCGTTCCTCCCCTGATGCGTTGATTGATAACATTGGCATAGGGAACCCCTTCGCCCGAACCTTTTTCTATCACACGGGCAGAGACCTTCACCATATCTTCGGGAAAATAGAGCTGCGCTTTGGCTGGCAACACCACTCCCGCCACCAAAAAGAGGGAAAAAAATAGAGGGATCAGCCGACGATATACCCAATTCATTAGCAGTAGATAAAATTAATTGGTTGGTAGTTGAACCCCGGTCAGGAACAATCGACCTGCCGGATAATACAATGGATGGAAAAATAGTCCAAAAAGTTGTATCACCGGCAGGTTGAAGCTTGATTATTAAGAAAATTTAAGATTTTTGATGCGCTCCATTGCTTTCAGCACATTTGAACGTTCGGCAAAAGCCGAGAAACGGAAATACCCTTCGCCCGAAGGACCAAAACCTGAGCCAGGTGTTCCCACCACGTTGGCTTCGTTGAGCAGTTTGTCGAAAAAAGCCCATGAGCTCATGCCATTGCGTGTTTTCACCCAAACATAAGGGGCATTTACTCCTCCAAAAACGGTATAACCGGCATCCTTCAGGCTTTCGCGCATGATTTTGGCATTTTCGAGATAGTAGGCAATAACCGCTTTCACCTCTTTGCTCCCCTCCGGGGTATAAATGGCTGCGGCAGCTCTCTGTACCGGATAGGAAACCCCGTTGAATTTGGTGGTGTGGCGGCGCATCCAGAGTGGTTTTACCGGATGGGCATTGCCCTCATTGTCATGAGCCATCAGTTCGCCGGGGATAACGGTAAAGGCACAGCGCGTACCAGTGAAGCCTGCCGTTTTGGAAAAGCTGCGGAATTCGATAGCTACCTTTTTGGCCCCTTCAATCTCATAAATCGAATGGGGAATTTCCGGGTCGGTAATAAATGCTTCGTAAGCAGCATCGTAAAGGATAATGCACCTGTTCCGGGTGGCATAATCGACCCACTTCTTCAGCACTTCGCGGCTGGCCACTGTTCCGGTGGGGTTGTTGGGAAAACAGAGAAAAATCAAGTCGGGACGGACTGTCGGCAATTCCGGGGTAAAGCCATTGGCTTCGGTACATGGCATGTAAATGATGCCATCGAAATAGCCGTTGCTTTGGCAAACACCTGTTTTACCCGACATCACGGTAGTATCGGCATAGACAGGATAAACCGGGTCGCAAATGGCAATCCTATTCTGGTGACCAAATATTTCCTGAATATTACCGGTATCGCATTTCGACCCGTCGGAAACAAAAATATCATCGGCAGTAATGTCTACACCTCTGGCCTGATAGTCGTTTTTGGCAATGGCTTCGCGCAAAAAATCGTAGCCCTGTTCAGGACCGTAACCTTTGAACGATTCGGCTTTGCCCATCTCATCCACCCCTTCGTGGAAAGCTTTCAGAATGGTTGGGGCGAGCGGTTGAGTTACATCGCCAATTCCCATTCGGATAATCGCCTTGTCGGGATGGGCAGCGGCAAACTCACGCACGCGTCTGCCGATTTCGGGGAAAAGGTAACCAGCCTTCAGTTTCAGATAATTTTCGTTGATAAATGCCATATTGTTATTTTTAATTGAATAATCGGACTTCAGTTTCGGAAAAACAAAGATAGAAAATAAATAAATGGGTATTTTTACTGTTTACAATACTTAAAGATGGCTTAACTATGGAACACAATTTTTTTGTGAAGGCACACGGCCTTGGCAATGAGTATATCACATTAGATCAAGAGAATATCTCGTTCGAACTCACCAAAGAACGAATCGTCAGAATGTGCAATATCCATTTTGGCATCGGCTCCGATGGCATTCTGTTGAAGGTGCCAGGCACAAAAGCCGATTTTGGGCTGCGCATCCTTAACCCCGATGGTTCCGAAGCCGAGAAAAGCGGCAACGGGCTGCGCATCTTTGCCAAATATCTTTACGACTGGGGTTTTACCGACAAAGAAAAATTTACCATCGAAACTCCGGGTGGCATCGTCACTGCCCATATTATCGAAAAGCGTAACGGAAAAGCTTTTCGGATAAAGGTCGATATGGGCAAAGCCATTTTTAAATCGGAACAGGTGCCGGTAAACTATCCCAAGGAAGAGTGTTTTGGCGAAGTGCTCCGTATCGAGGATAAGGAATTTATGGTTCACTGCATTTCGGTAGGGAACCCTCACTGTGTCATTCTAAAAGAGGAACTCGACGAAGCAGAAACCCGCCATTACGGCCCAATAATTGAGAACCACCCTATGTTTCCGAACCGTATCAACGTACAATTTGTCAAGGTGTTGTCGCGAAACGAAGTGGAAATACTTATATGGGAACGGGGTGCAGGCTATACGCTGGCTTCGGGAAGTTCGTCGAGCGCTGTGGCAACGGCGATGTACCGCAAAGGGCTGACTGACGGACAGGTCACGGTGAAAATGCCCGGTGGAGAGCTAATGCTGGAAATTGACCCCGACTTTGAGATCCGAATGACTGGCGAAGTACGTGAAACGGCTTACGGAAAGTTGAGTGATGAATTATTAAATTATTAAGACTAATTCTAAATTTTTATACTTTTGTCGTTCATTTATCGTAACAAATTATGACTGAAAAGAGACTTCCGTTTACGAAAGAAGAACTGGAGAATATTATCGAGAAATATCCAACCCCATTTCATATTTACGACGAAAAAGGGATGCGGGAATATGCCCGAAAATTCAACAGTGCCTTTTCGTGGAACCCTGGCTTTAAGGAATTTTATGCCATTAAAGCGGCACCAAATCCCTACCTGATGAAGATTTTGCGCCACGAAGGTTTTGGGATCGACTGCAGTTCGGTTGCCGAGCTGGAGCTGGCCGAAAAGATTGGAATGCGCGGGGAAGAGATTATGTTCACATCGAATGATACACCGGATTACGAATACCGCAAAGCCATTGAACTTGGGGCTATCATCAACCTCGACGACATTGCCCATATCGATTATCTCGAAAAGTGTGCCGGCTTGCCCGAACTGGTCTGTTTCCGCTACAATCCCGGGACGCTGAAAGAGGGAAATGCCATTATTGGCCATCCCGAAGAGGCCAAATATGGCTTCACCCGCGAACAGATGTTCGAAGGTTACCGAATCCTGCGCGACAAAGGGGTAAAACGGTTTGGTATCCACACCATGGTAGCATCGAATGAGCTTGACCCTGACTATTTTGTCGAAACTGCCCATATCTTATTCGAACTGATTGTTGAAATCAACCGTGAACTGGGTATCCGCTTCGAATTTGCCAATTTGGGTGGTGGAATTGGTATCCCGTATAAGCCAGATCAAAAGGCAGTTGACCTCGACCGAATGAGCAAAGGCATTCATAAATTATACAATGAACTGATTGAAGCCAACGGGCTGGCTCCGCTGAACATTTACTTTGAGTCGGGACGTGCCATTACCGGCCCTTATGGTTATCTGGTTTCTAAAGTACTCCATATCAAAAGCACCTATAAAAAATACGCCGGGCTCGACTCGTGCATGTCGAATCTGATGCGTCCTGCATTGTATGGCTCGTATCACCATATTACCATTCCCGGCAAGGAAGAATCGGCAACTAAAATCATGTACGACGTTACCGGTTCGCTTTGCGAGAACAACGATAAATTTGCCATCAACAGGGTATTGCCCAAACTGGCACCTGGCGACACCGTAGTGATTCACGATGCCGGTGCGCATGGCCACGCCATGGGTTTCAACTACAACGGTAAACTGCGTTCGGCCGAGTTGCTGCTACGCGAGAATGGCGAGGTAGTGCAAATCCGCAGGGCCGAAACGCTTAATGATTACTTTGCAACACTTGATTTTGATGGGATTGCCCCTTTTGAAGTCTAATTGACAAACAGTTACCAATGGAATTTTCGAACGATATCAGCAAAGCAATTGAAATATTGCGTACAGGCGGAATGATTCTCTACCCCACTGACACCATTTGGGGAATTGGCTGCGACGCCACCAATCCTGCGGCTGTCGAAAAAATATATCAGCTAAAAAAGCGTTCCGATGCCAAAAGCATGTTGGTATTGCTCGAAAATCCCAATTTGCTTCACTCATACGTAGCCGAGGTTCCCGAAATTGCCTGGCAACTGATTGATGTGGCCGATAAACCAATGACCATCATTTACTCCGGTGCCAAAAACCTGGCTTCGAATCTGATCGCCGCAGACGGATCAATCGGGATACGGATCACTACCGAAAAATTTACCGAAGAGCTGATTCGTCGTTTCCGGAAGCCAATTGTTTCGACATCGGCCAACATTAGTGGAAACGATGCTCCGAAGAATTTCAGCGAGATAGACGATATCATCAAAAACAGTGTCGATTATGTGGTTGAGTATCGGCAAGACGATATGAACGAGGCTACTCCATCGAGCATCCTTAAGGTTGGAATTGGCGGCCAAATCGAAATCATCAGGAAATAAAAAAGTCCGGCAGTAATGTCGGACTTTTTTTATTTCGAACTAAACGCTTAACGTTCTTCGCGGACAGAACCGGAACCAGCAATCGTAGAATCGATAGCCGGGTTGCCTCGGTAGACTACATTGCCCGAACCGGCAATTTTAACTATCAGTTTTTCAGTTGCCTGAATATGACAGTTGCCTGAGCCTGCAATCTTCACATCTACATTTTTCGCCGCAAAATCAAAAGCTTTGATATTCCCCGAGCCGGAAATGACCCCGTTAAAATTGACACTTCCCTCTTTTCCTGCAAGAATAACATTCCCTGAACCCGATAGCGTAGCCGATACTTTCTCAGCTTTTAAATCGTGAAGTTTAACAGAGCCGCTCCCACTTACGGCAATATCAATTATTGTGGCGTCGACACTTCCATCGCTGGAAATGTTTCCCGATCCGGATACAGACAAACCGTCGATCTGAGGCATCGTAACATAGACAATTACTTCGCCGGGGTTCCAATTGGTTTTGAAAAATGATTCGTTGGGATACCGGATAACCAATTTGCGATCGCGAACTTCAGTAATCAGTTTTTCCAATGTGCTCTCTTTTCCTGTCACAGATACCGAAAAATTTTTGCCCTGCTTCACGAAGACATTGGCATCGTTGCGCAGCGAAACCTCGGTAAATGCAGACACTTCGCGGTTCTCACTCTTTTGTGCCCACGCATGTTGCCCGGCAAACACGAAGGCAAGAAACAGTAACCATACTTTTATTTTCATCCTGTTTGTTTTTTATAGTTTAAGTCAATGACGTGCAACTCTTCGAAAAGTTGCACCATTGTCCTGAATATTATTCGAGGTAGAGATCGATTAAACCTTCCGGAACATCGAGCCGTAGTATTTTTTGTGGCTCATCAATTTCATCAATAATACTGTCGGACAACGGGATAAGCACCTCTTTCGACTGATACAAGACAGTAATCACAATGTTTCCGGCATAGTCATCGATTTGCGATATTTTTCCGATCTCCCCCTTTGTTCGGTCAATCACCGTAAAATCGTTCAGGTACGACAGCGGCAAATCGCTATCTGCGAGGTCAATTGAATTGGCAGGTAAAAAAATGGGACAGCCATTTAGTTCGCGGGCCCTTTCCTGCGAATCCAACTCGTCGAATTGGACTATCGCACTTTCGGCTGTTTTGAACCGAAGCCCTTCGTCGCTAATAAAAAAGGGCACCAATCCCCCGTCGATTTCGACGAAAAGGATATCGGCCTCTTCGAGCCACTCGTCATATTGCGGCACGAAAGAGATAGTCAGTTCGCCCTTCAGCCCGTGGGGTTTTAATACCTGACCAACAAGCGTAAAATCTTCTTTGTTAATTGGTTTCATTTTACGGGAAACAATTGTTCTTTCACAAATATAAACAAAAGGCGATGGTTCCCACCATCGCCTTCTTTTTTCCTAACAGGAGCAATAAGATGAATTATGCTTCAGTGTTTTCTTCTGTAGTTTCAGTCTCACCTGCTGGTTCTTCTTCTTTTGGAGCGAGTGCCTCAGCAGCAGCTGCTGCATTTTTCTTGGCAATCTCGGCCAAACGGCTCTCATTGATTTTAGCTTCAGCTTTCAGTTTAGCTTTTTTCTCATCGGCAGTCGCGGCTTTCAGGCTATCTTTCTTGGCCTGAATTTTGGCTTCTTTCGATGTGAGCCATGCCTGAAATCTTTTTTCAGCTTCAGCTTCGTCGAATGCTCCCTTTTTTACACCTTCCAACAAGTGTTTCTTCATCATCACACCTTTCACCGACAACAAAGTGCGGGTGGTGTCTGTAGGCTGTGCACCCTTGAAGAGCCAGCTCAAGGCTTTCTCGAAGTCAAGATCGATGGTAGCAGGATTAGTGTTTGGATTGTATGAACCGATCCTTTCAATAAACCTACCATCTCGTGGTGCCCTGCTGTTTGCTACCACGATGTGGTAGTAGGCATGTTGTTTGCGGCCATGCCTTGCCAAGCGAATCTTTACTGGCATAACAATTTACGTGTTAATTGATAAATTTTATTTTGCGGGGCAAAGATACACGTTTAATCCGGATAAAAAAGAATAGATTTGCATTTTATGACGATTTAATGTTCAGCATAAAAGCCTGGCAATAATTCCTTAACATTTTTTATATTCGAAGCAACTTTTTTAACTTCTGTATCGTCTTCCTTTATAGAGAATTTCTACCAAGGTTCTTTTTATGTAATAACGATTCAGTCATCAGTAAACTATTAATTACCATTATGAAGAAAACTACATTCCAATTTTTATTTATGTCGGCTTTAGCAGCACTGGTGTTAAGTGCGTGCAACAAAAAGGATGAAGGGAATACCGCCTATCCCGATGTTTATATCCAGTCTAAAACTGTAGGCACTACAACCGCATACAGTGTTTATCAGTGGGTATATTCTTACAACACAATGACTTCAGTAGAATCGACCGATCCTTACGGTTATAAGGAACTGCTCGACAATTATGAGGACAAAGGGCTTTCGTTCAGCGGTGAAACAGCCTACTCAACCGTTAAGCCTATTGGTGGCACCTATACTTTTGCGGTCACCTTTAAAAACGGAGAAGTTGTCAACTATACCAATTCCATTACAGGAACTGTTATAGAGCCCGCCACCAATATCGTGATTGAGAAAAAAACGGACAATGGCACCTATGTGAAAGCCACATGGTCAAAAGTTACGGGTGCAACAGCTTACCAGATTGTTGCCAGAAAAGGATCCACCGAAGTGGTTAGAACCCCACTTTTCACTTTTAACGATGCCAGTACAACTCCAACTTTTGGCATGGATATCAGTCTGTTTACCAACCAAATGCCTGGCACTTTTACGTTTGAAATTGTTGCATTAAAAATTGAAACAGGCGATGATTCAAAGTATGATGCAGTGAGTGTTGCAACTGTCGATTACGCGCTGAATTAATACTACAAACAAATAACAGTAAAAGGTATCCGAATGGGTACCTTTTTTTACTCAACCCTGAGGTTCAAATTTCACCCCGATTAACATGATCGGATTGGGAAAATTGTAACTTTACCCCATAAAATTGCAAACATCCTGAATCAAATCATCGCAGAATGAAAAATGTAACTATCAAAATGGCGTTACTTGTAATGGCCGTCATCACAATTCCGTCGGGTTGTTCCAAAACAGAATTTCAGGCCGAAGCTTTTGCCGATGTTTACACCAAAACAACGCTGGTCAACGGCACTTATCAGGAAAGCGTCGTACAGGTAGTTTTTAGCAGCGCAACAATCTCATCTGTCGAATCGACTGACGGGAGTGGCAATTTCGTGCTCGACAACAGTTTCGGTAAAGGGAATGCATTCGTGAGTGAGTCACCCCGACCAATCGACGATACGAGCTATTCGTATGTTGTCAATTTCGAGAACGGGAGCCAGCAGGAAATAACAGAAGCATCAACAGCTGCGATTATTGACCCGGCAGGCAATTGTGTAGCCAATCTGAATGGCGACAAGATAGAATTGAGTTGGAATGTTGTAAATGGTGCCGATGCTTACAGCGTTATCCTCAAACGAGCTGAATCAGGATCATCTGCTGAAACGATTGTCCCTCTGTTAATTTCAGGATATATAACGGCAACAAGCTACCAGTTCCAGTACCAACCATTGCTCTTTGAACAAACAGGCGAAAATACGGTTACCCGATTCTATTTTGAGGTATATGCTTACCAGTTTGAGGATAAAGTCGATCCCAACGACAATACTTTGACCGTTCAGGATTTCACCAAATACAAGGCAGTCAGTGTTTCAGTTGTCGACTGGAACCCAGTGGCACCTTAAGATTTAATCGTGCAACAACAAAGAAGGCATCTCCCGCGAGGTGCCTTCTTTGTTAAATTCCCCCTCCTTTTCGACCGATTGTTAATAAAAACATTTTTGATAAAGTTTGGTTGTATCTATCTTTATGGGGTAAGTAACCTGGTGCTTGCCTCCCACGTTAATACCTCAAAGTAAACGATTCAGCAAAATGATACCATTTACACATCTGCACGTGCACAGCCAATATTCGATTCTCGATGGCGCTGCAAGCATATCCGGACTGGTAAAAAAAGCCAAAATAGACGGTCAGGCTGCATTGGCCCTTACCGACCATGGTTCGATGTTCGGGATTAAAGAATTTTTCGACACTTGTAAGAAAAACGGCATCAAACCAATATTGGGCTGCGAAACCTATGTGGCCTCACGTGGTATTCATTTCAAAGACAAAAATGAAAAAGAAGACCGTTCGGGCGATCACCTGATTCTATTGGCCAAAAACGAGAAGGGATATCGCAATCTGCTGAAATTAATAACATTAGCCAACACAGAAGGCTTTTATTACAAAGCCCGTATCGATAAGCAATTGTTGGAACGCTTCCACGAGGGTCTTATTGTCTCCTCTGCCTGTCTGGGGGGCGAAATCCCGCAACTGATTATGAAAGGCGACACCAAAGGTGCTGACGAGGCCATTCAGTGGTACAAATCGATATTTGGCGATGATTATTACCTCGAAGTGCAGCGCCACAAAGCCGATGATCCGATTCTGCGGGCCGAAGTGTACGACAATCAAGTGATGGTCAATGCCAGAATATTGGAGTTGGCCGCTAAACATGGTGTAAAGGTGATTGCAACCAATGACGTCCACTTTATCAACGAAGAGGATGCCGAGGCCCATGACCTTTTGATTTGTTTGAATACCGGCAAAGATTTGGACGATCCAACAAGGATGCGCTATACCCGACAGGAATGGCTCAAAAGTACCGCTGAGATGAACGAGCTTTTTGCAGATATTCCCGAGGTATTGCTGACTACCAACGAAATTGCCGATAAAATTGAAAGCTATGATCTCGATGCCAAACCGATTATGCCCGAATTTCCCATTCCGCCCGATTTTGGAAATATCGACCGCTACCGCGAAAAGTATGACGAGCGATCGCTTCTTGCAGAATTTGGCGAAAGATATTCGAATATAGGCACATACGAAAATGTATTGCGGGTGAAATTCGAATCGGATTATCTGCAGATGTTGGTCTACAAAGGTGCTGAAGAACGTTACGGCAACAATTTCACCGGCGAGATTAAAGAGCGTATCGATTTCGAATTGGATACCATCAAGACGATGGGCTTCCCCGGATATTTTCTTATCGTTCAGGATTTCATTGCAGCAGCACGCAGCATGGGCGTTATTGTTGGGCCGGGGCGCGGATCGGCTGCCGGTTCTGCGGTGGCTTACACTACCGGAATTACCAACGTTGACCCGATAAAATTCGATCTGCTTTTCGAAAGGTTCCTCAACCCCGAACGTATCTCGATGCCTGATATCGATATCGACTTCGATGACGACGGCCGCCAAAAAGTGCTCGACTGGGTAAAGGAAAAATATGGTCGTGAAAAAGTAGCCCATATTTGTACCTTTGGAACCATGGCTGCAAAACTGGCTATCCGCGATGTGGCACGTGTACTTAGGCTCCCGCTCCCTGAAGCCGATCGTTTGGCCAAGATGGTACCCGAAACACCCAAAATCACTCTTGAATCGGCATACAAGGAAAATCCTGACCTATTCATCGAAAAAAAGTCGACCAACCCGCTAATCGTAAAAACATTACAATTGGCCGAAACGCTTGAAGGATGCGTAAGACAATTTGGGGTTCATGCCTGCGGCGTGTTGATTGGCCGCGACTCGCTCGACAATCACATCCCACTGATGCCTACAAAAGACGAAGATCTGCTCACTACCCAATATGATGGCCATTTTGTGGAATCGATTGGATTGCTGAAGATGGACTTCCTTGGGTTGAAAACCCTGTCGATTATCAAAGAGTGTCTCGAAAACATCAAGCTTTCAAGAAAGATCAATATCGATATCGACAAAATATCGCTCGACGATGAGGAGACCTTTAAACTCTTTAGTCGTGGTGATACAACCGCAATATTCCAGTTCGAATCGCCGGGCATGAAAAAATGGCTCAGGTTATTACAGCCCAACCGTTTCGAAGATTTGGTGGCGATGAATGCCCTCTACCGTCCCGGGCCAATGGAATATATTCCCAACTATGTTGAACGGAAGCACGGTAAACAGGAGATAATCTACGACCATCCGATGATGCAATCGTATTTAAAAGATACATATGGGATTACCGTCTTTCAGGAGCAAGTTATGTTGCTCTCGCGGTCGCTGGCCCATTTTACCCGCGGCGATTCTGATACCCTTCGTAAAGCAATGGGTAAAAAGAACATCCAACTGATGGAGAAACTCAAAACCCAATTTATATCAGGGTGCAAAGCAAATCCAGAGTTTATGGAGGGATGCAAGGCCATCGGCAAAGAAGAAGGGCCGCTAATCGATAAGATATGGAAAGATTGGGAAGCATTTGCCTCTTATGCTTTTAACAAATCGCATTCGGTCTGCTATGCCTATGTAGCTTACCAAACCGGTTATTTGAAAGCCCATTATCCCGCCGAGTTTATGGCTGCCGTGTTAAGTTGTAACCTGTCGAATTCCGATAAAATCTCAATCTTCATGGACGAGTGTACTCAAATGGGATTAAAAGTTTTGGGACCAGATGTAAACGAATCGCGCGATAAGTTCTTTGTAAACAAAAGCGGAGACCTTCGTTTCGGGATGGCTGCCATTAAAGGAGTCGGCGCAGGTGCCGTTGATGACATTGTCATCGAACGGGACAAAAAAGGGGAATTTAAGTCGGTTTTCGATTTTGTCGAACGTGTCAACCTTCAGTCTGTCAATAAGAAAAATATGGAAGCGCTGGCTATGGCCGGTGCATTCGATGGGTTTGGGGCTTTCCACCGGGCACAGTATTTTGCCGATAACGGCGAAGGGGTCACCTTTATTGAAGCATTGATGCGCTACGGCAACCGTATTCAGGCTGAAAAGGCGACTTCGATGGCTACCCTTTTTGGTGGCGGAATGGGGGTCGAGATCAAGCTGCCCGCCATTCCCAAAGTAGAGGAGTGGCCCCGAATTGTTATGCTCGATAAAGAAAAAAGCCTGATAGGAATTTACCTCTCAGCCCATCCACTCGACGATTACAAAATAGAAATCAATAGTTTATGTACAAAAGATGTTGTTTTGGCCGATTTAAATGAAAACATCAGGCGCTACACCAACCGTGATTTGACTTTTGCCGGCATTGTTACTGAAGCATCCGAAGGCACTTCAAAGAACGGCAAACCTTACGCGGTAATGGTGCTCACCGATTTTAACGGCTCGTACAAGATGATGTTTTTTGGCAACGATTTTATTAGCTATGCCAAGTACTGTCGTAAAGGGCTCTTCCTGATGGTTAAAGGCAGGGTAATGGAAAAGTGGAGAGGAAGTGACGAACTTGAATTTAAGCCATCAAAAATTGAGTTGCTTCAGGAGGTAGCCGAACATGCCGAACATGCTTCGATCGAAATTCATACCGATCTACTCTCAGGCGAATTAATTGAAGAACTCGACAAAGCAATGGCCAAAACACAGGGGCGCACCAATGTGAAGTTTGTCATCTTCGACCCGATAACAAACATCCGGTTGAAACTTTTTAGCCGGAACAGGCGTATCCTGATAACCAGCGAATTAAAAACATACCTGCAAAATCATTCCAATATAGCCTCGATAAGTATTAATTAATTTATATTTTTGTAGCTCGAAACAACCGACATTTATAAACATTAAAAAAATATTAATCATGACTATTGAAGTTACAGATGCAAATTTTGAAGAAGTTGTCCTTCAATCGGATAAACCGGTTTTGGTTGATTTCTGGGCAGAATGGTGCGGTCCGTGCCGTATGATTGGCCCACTTGTTTCGGAACTCTCGGATGATTACAAAGATCGTGCTGTTATAGCCAAAATGGATGTTGACAGTAATCCCGGAACAGCAGCCAAATTTGGAATTCGCAATATACCGACTATTCTTTTCTTTAAAGGCGGTGAAATTGCCGACAAACAGGTTGGTGCAGTGCCGAAAACCATTCTTGCTTCAAAAATTGATGCTCTTTTGTAGTTCATTCAAAACAAATTATAGAAAAGGTCCGGAACTCCGGGCCTTTTTTGTTTTCGGAATGGATGTGCCATAACATTAACCAGATTTATGGCTCGATAAGTGTACAGGAGATAGGGAAATGGTCGGAATATTTCACCTTGTAGCGCTTATAATTAACCGCTTCATACCTTTTATCGTGCAAAATATAGTCTATCCGCAGGGATGGGATAATGCCGTTGTAACTGCTTGATATTCCGAAACCCGATTCGGCAAATGCATCTTTTAATCCCTGACTTACAGTCGAATAGACATACGAAACAGGCGTATCGTTGAAATCTCCGCAAACAATCACCGGATATTTTGATTGCCTGATATGCGCTGCCACTTTTCGTGCCTGTTCGGCCCTGATCCTGTAGGCACGTCTCAGTTTCAAACCCAGCTCTTTTGCTTCGCCAATTTGCTTTCGCGAAAGTTCATCCTGCTCCGAATCAATCAGTGAATATTTTCCCGGCGCTATCATATTCGACTGGAAATGACAGTTATAAACCCGAATAATTTTACCATTTCCCATTTTGATATCGGAAAAAAGGACCATATTCGAACTGTTGCGAAACCGGATCTCGCCCAGGTTGATAATCGGATATTTGGAAAAAGTGACTGGCCCGGAAAAAGAAGAGCCGTGTGCCAACTGGTAAGAATTGATATTGGGCAACGCCGTTTTGATGGCTGCCGGACTGAGCCGTCCCTTTTGCGAAAGATTGGCTTCCTGCAAACAGATAATATCGGCATTGCTCTTCTTCAGAAAATCAAGCACCAGCAACGGCTCATCCTTTTTCTTACGCGAATCGGCCTTAAAATTCTGCACATTGTAACTGATTACTTTAATCCCTTTTGCTTCATCATGATTGTGGGGAAAGAGACTCAATACCGTTATCAGATGATTAAACCCTAACAATATGGCAACCAGTGGAATTACGATTTTTTTCGAACGGACAATCGCCAGTAGTACCAACAGAATAACATTGAGCAACAACAGAAAGGGATAAGCAAGTCCGAAAAAAGCCAACGGCCAGAACTTGTCGGGGGGCACAATTGGAGCAAGATAAGCAAGCGCCAGCACCAATGCTGCCGCAATACTGATGATCATCCCAAACTTCGACAAAAAGTTCTTCACCGTTAATTCTTTTTACCCACTTTGAACAACATCTCCTTTTCTTCGGCAGTGAGGCTGTCGTATCCCGATTGGCTGATCTTATCTAAAATCCGGTTAATCTCCTCCTGCTGAACCGTCTTCGCACGGTTATAACCATAATCCAGATTTGGGGCACTGTTGTATTTCACCTTCAGGTTTCGGCGTTTGCCCCGCTTCCAGACAAAAATTTTATCGACAATACGATTGAACCCTGCAGAGATATCGCGGCCGGCCATCAGTTGCGACATATAAATCCAACCCCACAAAGCTCCGCCCAAATGGGCAAAATTGCCACCTGCATTATCGCCTGAAAGACCAATGATATAGATGATTACCGACACAACAGCTATCCATTTAATTTTAACCGGCCCAATAAAAATCAAATGAATCAGGTGATTCGGAACATAAACCGAAATAGCTATCACAATGGCAATTACCGACGCCGAAGCCCCAAGCAATTGTGCTGTTTCAAGCGAATCGCGAAACAACGGGAAGAAATTGTAGGCCAGCATAAAAAATAGTCCGCCAAAAAAGCCGCCAATCAGGTAAAGGCTTAGCAACCTTCGCGGAGGGTTATATTCCAGGAAAATCTTGCCAAACCAATAGAGCCACAACACATTGGCCAAAATATGCAAGAAGCTGAAATGAAGAAACATGTAGGTGAAGATGGTCCATGGCCGGGTAATAAAGAGGTCGAACGATGCCGGCAACGAAAGCCATCCGAGCAGTGGAAGCGTATCGTAACCACTTAGTTTATACACTACAAAAACAATTCTTACCAGCAACCAAACTGCAACATTGATGTGAATCAGTTTAGTCAGGTACGAACCGTTCCGAAAAGAGAGCCTTATTTCGTCGACGATACTCATTTTAATAAAAGCTCCTTGTTGTTTTGTTCCAATATTTTATCAGGAAAAAGCCAAACACCATACCGCCCAGATGGGCAAAATGGGCCACATTACTGTCTGATTGGGTGATACCCAGATAGAGTTCAATCAACCCGTAGCCAATTACAAAATATTTGGCTTTGATAGGAATCGGAGGAAAAAGCAACATCAGTTCAGTATTGGGGAAAAGCATCCCGAAAGCCAGCAGTACACCAAAAACAGCTCCCGAGGCACCAACAGTAGGAACGTTGATTCGTTCGGCAACAATTCTTTGCATAATATCGGACGCCTGTTGGATGTAAGCCGGGCTATTAGGCGCTTCGTACCATCCATTGATAAAATCGTTCACCCAGCTGGCGGGGTTCTTGATATTGGCCTTGACAAAACTGGCCATCAAATCGGGCGATGGCGTATTAATAAAGGCTGAAACCGATTTCTGCATCGACGATATTTCGAGGTAATTGACAAAAAGATGCAACGCGGCAGCGCCCAGTCCGGTGACGAAGAAATAGAAGAGAAACCGTTTAGGCCCCCAAACCATTTCAAGCACCTTGCCGAACATATAAAGGGCAAACATATTAAATAACAAATGGGTAAAACCACCATGCATGAACATGTGGGTCAACAACTGGTAAGGTTCGAAGTTGGGCGAACCTGGATAGTAAAGCCCAAGTTTGGAAGTTAAATCGATGCCGATACGGCCCAATGCCCATGTAGCCACCAGCATCACTACATTAATCATAATCAGATTCTTGACCACAGGTGGCATCGAAAACAATGAGTTGGGACGATAAGGTATCATAATTGAAAATTGTAGTGACTGATTGCAAAAATAGGGATTCAGCGGAGATTCGCCACTATTTTATCAGTTTTTCCAAATCCTGCAACGCAATTATCGAAACTATTTTTTTGCCGGAAGGCGAGAAATTGGGCATCTGGCAGGCGAACAAATTATTGAACAAAGATGATATTTCATCTGGCTTTAGTGCAATACCATAATCAATTGCCGAAGTCTGGGCTAAAATTGCGGCCAGATGTTCGCGCATCTCGTCAACCACATCTACTGGTCTCGACTTGAATGCTTCCAGCAGTTTTTCGACCAGATTCCGCCCGTTGAGATGACTTAACGGTCCCGGAATACCCTCAATAAAGAAGATATTGGCACTGCTCTGCCTGATTTCAAACCCGAATTGTTTCAAATCGCTGTTGATAGCCTGTAAAACTTCGGCATCGGCAGCATTTAGCTCAAGTTCCTCGGGAAAGAGCACCCGCTGACTGATGGTGACGCTCGAGTCAAGAATTTGCATAAAATGCTCGAAAAGAATCCGTTCGTGCGCACGCCGCTGATCTATCAACATCAATCCCGATTTAACGGGCGTGATAATGTAGCGATTTTTCAGTTGCAGAAAATTATATGGTTCAACCTGATGGCCATTTTCGTGTGTTATCGTTTGCTGAACGGCCTCATCGGGCTCTTCCCAGTTGTCCGTTTCGCGAAAATCGGGAGACAGCCGAGGCTGCTCCAACCCAAGGTACAACTTCTCCCAGTGGTTCTGGTTTGCACTCTCCCTTGGCGAATTGTACGATTGGGCAAAACCATCCGGAATCTGGTCGAAAGGATTATAGGCCGGATTGATACGGACTTCCGGTTGCAGAACATCATCATGGGTCACCGGAGCCAGCGGAATATCAATGGCTCCGGTCTGATCGAAATCAATCGAAGGCATCAAATTGAATTTTCCTATCGATTCGCGCAACGCTGCCATAATAATCTGCCAGGCAGCCCGTTCGTCTTCAAACTTGATTTCAGTTTTGGTAGGATGAATATTGATATCGATAGTCGAAGGGTCGACCTCAAAATAGAGAAAATAAGAAGGGAATGTTTCGGGGGGCAAGATGCGTTCGTAGGCTTGGATCACCGCTTTATGAAAAAAGGGATGCTTCATAAATCGATTGTTCACGAAGAAAAACTGCTCTCCGGGCATCTTTCGCGCAAACCGCGGCTGACCGATAAAACCCGATATATTGATAACTGATGTTTCGGTCTGGACCGGAATAAGGCTTTGATTGATGGCTTTCCCAAAAAGACTTACAATGCGTTTGCGGCGACTTTCAGATGGCAACTCGTAAATGGGCGAGCCGTTGTGAAAAAGCGAAATGGCCAACTCAGGATTGGCCAGCGCCACACGTTGTATTTCGGTAATAATGTGTTTAAGTTCAGTGCTGTTCGATTTCAGAAATTTACGGCGTGCCGGAACATTGAAAAACAAATTCTTTACCAGAAAATTGCATCCCTCAGGACAACTGTCGGGTTGCTGTTTTTGGAAAACGGCACCCAGAATATGAATATAACTTCCCAGTTCTTCGCCCCGTTTGCGGGTGCGCAACTCCACATCGGCTATCGAGGCTATCGAAGCGAGTGCTTCGCCACGAAACCCCATGGTACGAATGGCAAACAAATCATTGGCTTCCCTGATTTTAGACGTAGCATGGCGTTCGAACGACATCCGGGCATCGGTGGGCGACATTCCGCTTCCGTTGTCGATAACCTGAACCAGTGTCCGGCCGGCATCCTTAAGATTTACAGTGATCTCAGTAGCACCTGCATCGATGGCATTCTCGACAAGCTCTTTCACAACCGAGGCTGGCCGCTGAATCACTTCGCCGGCAGCAATCTGGTTGGCAACCGAATCGGGCAACAATTGGATTATATCGGCCACGCTCTATCTTACTGTTTATCGGAAGAAAATCATGTATCCCAGCATCGACAGGATAAAAACAAAGAGGATGATTTTCACCGTGCGGTTATTTTCACTCCCTTTACCCAGTGCCACCGACTTGCGATGAGCCCTGAAAGAACCCTTTATCGCACTGCGGTAACTCGAAGGATCTTTGGCTATCTGCTCCATCTCTAACTCATGCCTGATACGTTGCTCACGTTCATCGCGGCGTTCCTGTTCCGGGTCGTAATACCGGTAGGGGATCGAAAACTGACGAATCGGTTTTTTATTGAACCGTATGAAACTTAGTGCCATTTCTTCTCCTTTTGATTTTGACTGGCCACAAATATAATGCTAATTTCTTGCTTCAGCCCAAGGCTTCACAAATTCGACAAACAGTTTTCGGCAAAACAAAACGAACAAAAAAACACACTTATTCAATTGATTACTTGACCATAACCACAAATGATATAAAAAAATAGTTTATCTTTATTGAAAACAATACCAACTCCTGATTAAACCGCATGTTATGCTTATAAAAACTTACGGCTGCGCGGTACATGGAATAGATGCCGCCCTGATTACCATTGAAACTGACGTTTCGCGCGGAATACGCTACAACATGGTAGGACTTCCCGACAATGCCGTACGCGAAAGCCAGCAACGAATTGATTCGGCTTTACGGTTCAACGACTATAAACTTCCCGGAAAGAAGATTGTGATCAATATGGCTCCTGCCGATATCCGCAAAGAGGGCTCAGCATACGATTTGCCCATCGCTATGGGAATACTGACGGCTTCGGAACAGATTGTTGCACCCGAAATTGGACAATACGTAATGATGGGCGAACTGTCGCTCGATGGAGGCTTGCAACCATTGAAGGGAGTATTGCCTATCGCGATACGCGCCCGCGAAGAGGGTTTCGAAGGCTTGATAGTTCCGAAACAAAATGCCCGCGAAGCAGCAGTTGTCGATAAATTGAAAATCTACGGGGCCAATACCATCAAAGAGGTAATCGACTTCCTTACCGGTGCCATAACCATCGAACCTACTGTGGTGAACACGCGTGAAGAGTTTAAAGCCAAAGTGAACCATTTCGATATCGATTTCGCAGATGTCAAAGGACAGGAGAATGTAAAAAGGGCACTCGAAATTGCAGCCGCAGGCTCGCACAACCTGATTATGATTGGCCCTCCTGGCGCAGGTAAAACCATGTTAGCCAAACGAATACCAACAATCCTCCCACCATTCACGCTGAAAGAGGCCCTTGAAACCACCAAAATCCATTCGGTTGCCGGGAAAATAGACCGTGAAACATCGCTGATGACCCGACGCCCATTTCGTAGTCCGCATCATACCATTTCTGACGTCGCATTGGTGGGTGGAGGAACTTTTCCTCAACCGGGAGAAATATCACTGGCCCATAACGGCGTTCTCTTTTTAGACGAGCTGCCTGAATTTAAACGGACAGTGCTCGAAGTGATGCGCCAACCCCTCGAAGACAGACAGATTACCGTATCGAGAGCCAAGTTTTCGGTCGAATATCCGGCAAGTTTTATGCTGGTCGCTTCGATGAACCCCTGTCCTTGCGGCTTTTACAACCACCCGTCGAAACCATGTGTTTGTGCGCCCGGTATGGTCCAGAAATACCTGAACCGTATCTCAGGCCCGCTGCTCGACCGCATCGATATTCACCTCGAAGTGGTTCCCGTTCCTTTCAATAAACTTTCAGAAATGCGTTCAGGTGAAACCAGTACCGAAATCAGGGAACGGGTTATCAAGGCCAGGGAAATTCAACGCGAGAGGTTTGCCAATGAAAATATTTACGCCAATGCCCAAATGAGTTCTAAAATGCTGCGAGCCTATTGTCAAATCGACCCATCGGGACAAGCTCTTCTAAAAACTGCAATGGAAAAACTGGGGCTCTCGGCCCGGGCCTACGACCGGATACTGAAAGTATCGCGAACGATAGCCGATCTGGAAGGAATTGAATCCATTCAGGCCTACCATCTGGGCGAAGCCATCCAGTACCGCAGCCTCGACCGCGAAGGCTGGGGAGCATAACCATCAATTGTATTGAACAAAAAACAACCTTCTGTTGTAATATAAAAAAACAAACAACATGGCAGATAAATTTTCCGATCCGATAGGACGGCTGATGGGGTTGCGCTACAAATCCCATCCCTGGCACGGTGTCCATATCGGCCACAGGGCACCCGAAAAAGTAACCGCTTTTATTGAAGTGGTTCCCACTGATACCGTAAAATATGAGGTCGATAAAGATACGGGCTACCTGAAAATAGACCGGCCGCAACAATATTCCAATGTGGTACCGGCCCTTTACGGCTTTATCCCGCAAACCTATTGCGGCAGAAAAGTAGGCGAATATTGCATGGCCAAAACTGGTCGAAATGCCATTAAAGGCGATGGCGACCCTATCGATATCGTTGTTTTGACCGAAAAAACCATTCACCATGGCGACCTGCTGGTAACCGCCAAACCAATCGGAGGCTTACGGATGATTGATGGCAACGAAGCCGACGATAAAATTATTGCCGTACTGAACAACGATTTTGTTTACGGCGATTTTAACTCACTGAAAGATGTCCCGGAAAACATTATTCACCGGTTGCGCCATTATTTCCTCACCTACAAAGATATTCCCGGCGAAGCGCGCCACACGGTTATCGAAGCCGTGTACGACCGCGACGAAGCGCTGGAGGTTATCAACGCTGCCATCGAAGATTACAGCAACCGATTCGACAATCTCGGCAAAATGCTGGTACTGGACGACTGATTATCAGCACATAAAAAAAGCGAAGCCGGCCAAATCAGCCGGCTTCGCTTTTTTATCCGATTCTGCAATATTAAATTGAGAGCAAACCTGCCTGATGAAAAACCATGGTCAGCAGGTACGAAATGGCAAATGCAATAAACGGGGCAATCAGCCAAATCAGCCACAACCGCTTCACCACACTATTGGAAAAGGTCTCTTTCCAACCTTTTTTGGTCACGCTAAGGGCCAGAATGGCAAAAGTATTCAGTTGCACCAGCGAGGTGGGAATCCCTTTGGAAACCGATGCCGTGAGCAGCAGCGTTGCCGTGATGAAAGAGATAATTGAAGCCTCCACTTTGCCCAGTTGCACTATTTCTATTCCAGTTTTTATCATCAGTTTACGGCCGAAAATCGAACTGCCTATGCCAAAGGAAGGTGCAATAATCAACGTCGACAAAATCATAATCAGCAAGAAGTTCTGCCCCGATGGATTAATATTCAGCTCGTTGGTAATCATCGAAGTAACCGGACCGGCTGCATTGGCCACGTTGTTCGAGCCAATCGAGAAAGCCACATAGCAACTGGTAATAATCACTACCCAGCGGAAAAAATTTTGCCGTTTGTCGGTAAAAAAATAGCCCGGATGCTTTTCGTCAAAACGCTTTATCAGAACTTTACCAATAAAATAGACAATCCCGAACGATACGATAGGCAATATCACCCAGGTGGGTACAATCTCCAGAAATACTTTTCGGGCATTCAACTCATGCAAATAGGTTGCTGGCGCCACCAACGCAAATACCGTCGATTGAGAGGTCGATTGCGGGACCCCCAACAGGTTGGCAAACAACAACGACAATGTAACCGAGAAGAGAATTATCGTGGTAAGGGTATAATCGAGACTCTCGGAAGGTAAGATTCCCTTGCCGAGGGTAACGGCTGTATTCTTTCCGGCCAACAGTGCCCCAAGAATAACAAAAAGCCCAAAAAGTCCGGGAATAAACTCCTTACGGAGAATTCCGGAGCCGTAGGCTGTGGCAAACGACGGCGCAGTACCGCTGCCTCCCATGTTGACGCCTAAAAACATGGCAACCAACAGAGGCAATAACATTCCGTCGAGCATGGGTGATAGCATAAAATCCTTTTTTAAGTATGCGAATATATCGATATTTGAATTATGCACAAACCTTTTGCAATCCGGCAAAAAACAGGAAATTTGTAAAAATCTCAATATCCGAATAAAAAATGTCCCAAAGACTGATATCCACCCTGCGACTGGGCCTCGAAGAGAGAGCATTAACCGACAGCAACGACATCCGCACCATTTTTCAGCGCGACTACGACCGGATTATCTTTTCGTCGCCCTTCAGGCGGATGCAGAACAAAACTCAGGTTTTCCCCCTTCCGGGAAGCATCTTTGTACACAACCGCCTCACCCACTCGCTCGAAGTGGCCAGTGTCGGTCGCTCTTTGGGAAACATGGTCGCCAATCAGATAAGCAGTCAATATCAATATCCGGCCAACGAAACCAACGAAATTGGCTCGGTAGTAGCCGCCGCCTGTTTGGCCCACGATTTGGGAAATCCTCCGTTCGGACATTCGGGCGAAACGGCCATTGCCAACTTTTTCAAAAAGGGAAAAGGGAAAGATTACATTGACGCACTTCCCCTGGCGATGCAGACCGACTTTACCCTATTCGAGGGGAATGCCAATGCTTTCAGGTTGCTCTGTCATCAGTTTAACGGAAAGCGCGAAGGTGGTTTTGCCCTCACCTATTCAACGCTGGCTTCCATCGTAAAATATCCATACGAATCGGGGTTAGCCGGCAATAAACCTAAGTTCGGCTTCTTCCAAAGCGAAAAAGAGATTTTCACAAAAGTAGCCGAAGCATTAAAAATGAAATCATTATCTGAAGTTCCGGTTCAATATTCGCGTTACCCGCTGGTCTATCTGGTCGAAGCGGCCGACGATATTTGCTATCAGGTAATGGATCTCGAAGATGCCCATAAGCTGAAAATCCTCTCGTTCGACGAAACACGGAAACTGCTGCTCGACTTTTTTGATCCAACCGATGACAAAGAACTGCTCGAAACCATCGATCGCAATTTTGAAACAGTCACCGACCGCAACGAACGCATAAGCTACCTCCGGGCTTTGGTTATCGGCAAATTAGTCGGCGAATGCGCCAGCATCTTTACCCGCGAGTTTCCCAAAATAATTGAAGGAGAATCGGTTCAGCCACTAATTAAACAGCTCAGTGGAAATTCGGACAGCGCAATGAAAGTGGTGAAAGAGATTTCGGGCAGACAGATTTACAACGACCGGTCGGTTATCGAAATTGAAATAGCCGGTCATAAGATTCTGGGTAACCTGATGGAGATTTTTGCCGATGCCACCATGTCGCCCGACGAAGAGTTCTCGAAAAAATTGATTTTGCTGATGCCTGAACAGTATCGTCCGCTGAACGACGATACCTATAACCGGTTACAGTCGGTGGTCGATTTCATATCGGGAATGACCGATGTTTACGCACTCGATCTCTATCGAAAAATCAATGGAATGAACCTGCCCGATTTAGGCTAAAGTCCCAGTTGCGTCTTCAGTAACTTCACATTATTGTTGAGCTTTTCTATCTCGGCATCTTTGACAGCAATCTGCTTCTTTAGCCTGTCAACCTCTGCCGCCAGGCGTACCCGCTGTTCTTCAGCCGTTTTCATCTGTCCGTCTTTGGCAACCGATGCCGATGTAAGGTTATTGAGGTCAAACTTCAGCGTTGTTAACTCCTGTTGAAGCGTAGTCAACTGCGACTCTTTCTCGTTTAGACTTGCCGACATATTGTCGAGCAATACCTGTTTCTGGCTCACTGCCGAACTGAGTTGCCGCTTCTCCGATTGAAGCATATACAGTTGGTCGCTCATCGTTGTCTGCTGCTCATTCATCTCCGACGAAAGCTGTTTCATGCTCAGTTTTACCGAATCGAGATAGCTGTCTTTACGGGCATTGGCCAGATGAAGCTCGTTTTTCATATTATTAAACTCCTCCTTCAGAGCCGTAATATTGCCATTCAGATCATTTACATCTTTGGTCAACTGAGCCACACGGTTTTGTGCCGAAATCTTCGCCGACTCCATATCGAGGTATTTTCGTTTCGAAACACACGACGACGCAATAACTACCAAACTCATAATCAACAATATATTTCTCGATCGAACTACAATCATGGCTTCCGTTTTTGATTTATGATTAACAAATATAGCATTATTTAATCCTTTTTAAAGGTTTCCACATCCCTGAAAGGCTACTCTTTTACTATCTTTAGGAAAATTTAAGGTTATGCTTCGAATATGGATTATTTCGGCAGCACTGCTGTTTGGCGTACTTTCGCTCACCGCTCAGGAACAAAAAATAATCAAAGGAACCATCACCGACAAACGGACCGGTGATGCTGTGCCCTATGCCAACATTGGGATTGAAGGCACCTATTGGGGAGCAGCAAGCAATGCCGATGGCTATTTTGAATTCAAGGTCCCGACCGATAACACCATCGGTTCGTTGTTTGCTTCGGCTGTAGGTTACGAAGCCTTCCGTACCGATCTTGCCTCGTTGAATACCGCCTCACTAACAATTCAGCTTGAACCGACGGCTTACGATATTGGCGAAGTGAGTGTGAGCGCCAACTCTTTGGTATTGCTGAAAACAATCCGCGATGCCGTTGATGCCATTTCGTCCAACTATGAGCAAGGTCCGCTAAGCATGTCGGCATACTATAAATACGAGGAGAGTGTGGACAATCAGCCCGTTCGTGTCGACGAAGCCATTGTGGAGCTAAGCGATGCTTCGGGCTACAAGCGCGAGAATCCGCTGAAAGAACAACAAAACCGAAATTATCGTGTAACAGAAACCCGCCGCAATTTCGATGTCAAGAAATTGGCTGATGGGATGAACCAACTCGATAACCTGCTTACCTGCGATGTAGTGCGTACCCGCCGCAACCTGCTCGATAATAATTTCCTGCAAAACTGGGATCTCTCTGCCGACCCAACCGAGAAATATGAAGGCCGCGATGCCTGGATTATCAACTACACGATAAATAAACCCGATTTTGAACACACCGGAATCTTTAACGTCACCTCGTATCACGGTAAAATTTATATTTCGAAAGAAGACAAAGCCATATTGCGGAATGAACTCTGGATTCGGGTCGCCAATCCCAGTCAGCATGGCTGGAGCATCGCTACCGAAAGAGCAAAAGCCAGCATGGCCGAATACGAAATCATGATCAATTACCGGAAGAGTGGCACAAAATACTTCCCGTCGTTTACCAAAATGGTGAGCCGCGAAACGAGTACCGACAAAAACAGTGAGGCAACCCAAACCGTCACTTCCGAAAGCTATTTGCTTCCCCTTTCTACGGAAACATTCCGGCCAAAATTGCTCGACAAACGCGACTATTACAGCGAAGTGCCATTCAACAAAAATTTCTGGGAGAGTTTCACCCTCGCAGTCGAATAACCAAAATCCGATTGGCCGAAAATCGTTGTTACATCTCCTGGCATCCTTCGTAAAAAGAGCTGATATCTTCTTCACCCATAAAATCATTTAATCATGGAAAAGATGAGCAACAACGGCCGTGTAATCAACTGGTTCGAAATCCCGGTCCTCGATATGCCCCGCGCCGTAAAGTTTTACGAAGCCACCTTCGATGTTACCCTTGTCCCTTTTGGGATGCCCGGCATGCAAATGTTCTGCTTCCCGGCTGACGATTCGGCTGGTGCCACATCCGGCGCTTTGGTCAAGGAGGAAAGTGTCAAACCCGGAAGTGACGGTGTGACCATTTATCTGAATGCCAACCCCGATATTGCACAGGTGGTCGGCAGGGCTGAAGTTGCAGGAGCACAAATTATCGTCCCTAAAACATTTATCAACGACGAGATTGGCTACTTTGCCATTGTTATCGACAGCGAAGGAAACCGCATCGGCCTGCATGCCGAAAAATAAATCCTGCTTTGTGTTGAAGTACTTTTCGTTGAAAAATGGTGATATTCGTCCAAAATATTTGTGACGAAATGGAATTGCACATTCAAACCGATTGCCGGAACATCGATTGGGAGGTAGTGAGCCAAACCCTTCGGCAGGTGGGCATGGCCTGGTGGGAAGCCGGGAAAGAGGAGAGCATTTTTAAAGCCAGTCAGGCAGTTGTCTTTATTTTCGAAGGAGAAAAACTAATCGGATTTGGAAGGGCAATCTCCGACAGGCTTATTCAGGCCGCGCTTTACGATGTGGCCGTTGTTCCCGAATACCAAAAGAGAGGTATTGGCCGAGTCATCATCGAAAACCTTTGCCACCAGCTGCCCGGTTGCAATATCATTCTCTATGCCGCACCCGGGAAAGAAACCTTTTACCGGAAACTTGGCTTTAGCCGGATGCTTACCGGCATGGCCCTCTTCACCGATGCCCGCAGCAAACGCGAAAGGGGATTTACAGACTAGACGTTGTTTCCCCTATCGAGGATAGATAGCCTCTTTGATTTGTTTCCAGGTAACCAGAATAATACCATTCTCTTTCAATGCCTGTTTAAACTCGGCCGAAGCCATCACCTCCCAGTCGTTTTTTCGCCATAGCGAACCGTAATCTCGATGGCCATCAGCGATTGCCTGCATTTCGGCATCGTCAGCCGAAAGGTGCACAATGATTTCATTCAAGCCCGGCTTCAGTTGTGAAACCGCTTTCAGGTAAGGCTCGCTCCACGTTGCGGTAATCATTTCAGGCGAAAGCATAAAAAGATTATCCAGCAACACCGCGTTTTTACCCATCAATGCTTTGGTTTCGGGGGGCAACATGGCCGTATATACCGATGGAAAAAGATAAGGCAGGCGATATTCATTGGCTATTTTCAAATAAACTTTCAACAATTCGGGATTGAAAAGCGCACTGCCCATATGGTTATCGATATGGGTTGGCTCAATACCATAAGCTTTAGCCCTTTCAATCTGCGCCCGCATCTCTTTCTCCACCTCGTCGGGACGTGCTTTGGCCCCAACCTCTTCCACCGTGGCATACATCATTCCATTGCCGTTGAGCAAGCTGGGAATCTCGTCCGACGATGAAACACCGTCCCATTGGTAGTGTTTCCATTCTGCCGTGAAAGTGAGATGGACACCCACATCCAGCCCTGGGTTCTCTCTAACAAAAGCGGCAATTTCGGCAAACCACGGACAAGGAACCATCACACTGCCCGAAGTGATATCACCATTCGGGAAAGCTTTCATATAGGCAAGATTCGTGGAATGCGACAGTCCCATATCGTCGCCATGGATAATAAGCAATTTGGAATGAGCCGGATAACCCAGCAGCTCGGCCAGCGTCTTTGGCTGGGCCATCATGGCCAGTGGGATAACGACCAACATCAGCACAACAGCAACAATTCTAATCTTTTTCATACTCAGGTTTTGTGTTGATTCCGAAATAGTTGCCATTACTGGCAGAAAAGGCTAAAATTAAGCTATTTTCAGAATTATTTGCATAATATTTGTATGGGTCATCGCAATATCCGTTACCAACTATCAACTTTATGAAAACTTCCAGAAGACTGGTTCTGCTGACATTGCTCACCGTAGCCGTTTCAACCCTTCTATTCGGTCAGGGAAAGCCGCCCCGGTTCCATGTGATTGCTTTTTATACTGCCAAAAACGACCAGGCCCATATCAGTTTTGTCCACGAAGCCAACCGATGGTTTTTATCGATTGCCGACCAGTATCATTTTGCATACGATTCGACCAACAACTGGAAAAACCTCAACAGCAACTTTCTGGCCAAATATCAGGTGGTCATCTTTCTCGATACCCGTCCCGAAAAGCCTGAACAGCGGGTTGCTTTCGAAACTTACATGAAAAACGGCGGGGCCTGGATCGGGTTCCACTTTGCCGCTTTCGCCCTCAACGGCTCTACCTATCCGCAAGATTGGAACTGGTATCATCATGATTTTCTGGGCTCGGGTGAGTACAAAGGCAACACCTGGCGCCCCACACCTGCCCTGCTGCTTACCGAAGATCGCCGCCATCCGGCCACCAAGAGTTTGCCAAAAACCTTTACCGCCTCGGCCAACGAATGGTACAGCTGGAAAAACGACCTGCGTAAAAACCCCAACATCAAAATACTGCTTTCTGTCGACCCCTCCAGCTTCCCGCTCGGAACAGGACCCAAACCGCACGAAGTTTGGCACAACGGCGACTATCCGGTTGCTTGGACCAATATTCAGTACAGGATGCTCTATATCAACATGGGGCATAATGATATCGATTACGAAAACAAAGGCAACAAAGAACTCTCGCATACCTTTGCCAACAAAATTCAAAACCGGCTGATTATTGATGGATTGCAGTGGCTCGGAAACCCACGTAGCCGCATGGCCGTAAAACGCCAATAACCGCTTTTTAAAACGGGTAACCTCGGGTTTTTCAAGGAAAATATCCTCTGAAAATGTTATTTTTGTGCATAGAACCATCAACTTATTCGACACATGGAAACAGGCTCACGTTTGTGGCATCATTTAGACAGCAAGGTAATAACCGACCATTACAATACTGACCCCGAAAAAGGGCTGAGCAGCGCCGACGTTACAGCCCGGCAGGCCAAATACGGGCGGAATATTATTGCCCAGGGCAAACGCAAAAGTGCGATTGTCAGGTTTCTGCTGCAATTTCATAACCCGCTGATATATATCCTTCTCTTCTCGGCCACGGTAGCACTGCTAATGGGTAGTCTTATCGACTCCATCATTATCTATGGCGTCGTGCTTATCAATGCCATCATCAGTTTTATTCAGGAAGACAAAGCCGAAAAAGCCATCTCCTCCCTGTCGGGCTCGCTGGTAACCAACGCAGCCGTTGTGCGCGATGGCGTATCGCAAAGTGTCGATGCCCGCGAACTGGTTCCGGGCGACATTGTGCTGCTGGCCTCCGGCGCAAAAGTTCCGGCCGACCTTCGGTTAATTAAAAACCGGGACCTGCAAGTGGTTGAAGGAGTATTGACCGGCGAGTCAGCCCCGGTCGAAAAAGATTCTACCGTTCTGCTCGAAGAGAAAACCCAACTGGGCGACCGCATCAATATGGCCTACGCCTCCACGCTGGTTACCTATGGGCAGGCTACCGGCATCGTGGTCGAAACAGGAAATACCACCGAGATAGGTAAAATCTCGCAAATGCTCAGTCAGGCCGAAAACCTCGAAACCCCGCTAACCATCAAGTTTCAGGAATTCAGCAAAATGATTACCTATGTCATTATCGGTTTCGCGCTGGTAGCCATTGCCGTTGGCTATTTCCGCGAAGGAACCCTTTCGCAGCAGTCGTTGCTGCAAAGCATTGCACTGGCGGTGGGGGCCATCCCCGAAGGGTTACCGGCAGCCATCACCATTACACTGGCCATTGGCGTAGGACGGATGGCCCAACGCAAAGTGATTATCCGCAAGCTGCCGGCTGTCGAAACATTGGGTAGCACCACGGTTATCTGCTCCGACAAAACCGGTACCATCACCAAAAACCAAATGACCGTTAAACACATCTATGCCGGTGGAAAAATGTTCGATGTCGACGGGACAGGATATGCCCCGAAAGGCGATATCACTTTCGAAGGGATAAAAGTCGACAGCAGCGACGAAACGACACTGCGCGAATGTCTGGTAGCCGGATTGCTCTGCAACGACAGTCGTCTGGTCGATAACGAAGGTATTTACGAAATTCATGGCGACCCTACCGAAGGGGCACTTATTGTCGCAGCCGAAAAAGAGGGCATGACCTACGATGCGATGCTAAAGCAGTTGCCGCGCGTCGATGCCATCCCGTTCGAGTCGCAGTATCAATACATGGCTACCCTTCACCGCAACAGTGAACAATCGGTGGTTTATGTGAAAGGGTCGCTCGAAGCCCTGCTTATCCGCAGCGATAAAATGGTCGACGAAAAAGGCCAGGCCATTGCCATCGATAAAAAGGCCATCACCGAAGCGGCCGCATCGCTCTCCAAAAACGGAATCAGGGTGTTGACCATTGCCCGATTGCATGTGGACAGCACGATGGAACGGCTCGACCACGAACATCTCGAAAAAGGGTTGACCGTGATTGGTTTACAAGGGATGATTGACCCCCCGCGACAGGAAGTTATCGAAAGTGTTGCCTACTGCAAACGGGCCGGCATCGATGTAAAAATGATTACCGGCGACCATGTGCTCACCGCAGTAGCCATAGGCGAACAAATTGGCCTTTTCGACCACAGCGCTCCCCACGGCGCCCTCACCCACCTCAGCGGGAAAGAGCTCGAAGAGATGGACGATGCCACCTTGCTGAAAAATCTGAAAACCCTGAAAGTATTTGCCAGAGTAACCCCCGAACAAAAGTTGCGACTGGTGAAACTGCTGCAAACCCAATCGAATATCGTGGCCATGACCGGCGACGGCGTGAACGATGCCCCGGCACTGAAACAGGCCAATATCGGGGTGGCTATGGCCATTACCGGTACCGATGTATCGAAAGAGGCCGCCGACATTGTACTCACCGACGATAACTTTGCCTCTATCTATGCCGCCGTTGAAGAGGGACGCGCCGTGTACGACAACCTGGTAAAAATTATCATGTGGACATTGCCTACCAATATTGGCATCGGGCTTATTATCCTTACCGCCGTTTTCCTCAATATCGAACTGCCCATTATGCCAAGCCAAATCCTCTGGATTAACATGACCATGGCCGGCGTTCTGGGGCTAACCCTCGCCTTCGAGCCGCAACTGCCCGGCATTATGGAACGCAACCCACGCGACAGCTCTGCTCCTATCCTCTCGAAAACCATTATCTGGCGCACCATATTTGTCGGGGCACTGATGACAGTCGTCGCGTTTCTACTCTACCAGTACATCATGAAATATACAGGCGAAAGCATCGATGTGGCGCGCACCATCGTGGTGAACACCATTGTAGGCATTGGTATTTTCTATCTGTTAAGCTGTCGTTCGGGCAAGAGTGCTTTCCGCCAGTTAAACCTCCGCTCCAATCCAATGTTGCTACCCGGCATTTCGATGATGATAGCGCTTCAGGCAATTTTTACCTATGTGCCGTTTATGCATACCATTTTCCACGGGGCTGCCGTCGAACTGAACTGGATAGGTGCAATTGCCGGGGCATCGTTTGCCACTTTTTTGATTATCGAGTTGTATAAAGTTATCGAAAACTATTTCAGCAAAAGTTAATTCAGGCTATTTCTCCCTAAAAAATAAAACCACTGCCGTAAGTTTTATCGCACAACTTATAGCAGTGGCTTTTTTGTTTGGCATACCCTACCTGCAGTGCAAATGGTCATCGACCAGTTGACGGATTTTGTCATTCTGACCATATAGCCGTTCGCTCAGACCTAAATCGTTGTAAGCTTTTAGCCGGGTCATCATATTGTCGAGTGTCCCTGCCGGGAAAATTCCTTCGGCTTCGAACCAACTCCGGGCAGCCGCCAAAGCCTCGGCCGACTCGTGGCACGAAGCAGGCAACTTGCTCAGCGAGTCGAGCTTCGCCCGGAACTCCGGTTTGAAAATATTGACATGTACATATTTCTCGTCGGCCATTTCGAGTGCCCGATCCATGGTCAGGCCGTGGCGCACCGCTACCGCGATGGCTGCCAACAGCAGATAGATATCGGCCGAGCCGTCAGGCGAACGCAACTCGATGGTTTGCTTTCCTTCGACATAGGGAATGGGCGACTGCTGTTGCGGATTGGCATCTTTAATCATACTGGTTTTGGCAATCCATCCCAGCGGCACCCGAACGAGCGTCGAGCGGTTACGGTCGCCCCAGCAAATATTGGTAGGTGCCTCCTGATGCGGAACCAGCCGCAGGTACGAGGTTGGGATAGTATTCCCGAAAGCGGTTATCGGTGCGGCCAGATCGAGCAAGCCGGCAATCATCCGTCGTGCCGTGTCGCTAATGGTTCCCCGCTCCTCATCAATCATCGCGTTCACCCCATCCTTTTCGGCCAGCATATGAATGTGCAACCCGCTCCCCGCCTTTCCGACGGTAATTTTCGGGGCAAAACTGATGGTCACGCCATAGCGTTGGCCCAGCATCCGCAACACCCATTTGGCTATGGTTAGCTGGTCGGCACAATCTTCGATATTCACCGGAAGGAATTCAATCTCGTGTTGCTCGAATGCCTCGGCACCCGAAATAAAATTACCCACTTCGTTGTGGCCATATTTGATGTAGCCGCCACACTGCGCTATCAGTGCCAGCGCTTCGACACGCAGCTTCTCCCACTTCGAAAAGGGAGCCGAGTTGTGATAGCCTCGCTGATCCACCGCCGGATAGAGCGGCTCGACTGGGCTGATGACATAATATTCCAGTTCGCCCAGCGCCTTCAGATTCATGCCGGTTGCTTCGCGGAAACGGGTAGCCGCCTTACGCAGGATATATTCGGGAGCGCTGGCCAGCGGCTCACCCTGATTGTTGTAGAACGAGCAAAGGATATCGAGCGCAGGCTCATCGCTAAAGGGGTTGACGAAAGCCGTCTTGAATCGTGGAATCACATAGAGGTCGCTCGACCCGGCTTCGAGGTAGCTAAAGAGGCTACTCCCGTCGACCCGCTCGCCACACGAGAGCAAATCTTCGAGATGTTGCCGGTTATTGATCACGAAATTAAGCGTCTTCAGTCGGCCATCATCGCCCACATAGCGAAAGTTGACCATCCGGATACCCTTCGCCTCAATAAAGGCAATGATATCTTCGCGGGTCAGCATGGCCGCCGGTTTCCCGAAATGTTGCACCAGCGCATTCGGGTTCATGGCAATCGTTAAATTATCAGTCGTCATAACAGTTGATTTAGTCCTCTCAAAGTTATCGATTCACATGGGGCAGAAAATGGGGAAAGGTCAGGGTTTGCACGGATGGGGAGCGATAAAAAAAATCCCCGGACCAAAAGTATGTCCGGGGAGTGCTAAACCTAAAAAAGACCTCTGTCTAACCCTATTTTTTGGCCTGAACGGTATCGTCAATTGTAAATCCCCAATCCGCAATTCGCTTTGGATTGGTTTGATTGATGGCTTTCAGCAGGTTTCGGCTAATTTTAAGCGCGTTGGAAATCGCTGGGGTATAACGGTCGCGTTCGCGATAAGCCATTTCCATCTGTGCTCTTAACGCCTCGGCCCCTTTGTGTATTTCTAATGCCTGACTTATGGTAGGACCAACAGCCGACCAATCGAGTCCATCGACGTTGTTGAGCGGCGACCCTTCGCCTTCGTTCTGATGTTTCTGATAAACACTTGCTGCCAAAGCCAGCATTTCGCCTACATTTTGCGGGATTGATACCCTTCCTGAAGTTCTGTTCATTGTGATTTAGTTTATACGGTTGTTGGTTACAAGTTAATTCATTTAAAATAATAATGCAACACATTAAACAGACAAATAACTGATTATTTCAATATTAACACACAAAAAATTCGATGGAGATTGAAAACGCTGACAGCATAAGGCTTCCTGACAAGCAGTCCACTTTATTTATCGATGATAGCCGATTCTCCGTTCATTGTTAATGCCCCCTTATCAAAATCTTCCCCCCTCTATCAATGTTTATAACGGGGTATGAAAGGTAATAATGCCATTATTAACGTTTATAACGGGGTATGAAAGGTGATAATGCCATTATTAACGTTTATAACGGGGGTATGAAAGGTGATAATGCCATTATTAATGTTTATAACGGGGGTATGAAAGGTGATAATGCCATTATTAACGTTTATAACGGGGGTATGAAAGGTGATAATGCCATTATTAACGTTTATAACGGGGATATCATCAATCATATTGCCGTTATTAATGTTCATAATGCCACAATTAACTTTGATAGTGGCATTATGAAGATTGATAGCCAAATCAAAAAACATGATATTGTTTTACACCGCTCTACATTTTCCGGTACTCCCTGGGCGAGACACCGGTCAGCCGTTTAAAATATTTGCCAAAAAACGATTGGGACGGAAAGTTTAGCTCGTCGCTGATTTGCTGGATGCTTTTGTTGGTCGATGGCAAAACATACCTTCACACCCTCTGGAACTTATTTCCCGGTGCTTCGGGTAGCATCAGAAAGAAATGGAAATGCGGAAACACTTTTTGCAAAAATTCAGAATCTCGACAGGGTACGTGTGGTGGTGAAATAACCAATCGGGGGCAAATTTACTGAGGTCCCAAATTCATTTAGATTGTCCGGAGTCTTCAGCGTTATCAAAAACACACGGTTTTGTAGGGTTACTTTGGGCCGTCGAAAAATTAATTTAAACAATACAAATAAACAGTTCGCAACTTTCTGACTGAAAAAATCTCAGTTCATCATCCGGTATTCGTTGGGTGTCAATCCGGTTGCGTTTTTAAACAACCTTGTAAAATGCTGCGGATACTTAAAACCCAGTTCGTAAGCAATCTCGTTTACCGATTTATTGGCATCGAAAGTCATGTTTTTGGCAACGTCGATAATCTTGTTTTGAATGTATTCCTTGGCTGTTTTCCCGGTTTCCTTTTTAATCAGGTCGCCAAAATAGTTGGCCGACAAATGAAGTTCATCGGCAAAATAAGCAACTGATGGCAAGCCGATTTTCTGTGGTTTATCCGATGAAAAATAGCCGTTCAGCAGTTCTTCAAATTTTTCCAGAATGCCCTTGTTTACGTTATCGCGGGTAATAAACTGCCTGTCGTAAAAACGGTCGCAGTAATTCAGAAACAGTTCGATGTTCGAGGCAATCAGCTTTTTGCTGTGTTTGTCGATGTTTTGATGCAGTTCAGTTTCAATTTTCGAAAAACAATCGAGCACAATCTGCCGTTCGCGTTCAGAAAGGTGCAATGCTTCGTTGGCATTGTAGCTGAAAAAATGATAGTCATTGATTGTTTTGCCCAGTGAAGTCCCGCGAAGTAAATCGGCATGAAAAACCAGTGCGTGTCCGACAGGTTGATAAACTTGTCCGTCGGTTTCCACCACCATCATCTGTCCCGGCGACACAAAAACCAGTGTTCCTTCCTGGTAGTCGTAGTAATTGCGGCCATATTTCAGGTCGCAGCCTTTAAAATCTTTCAGGAAAATACAATACAACCCGTAATTTATTTTCACCCGCTTTTCGCCCCACGACCGCGGATTGGCTTTTGAAAAATCGATAATACTTACCAGGGGATGCAATGTTTCATGATTATTCAGCGCATTATATTCTGCAACGGTTTCGAACCGGTAAATCTTTTCCATCGTTTCGTTTTTCTGAAACAAATTTAAGCATTCCAACCTTGTTGTAACCATTTTGCCGGGCCAATCAGTAAAAATGGTAGAAGATGCAGTAATCTGTATATCAATTGCTGAATTAGAACAAATTACCTTTGAATTGTGAAAATAATCTGACATGAAAAATAAAATGAATACGATGAAAACATTACGGATATCCAATCTGAAACTTTTGCTTTTACCAATGCTGACTCTGTTTGCGCTGATGTCAATAAGCCAGCCAAAACAAAAACCCATGGTTATTCAGGAGCAGGGCAGTTTTGCTGTTGGAGGAACTGTAATTACCAATCCCGGAACTTTTAATCCGGCCAGCCCGACACCCGACGGGCAAACCTTTCACGGCGACCATGCATACGTATTTTATCAAATACCGGCGAAAGCACGCAAATACCCGCTGGTGATGTGGCATGGAATCGGGCAGTTTTCGAAAACATGGGAAACCACACCCGACGGCCGCGAAGGTTTTCAGAACATCTTTTTACGCCGCCATTTTCCTGTTTATGTGCTTGACCAGCCTCGACGTGGAAATGCCGCCCGTGGTACAGTTGAAGGAACGATTGCTCCCACTCCCGATGAACAAGGATGGTTTGGAACATTCCGCGTTGGAATCTGGCCCGACTATTTCGAGGGAGTTCAGTTTTCGAAAGACCCGGAAACGCTGAATCAATATTTCCGTCAGATGGTGCCGAATGTGGGGCCAATCGATATCGGGGTAAATGTCAATGCAGTTTCAGCGCTGTTCGATAAAATTGGTGATGGAATTTTGGTTACACATTCCCATTCGGGTGGAATGGGCTGGCGAACAGCTATCAAAAATCAACATGTTAAGGCCATTGTTTCGTACGAACCGGGAAGCGGTTTTGTTTTTCCTGAAGGTGAAGTACCGGCACCCATGTCCAGTTCAGGAGGTACGCTGGAAGCGGCAGGTGTTCCAATGGCTGAATTTCAGCAACTCACCAAAATCCCCATCATTATTTATTATGGCGATTTTATTCCGAAAGAACCCAATGCCAATCCCGGACAGGATGGCTGGCGGGTGCGGCTGGAAATGGCAAAACTGTGGCGCGACTGCGTTAATAAACACGGCGGCGATGTTACGGTGGTTCACCTGCCCGAATTAGGAATAAAAGGCAATACGCATTTCCCCTTTTCAGATTTAAACAATATTGAAATTGCCGATTTGATGTCGGAATGGTTAAAAGAAAAGGGGTTGGATAAATGAAAGCAATAAACATTTTTTATTGTTGAATTCACCCTTCGACTTCGCTCAGGGTGACAGTCAGACTGAGCGAAGTCGAAGTCTGTTTTAAACAACCAAAAGAATTTAAATGAAACTTATACAGAAGGAGATTAAAATGAAAATATTATTAACAGTCATGATTTCAACACTTAGCGTCATCTCGTTGGCGCAAACCAAACCGGCCAATCCTTTCGGACTGGTTTACGGAGATGCTATAACTGAAAATCTGCCGGGCAAAGTAAATATACACCCGGTAAACTATAAACTGAATGGAATCGAAATCGCTGCCAATGTTTACACACCAGCCAGCTACGACCCGGCGAAAAAATATCCGGCAGTGGTGGTAGCCCACCCCAACGGCGGTGTGAAAGAACAGGTAGCCGGATTGTATGCACAGCGGTTAGCCGAATCGGGTTACATCGCCATTGCTGCCGATGCATCCTACCAGGGAGCCAGTGGAGGACAACCCCGTAATGTGGACAAACCGGCCAACCGCATTGAGGACATTCGCGGCATGGCTGATTTCATTATCCAATATGCAGGAGTTGATGCCAGCCGTTTGGGTGTTTTGGGTGTTTGCGGAGGGGGTGGCTCTTCGCTGGCAGCCGCTCAAACCGACAAGCGTTTCAAAGCGGTGGCCACCTTGAGCATGTTTAATTCAGGCGTGGTAAGGCGCAACGGATTTATGAATTCAGCAGTTTCCACCATTCAGGAACGTTTA
>JACCEE011368899.1_pt1 | contig 60633 bp, 82 predicted proteins | sample 7449931 | NCBI WGS metagenome assembly JACCEE01 (sample SAMN15323457, study PRJNA562643) | freshwater metagenome | isolation source: river surface water | place: USA:Blue River Watershed | collected 2017-08-19
AATGAACATCGCCGTCACCCGCTTCCTTGCCCGACTGCGCAAGCGCCTCGCGCCCTTCCTGGACCTCACGGCCTGGGTCCTGCTCATCGCCAGCATCGTCCCGTTGCTGCTGATCGACCCGGCCATGGTCGTGACCCTCGCGCAGTGGACAGCGTTTGCCCTCGCGCTGGCGGGGATCACCGTTGTGATCACCCGTGTGGTACTACCCCAGGTGAACCTATCGGAATGGCTCGCGCGTGCCCGGGAGGGCTCCGTGGCTGGGGGCCTCGTGGTCCTCGCCGTCTCCCTGACTATCTGCTTCACCTTCTTGGGATTGGTGCTATGGGCAAAAGCCTGATTCACTTCGCCTTCGCGGTCCTCTGCTGGGCCTTCGGCTCCGTCGCCCTCGCCCAGGACGCCCGCACCTTCGTCCCTTCGGGGGCGAAGGTGTACGCGCCAGTGCTAGTCGAGAAGCAGCGGGAGGTCTGGCCGCAAGCCCCGGAGCCCTGGACCCTCGCCGGTCTGGTGGAGCAGGAAAGCTGTATCAGCCTGACTCACTCCCGCTGCTGGAACCCGCGGGCGGAGCTGCGCACCCCTCGTGAATACGGCTTCGGCTTCGGTCAGGTCACGGTCGCCTATCGCCCAGACGGCTCCGAACGCATGAACGTGTTCAACGAACTGCGCAACGCCCACGCCTCCCTCCGCGATTGGACCTGGGAGAACCGCTATGACCCGGGCTTCCAGCTCACGGCCATCGTGGAAATGAACCGGAGCCTGTGGCGGAGGATCGCCGCGAACCCGGGCGCAACGGTCACGGACCAGTGGGCCTTCGTCCTGTCCAGCTACAACGGCGGGGCGGCGGGCGTCCTACAGGATCGCCGCCTGTGCTCGAACACCCGCGGATGCGACCCGGCCCGTTGGTTTGGGCACGTGGAACGCACCAGCCTCAAGTCCCGCGTCCCTCAGCCCGGGTACGGGAACCGGAGCTGGTATGAGATCAACCGGAGCCACGTGCGGAACGTCCTGACGATCCGCCGGGCCAAATATCAAGCCTTCTGGAGGACGTGATGGCCTTGATCGTCCAAGACAACACGGGAGCCGTCGCCGGGGCGAACGCCTACATCAGCGTGGAGGAGTTCAAGACCTACCACACTGACCGCGGCAACTCCTTCGCGGGCTACACGGACCCTCAGATTGAGGCCGCGGTCATCCGCGCGACCGACTACCTGGACCAGCGGTTCAACTTCGTGGGCAAGAAGCGGCTGGGCCGCGACCAGACCACGGAATGGCCTCGGACGGACGCCTGGGACCGTGACCGCTACTACATCAACGACATCCCGCCGGAGGTGAAGGAAGCCTGCTGTGAGTACGCCCTGCGTGCCCTCGCCGCGGAGCTGAACCCCGACCCGGAGCGGAACGCCTCGGGCGTGGCGGTCCTGTCGAAGTCGGAAGCGGTCGGACCCATCAGCGAGTCCGTCACCTTCGTGGGCGGGGCCGTGTTCCAGATGCCCAAATATCCGGCGGCGGACCAGAAGCTGGTCCGCGCGGGCCTTGTCCGCTCCGGCGGCACGTTGCTGCGGGGGTGATCCATGGCACGGTTTGACTCCGCTGTCGCGCTGGCCAAGAAGCTGATCAAGAAGAACGGCCAGGCCGTGACCCTCCGGGGCTTCACCGCCGGGGCCGCTCCCGATCCGGCGAAGCCTTGGAAGCCGGGCGGCAACGTCGCGGCGGACCAGACCATTGAGGCGGTGTTCCTGGACTATGAGCAACGCTACATCGACGGCCAGACGATCCGCATGGGCGACCAGCGCGTGTTCATGCCCGCGGAGGGCCTGACGGCTCCGCCGGAGGTCGAAGGCTTGGTGCTGCGGGGCTTGGAGGTCTGGAAGGTCATCGCCGTGAAACCGCTGAACCCGAACGGGCAAGCGATCATGTATGAATTGCAGGTGCGCCAATGACCCTCCCGACCTTTGACAGCGCCCGCGACGAAATCCTTGGGCTGTTCAACACGAAATGGACCACGGACACCCCGGCCCTCAACGGCGGGGTTCCGATCCGCGTGGAATGGCCCGGGGTGGACGCGGGCGACCCTCCGCCCGCGGACAAGCCCTATGCCCGAATCACGTTGCGCCACACTATATCGCGGCAGGCGACCTTCGGACCCACCGGCGGTCGCCGCTTTACCCGTCCCGGACTGATCACGGTACAAGTTTTCACCCCACTGTCTGGGGGCCAAGGCTTGTCTCTTGCTGAAAAATGCGCGATAATCGCCCGGGACGCCTTCGAGGGGCGAGGCACCGCGAGCGGCATTTGGTTCCGCAACGCACGCATCCAGGAGATTGGACCGGACGGCGCGTGGTATCAGATGAACGTGGTGGTGGAGTTCGAGTATGACGAACTGCGATGAACCCCTTGCCACTTGAATTGAGGAGTTACAACCATGGCTAACAAGATTGACTCGAACGTCACCGGCCTCCGCTACGCGGAGGAGGACACGATCAAGAACCTGCCCGTGTCGCCGGTGTGGTATCCGCTGGAGCCCAACGGCTACAATGACTTTGGTGGTCAGCTGACCACGGTCGCCCGGAACCCCATCAACCCGTCCCGCCAGCGCAAGAAGGGCGTGACCACGGACCTGGACGCCTCGGGCGGTTTCGGTCAGGACCTGACCCAGAACAACCTGACCCGCCTGCTTCAGGGCTTCTTCTTCGCGGACATCCGCGAGAAGGCCACCAACATCCCGACCAACGGGACCGCCGTGCCCTTCTCCGGCGTGACGGGCACCAGCAAGACCTACACCCTGGGCTCGGGCACGGTGGGGTCGCAGTTCCTCGCCGGTGATCTGGCCCTCGCCTCCGGCTTCGGTCAGGCCTCGAACAACGGCCTGAAGAACGTCGCCAGCTCCACCGCCACGACCGTGGTGGTGACTCAGACCGCCGTGGATGAGACGCCCCCGGCGACCGCGAAGCTGATCAAGGTCGGTTTCCAGTTCGGCTCCGCTGAAATGAACATCGACGTGTCGGGCAGCTATCCGCGCCTGCTCCGCGCCTCCGGCACGAAGAACCTGACGACCCTGGGCCTTGTAGTGGGCGAGTGGGTGTTCATCGGCGGGGATGCGACGGCGACCAAGTTCACCAACGCCGCCAACAACGGCTTCGCCCGCGTCCGCGCGGTCGCGGCCACATACATCGAGTTTGACAAGACCGCCGGCACCATGGTGGCGGAGACGGGCACGGGCAAGACCATCCAGCTGTTCTACGGCAACGTGATCAAGAACGAGCGGGACGCCAACCTGATCAAGCGCCGCACCTACCAGTTGGAGCGCACCCTGGGTCAGGACGCGAACGGCACCATGTCGGAGTACCTGGTGGGAGCGGTCCCGAATGAACTGAGCCTCCAGATTCGCCAAGCCGACAAGGTCACGGTTGATCTGAGCTTCGTGGCGACCGACAACGAACAGCGCGACGGCTCCGCGGGCGTCAAGACCGGCTCCCGTCCCGACCTCGTGGACGCCCCGGCTTTCAACACCTCCTCGGACTTCAGCCGGATCAAGATGCACCTGCTGACTGCGGGGAACTCGAACCCCACCGCGCTGTTCGCCTTCCTGACGGAGCTGACGCTGACGATCAACAACAACGTCTCGCCCAACAAGGCGGTCGCTGTCCTCGGAGCCTTCGACGTTTCCGCGGGCACCTTCCAGGTGTCGGGCAACGTGACGGCCTACTTCGCGGACATCGCGGCGGTCCAGGCGGTGCGCAACAACTCGGACGTGACGCTGGACTTCGCCTTGGTGAAGAACAACGCCGGTCTGGTGTGGGACATCCCGCTGCTCGCCCTGGGCGACGGACGCCTGAACGTGGAGCAGGACCAGCCGATCACCCTGCCCCTGTCGGTGGACGCGGCGGAAAGCGCGGCGGGCTACACCCTGCTGCTCAATGAATTCCCTTACCTTCCGAACGCGGCGGACGTATAATCAACTGAGCCCGGGGAGGGCTCCGGCCCTCCCTTCCCTCACCCTACGTGGAGAAACAGAGAATGAGCCTGTACAAACTGTTCAAGACCAACGAGAACCTGGAAACGGACGGCATCTGGCTGGAGTACGGCCAAACGGCGGACGGCAAGCCGATCCGCATCAAGATCGCGCGTGCCGGGGGCCACAACGTCGCCTTCTCGAAGGCGCTGGAGAAGGCCACCCGCCCGTACAAGAAGGCCATCCAGACCGGGATGCTGGACAACAAGACCGCGGACCGCCTGTACAAGGAAGTGTTCGCGGAGACGGTGGTGCTGGATTGGATCAACGTGGAAGGCCCGGACGGCCAGCCGATGGACTTCAACAAGGAGAACGTCCTGAAGCTGTTCGAGGACCTGCCGGACCTGTTCGTGGACCTCCGCGAGCAGTCCGCCAACGTGGCGCTGTTCCGCGATGAGGTGCGGGAGACGGACCTGGGAAACTCTGGGAAGTCCTCTGCTACGGCTTCGAGCAAGGCCCAGTAGAGCAGAAGATCATTGAGCAGTGTATGCGGTTCGGGATGCCCTTGCCCGACCGCATACAGAACGCCCCGGAGTTGACCCTTGGTTCGGAGCTGTACTACATCGGATTTTTGGACCTGACGTCATGTAGGCAAATCGGCACGGGACTGGGACCTATCCCATTGTTGGCCATACTGGAGTATTGTATGATCAACGGGATCGAGGGCGAGCAGCAGGAGGACTTTGTTTGGTTCATCCAGCGACTTGACCAGAAGTATCTACAGTGGAGCGCAGCCCGTGCCAAGTCTAAGTGAGTTCAGCAGACGCATTACCCTCCGGGGCCGAAAGGTCGCGGAGGGCGCTGACGCTCTCACTCGCAAGGTCGCCCTCGCCGCGGACCAAGCCGTGGTGTCCGGGACGCCCGTGGACACGGGCCGCGCCCGATCCAACTGGATCGCCGCGATTGGCTCCGCCCCCTCCTCCGTGATTGACGCCTACTCGCCCGGCGAGGCAGGCAGCACCGAAGCCGCCAACACTCAGGCCGCTATCGACCAAGCTGAATCGGTCATTCGCGGGTACAATTACGGGGAGGAGATTCACATCACCAACAACCTCCCGTACATCCAACGACTGAATGACGGGTATTCCGCCCAAGCCCCGGCGAACTTCGTGGAACAGGCGGTGCTCGAAGCCGTCCAGGTTGTACAGTTCGGAAGGGTTGTTGACGGGGACCCGGGGAGCTGACGGTGGCCGAAGAACGCATTGACATAGTCATCACTGAACGAGGTTCGCGTGTCGTTCAGCGAAACCTGGAGGACATCGGCAAGTCCGGGCGAGGAGCCGCGGGCGGGGTGGACTTCCTCAAGAACGCCCTGGCCTCCCTGGGCGCGTACCTGTCTGCGCGCGAACTCGTGCGCCTGCTGGACACCTACACCAACCTCCAGAACCGACTCCGGGCGACGGGCCTTGAAGCCCAGAACCTCGGGGCGGTGTATCGGTCGCTGCTTGACGTCTCGAACTCCACCCGCCAGTCCCTGGAGGGTACGGTGGAGACGTACAGCCGACTGGCCAACAGCGCGAAGGACCTGGGCCTGTCGCAGCAGGAGCTGATCGACTTCACGAAGTCGCTGAACCAAGCCATCGCCCTGTCCGGCGCGAGCGCGGGCGAGGCTCAAGCTGGTATGATCCAGCTGGCCCAGGGCCTCGCCTCGGGCGTCCTTCGCGGCGATGAACTGAACTCCGTCCTGGAGCAGCTGCCGACCGTCGCAGACGTGATCGCCAAGCAGCTGAACGTGACCCGCGGCGAACTCCGGCAGATGGGTCAGGATGGCAAAATCAGCGCTGACATCATCTTCGACGCCTTCAAGAACGCCCGGACGGAGCTGGAGGAACGGTTTGCCAAGTCCGTCCCCACCATCGGCCAGTCCTTCCAAGTCCTTCAGAACAACGTGGTGGACCTGGTTGGTAAGTTCGATGAGGCGACCGGCGCGAGCGAGCTGCTGTCCAAGGCGATCATGTTCATCAGCAATAACCTGGACACCATCGCCAAGGTCCTCCTGTCGGTGGGCGCGGGCTTCGCTATCGTCGCCGGGGGCGCGGCTGCGTTCAACGCGGTCCGCACCGCGGTGGTCGCCCTCAACGCGGCCATCGCCGCGAACCCCTTGGGCGCATTCCTGATCGTCCTCACCTCCGTGATCACCGCCCTGACCCTGTTCCGGGACGAAATCAAGCTGGGGATTGACGACACGACCACTCTGGGCGATCTGATGCGCGCCGCCTGGGAGGACATCGGCCCGATCATCACCGGCCTCGCCAATACGGTCGGGGAGTTCTTCAACTGGCTGACCGGCTCCGCGGCGACGGCCTATGAGAACATGACCGACCAGGCCGGGGCCAGCGTCCAGAACCAGGAAGCCTGGTGGCTGAAGCTGGTGCGCACCGTCCTCCAGGTGTTCGACATGATCGGCGGGACGATCCGGGGCGTGATGCGCGGGGTCCTCAATGTCGTGGGCTCCGTCATCGACGCCCTCATGAACAACTTCCGCCAGCTCGGGAACGCCCTGAAGGCGGCGGTGGACCTTGACGTGGACGGCCTGAAGGCCGCGGTGACCAGCAACATCGAGGGTTGGAAGGCCGTTGGCGCCAACATCGGCACGAACTTTGAGGAAGGCTTCCGCCAGGAAGTCCTCGCCCAATCCGAAAGCGGGTTGGAGGCGATGCTGGACAGCTGGATCGAACGCGCCCGCGACATTTCCAAGGAGCGGGTCGCCGCGGCTCAAGTCGAGACGCCGAACCTGGGTGGTGGCGGAGGTGGTCGCCGGACCTCCGGGAAAGGCGATGAGGAGGCGGCCAAGGCCCTCAAGAAACTTCAGGATGAACTCAACCAACTGGTCGGGTCCTATGACCGTGTCTGGGCGGCTCAGCAGGAGTACGCCAACGCCCTCGCCTTGCTCGACAAAGCGGAGCGTGCGGGCCTGATCACCGCGGAGCGCAAGGCTCAGGTCCTGGCGCTGATCGAGGAGCAGCTGAAGGACGCCCTGGACCCGATGGGCGCGATCAACCGCCAGCTGGAGGAGGAGCGCGAGCTGCTGCGCCTCACCTCGGAGCAGCGCGAGGTTGAACAGCAGTTACGCTACATCGAACAGGACCTGCGCTATCAAGGCATCATCCTCGGGGACCAGGAGCTGAAGCAGCTCCGCGAGAAGCTGACCCTGATTCAGGCGGAAACCCGGGCGGCGGAAACCCGCAACCAGGTCCTTCAGGCTATCCTCGGGCCTCAGCAGGAGTTCACCGCCCAGCTCACGGCGATCAACGAGCTGCTGGCCGCGGGGGCGATCACGCAGGCCCAGGCAAACCAGTTCCTGGTGGAGTCCAACGCGGACCTTCTCGCGGGTACGGTCGAAGCCCAGCAGGCGATGTTGTCGCAGTATGAGCAGATGTACGCGCGGATTGATGAGATGCGGCAAGCCGACCTCATCAGCGAGCAGACCGCCCAGCAATTGAAGGCCCGGGTCCAGGCCCAGATCACTGAGCAGAACCTGTCCACCCAGCGCAACTTCTTCTCCACCCTGTCCGGGCTGTCCCGGTCGGAGAACAAGAAGCTGGCGGCCATCGGTAAGGCCGCGGCGATCACCACCGCGACCATCGACGGCGTGCTGGCGGTTCAGAAGGCCCTTGCCTCCGCTCCGCCCCCGGCCAACTACGCCCTCGCGGCGGCGACCGGCGCGGTGGCTGCTGCGAACGTCGCCCAGATCATCGCCCAAACGCCGGGCTTTGCCTTCGGCGGCGACTTCACCGTGGGCGGGACGGGCGGGACGGACTCGCAACTGGTCGCCTTCCGTGCTACGCCTGGCGAACAGGTGTCTGTCCGTACTCCGACCCAGGAGCGGGACGAAGCGCGTCAGGGCGGTGGCGAGGGGCAGCAGGGCGGTGGGTCCGCGATCCGGGTTGTGAACGTGATCGACCCGAACCTGATGCAGGACTACCTGACCAGCTCCTCGGGCGAGCGGGTCCTGCTGAACGTGATTCAACGCAACGCTGGCGCGGTCCGCCAGGTTGTGAACAACGGCTGAGGATGAGATATGGCAAACGAAATCGGGACGGCGAACGACCTTGAAGATATGTTTGGGAAGATCGTCAACTTTTTGACCACCGACGCAACTCTGGTGGCTCAGGGTCAGGCCTGGGAAGTCCTCCGGCTCCGCCGGGATAACCTCGCGGGTATTACAACCAACATCACTGAGAGTACCGCTGCGACAGCTGTGCGTAAAATCGCCCACACCTTCCGTTACGATCCGCGCACCTTGAACACCAATAGTAGGGTCAACGCGGACTCCGCGTTCACGGCTTCAGGCTTCGCGGCGGGGTCCAGTTACTTTCGGGTCCAGATGAAGCAGGCCCGGGAAGTTAAAACCATTCGTCTCAAGTGTGGGCCCTCCGGCTATCAAAACTATATGCCTCGGTCCTTCCGTCTCCAATACTCCGACAACGGGACCAGCTGGACTACGGCTTTGACGGTGACGAACGCCACGGCCTTTCAGCAGGATGAGCGCCGCGATTTTGCCGTGCCGGGAACCCCCGGGGCTCATCTGTACTGGCAAATCATCATAGACGCCCTCCAGTCCGGCACAACCATGGGCTGGTCTGAGTTCTTGATGCTTCAATCGGACGGGACCGTTGCCAACCACTTCGGTTCGGAGGTCATTCTGAAGGCTCGCGGCAACTCTGGTCTGGACGAAATCTTCACCGGCATCCGTTCGGAATACGATGCGGCCTTGGGTTGGTATAATCTTTTCATGAACGGGTACGTGGGCTATGATGCCAACGAGCCCTCCTGGTTCCTCCAGCCAGGAGCCCTCCCTGGGCCTGAAGCGGCCTATCCTCGCGCTGTTCCCATGGTTCCGCTTTGGAATGCGGCGATGCCGTACTGGTTCGTGGCTTCGGGTCGGTCCTTCCGGTTCGCCGTAAAAGTTTCCACGAACTATGAGGGAGGCTATCTGGGCTTTTTCCTCCCCTACGCGACCCCGAACCAGTACCCCTACCCGCTGGCCGTGGGGGGTTCGCTTGTCCCCACGGACGGCTCCCGCTCCACGCAGTGGCGGTATTCCTATGTCCATGAACGGCACGGGGTGTTCCCGGGACCCGGCGGCACTTCGACGAATAGCAGTGAGGGTGGGGATTCCACGCTATATATGCGGACGGCGGACGGCGAATGGGGGTTGGTGTCTAATCGTCCAAACGGCAGCGCGGGCAGTGAGTCCGTGTACCCACCTTCCCAAGGCTCCGCTATTCCGTTCACCCCCTCCGGCAACTGGCGTTGCGTCTGGCCTCATGCCATTATCACGAGCGGCACAAGCACGCCGCTCCGCCCCTTCCGCGAGTGTTTGGGCGGAGGATATATGATGCTTCCTTGTATTATCCTACAGCGCGGACCCTATACTGCGGCTTGGGGGGAGCTGGAAGGAACCTACAACATCAGCGGATTCCAGAACGCCGCGGAGAATACGACAACCTACAACGGCAAGACCCACGTTGTGTTCCAGAACGCCTACCGGAACGCAATCAGCGAGTTCTGGGCCTTGTCCCTGGACTGAGGAGCGCATAAATGGCTTATGAAACCGGGTCCGCGACCGGACCGAACGACATGTTGATCAAGCTGCGCGACTTCGCCGCGGCTCAAGGCTGGACCGTGAACCGCGACGTGGCTGCTGGCTCCGGGCGGGAACTTTGCCTCAGCAAGGGTACAGCCTACTTCAACCTGCGCAGCTACCAAAATGAAAACGTCACCATCAACGGTTCGGGTTTCGCAGGACGCTACGGGATCGCCATCAACGGCTCGGACGGCTACGCCGGGGGCTCCGCCTGGGATCGCCAGCCCGGGTATCCGCTTCGTTCCAGCGGTACTATTGGCGTGAACAACGACCACGGCCACGCCAACCTGCCCCTGCCGATCTACTTTGGGCCGTTCCCGTCCTACCACCTATTTGCGCCAGACAGCAAGACCATCTACCTGGAGCTGGAGGTGGCATCTACCATCTTCCAGCGCCTGGGCTTCGGCTCACTGGACTTGTTCAACCCGTCGGCTCCGGGCGGCGGGCGGTTCTTCTACGCTACCGGGGGCGGGCACCCCTCCACGTCCACCGGAGGCAGCACCTGGCTTGGTACTGAAATTGACAACAGCTCTTATGCGCTGGAAGAAGTACCCTTCCGCGGAGCGGACATCAACACCACTTCCTCTCAGTGTGGGTCCTTCTTGAGGGCTGCTTTCGATTCTTTCGACAATTGGTGTGGGTCGGGTCGAACCGCAACCAGCAGTTATCAACCGCAATCTTGCCAAGGGGGTGGTTGTCACGATAAAGTATTGAGGGACTACTCCCCGAACCCATTGAACGGGGTCGGAATCCTTCTGCCCAACATAGTGTCGGTGGTTCGTGGCAATGAGTATCTGAACCCGGTCGGGATCGTCCCGGGTATGAGATACATGGACATGACCCTGTACCAGCCTGGGGAGGAGTTCAGTCTGGGGGCTGATGTCTGGAAAGTCTTTCCCTGGTACCAGAAAGGCGGACGGAGTTGGCAACGCGGAATCGCTTACAAGAAGGTGACCTAATATGGCTGTGATTACCACGTATGGGTTGATGGAGGTCCTGTATGGTCGAAGTTCCGGCCCGGACCTCACCCCTGCGTTGGATTCTCTAACCTCCGCGAACTACCAACCGCCGGGGATCGTTACCCCGGCGACCGCGCTACCGGGGGCGGGTTCTATCGTCCGCAACGAACCCATCAGCGAGATTCCCCAAGCCTACTCCGCTTGGCGCATGCCGACCTTCCTGGATGACTACTACAACCGCATCCACATCCGCCCCTCGAACGTGAACGTGGGCAACCTCGTGAGTGAGCAGCAGTTCGCAATCGAGGTGTGGAACGGCTTTTTCAACAACCGATACCTCCAGAACATCCAGGTTCAGAACGGCGGCGGCATTTCCCTTGTGGGGGCCGCCCCGCCCGCGACCTGGGCAGCTCTGGAGACCAAGACCTATCAGCTGACCGCCACCACGGACGGACCGCCGGACATCAACGCCATCTTCCGTTTCGACTGGGACGGGACGGCGGATGACGCCAACTTGACGGTCCTGGGCTCGCGTATCGTCGCACTGCCGTACATCTTCGAGGCCCCCGCCAAGGAGGTCCTGGAGTGGAAAACGGACGTGCTCACGACCAATGACGGGTCGGAGCAGCGGGTGCGGCTGCGCAAGAAGCCCCGCCAGTCCTTCAACGTCACCTATCCGATCCCGTACCGGGAAATGGCCCGGGCGGAGAACCTGGTATATGGTTGGTTGACTCGCCGTTGGGCCGTCGCCCTTTGGTCTGAGGCCCAACAGGTCGGAACCCTGCTGGCGGGCACGACCGTGATCAACATCGACACGACCGCCTCCGACTACCGGGACGGCGCACTGATCATGATCTGGGAGTCCAACCGCAAGAGCGCGACCGCTGACGTGGGTATCGTTTCCGCCGGGACTTTGACGCTGAACCGACCACTGGCTGAAACCTTCAACAACCCATGGATCGTGCCCGTGCGCCTTGGGCGGATTGTCGGCAACGTCTCGCGGGCAACCTCGGGCTACAACGGTTCGCTGGAAATGACCTATGAGTTCAGCGACAACATCGACCTGGACCCGCCCGCGGCCCCCACGCAGTTCCTCGGATATGACGTGTATTTTGACGAGGCGCTGAAGAACGGCGAGGCGCTGACGGACAGCCTTCAAGCTCGGGTGGATGTCGTGGACTACGGGACCGCGGCGGGGGCCAGCTTCTATTCGCCTTGGACCTACACGCGAATTGGACGCCCCTACAAGTTCTTGCTGCAGGGACTCCAGGACATCTGGAACTTCCGCAAGTTCCTTCACCGGCGTGCGGGACGCCTGCGCCCGTTCTGGGTTCCGACCTTCGAGAACAACATGAGGGTCGCCCAGACCGGCGAGCTGACCCAGAGCATCGAGGTGTATGCTGACGACTACCGCGAATTTGCGCCGGAGCGCACCCACATCGGCATCCTCCTGGATGACGGAACGTGGCTGCTGCGGACGATCAATGCGGCGACGGCCTCCGGGGCGGACACGGCGGTCATCGGTCTGGACGCCCCGATCAACATCAACGCCAGCCGCATCCGCCAAATCAGCTTCCTGGGCCTGAAGCGCCTGGACGCGGATCGTGTAGAACTTCAGTGGAACTCCAACCGGGTCCTTGAATGTACGGTCCGCATGATGGAGATTCAACCATGACGTATGACGCACGCGAGCGAAGCCTGTTTGAAGCCTACCCGGTCGAGTTGTACCTGTTCGCCCGGGGCGCGCAATACTGGCGCTACACCTCAGCGGATGAAGACAAGGTGGTGGAGGGAGTGACTTACAACTCCGTCCAGATCAAGCGCGGGGCCTTCGAGCAGAACCAGGAAATGTCCCGGAGCAACCTGACGCTGACGATGGATAAGGGCATCAGCTTCCTTGATCAATTCCGCGGTTCGCCGCCCACCGACATCGTCCAGCTCACCATTCAGCGGTATCACGAAGGTGACGGACAGCTCGCCGTCCCGTGGGTCGGGCGAGTGGTGAACGTCAAATTCACGGAGCGCGAGGCGGAGGTGCGCCTTGAGCCTGTGTACACATCCCTGCGCCGCCCGACCCTGCGCCGGATGTACCAGACAACTTGTCCCCACGTCCTGTATGGGGCCGCGTGCGGCCTGTCCTCCGCGAACTTCCGGGTGGACGCGACCCTCACGGGCGTCTCGGGGCGGGACCTCCTGTCACCGGCCTTCTCCTCCTTCGCTGACGGCTACTTCGCCGGGGGCTACGTGGATTGGGAAGTGGCGGGGGTCCTGGAACGGCGGTTCATCGTCGCGCACGTGGGGCAGGCGATCACCCTCAATCTTCCGTTGGCCGGAATACCCGCCAATGCGACGGTCCGGGCCTATCCCGGGTGTGATCACACCCTGAATACGTGCCACAACAAGTTCAACAACGTGGACAACTACGGGGGTCAGCCGTTCTACCCGAAGAAGAACCCGATGAACGGCACCCCGATCTTTTGAGGAGAGCCCCATCATGGAGTGGGCTGTATATCTGATCATCTTCGTCGTCGCGGCATACGCGGCGGTGGCCCTCGCCCCGAAGCAGGCCACCCCCAAACCCGCTTCGTTGGAGGACTTCCAATTTCCAACCGCGGAGCCGGGGCGACCGATCCCGGTTGTGTTCGGGACCGTTACCGTGAAGAGCCCGAACGTGGTATGGTACGGGGACTTGGCCAGCAGTCCTGTCAAAACGGACGGCGGCAAGTGATGAACAACGAGCCAGTGATGGTCCGGGTCGAACACGCCCGCGCCTTGGGCTACTGCTCCCGCGGCATGCGCGCCTTCGCCGCCCGACACGGGCTGGATTGGGGCCGCTTCGTCCACGAGGGCATCCCGGCGGAGGAGCTGGAGGCGACCGGCGATCACATGGCGCTACAAGTAGTGGAGAAGGCCCGTGGGCAGCAAATCTAGTGTAACAATCGGGTACAAGTATTATCTTGGCGCCCACCTCGTGATCTGTCACGGGCCGGTCGATTCCGTCCAGGAAATTGTCGTGGGCGACCGAACCGCCTGGAGCGGGAACGTGACGGCCTCGCAGCAAATCTATGTCAACAGCCCGGAGCTGTTCGGCGGCGAGAAGAAGGAGGGGGGTGTCCAGGGCTACGTGGACATCATGATGGGGGAATCGAACCAGGGCCGCAACAGTTACCTCCAATCAAAACTCGGCACCGTGATCCCGGCCTTCCGGGGCGTCCTGTCCCTGGTCCTTCGGAAGGTGTACATGTGCGCCATGTCCCCCTATCCGAAGGCCTGGGCGCTGAAGGTGAAGCGCCTCCCGGGCAAGGCTTGGTATCCGGCGAAGGCAGACATCAACGGCTCCGCGAACCCCGCCCACGTCATCTATGAGACGCTGACGAACCCGGACTGGGGGATGGGATACCCGATCAACGCCCTGGATGACGCCGCCTTTCGCGCTGCGGCGGACACCCTTCACGCGGAAGGCTTGGGCGTGTCGATGATCATGACCAAGCAGGACTCCATCGAGTCCTTCATATACACGGTGCTGGGACACTGTAACGGAATGTTGTACACGCGACCCGACAATGGTCAGTTCGTGGTGAAGCTGATCCGCGAGGACTACGTGGTGGCGAACCTCCCGCTGTTCAACGAGTCCAACACGATCCGGCTGGAGTCCTTCGAGCGCCCTGGCTACGCGGAAATTGTCAATGAGATCGTGGTGACCTACCGTCCGCAAGGCTCCACTGAGGACGATTCCGTGACCGTCCAGGACCTCGCAGCGATTCAAGCCCAACAGGGCGTAGTGAGCCAGACGGTGAACTATCCCGGGATCGACACCGCGGCGAACGCGGCGAAACTGGCCATGCGCGACCTCCGCCAGAAGTCCACCCCCTTCGCACGCATCCGCATCCGGGTGAACCGGAACGCATGGAACCTGACCCTGGGGGACGTGTTCCGCTTCTCCTGGGATGAGCACAGCCTCGTGGACATCGTGTTCCGCGTCCTCGGGGTGAACTACGGCGAGCTGACCAGCGGCGAAATCGTGGTGGATGCGGTTGAGGACATGTTCGGCCTTCCGTCCTCCACCTACATGGGCAACCAGGGCTCGGGCTGGGTGGACCCGGTTCAAGCGCCCAACCCGTTCGCCCTCCGCCGTCTGGAGGAGGCGAACTATTGGGACTTGGCGAACGGTCTGCCCTCGGGCGACTTCCAGGCGCTGGACAACACCTCCGCCTTCCTGATCGGCCTGATGGGCGAGCCCGCCCAGTACCTCCAGAACTATGAACTGTGGACGAAGCCCACGGGCGGGTCCTACGCATACGCGGCCACCGGCGACCCCGCGGCGCACGCTACGCTGACGAACGCGATCACGCCCATACAGACCTCCATCCAGCTGTCCAACCTGTCCTCCCGCACCGAATTTGCGCGGACGGGGACCTATGCGCTGATTGACAACGAAATCGTGCGCGTGGACACTATCGACCTGGTGAACGGGATCGTGACGGTGGGTCGGGGGTGCTTGGATACCGTCTGCGCGGAACACGCCGCCGGGGCGCGGTTTTGGTTCGCGGAGGACGCCCGCGTGCGCGACCGTCTTGAGTATAACAGCGGCGAAACCATCGCCGCGAAGGGCCTGGGCCGGTCCGGGGTCGGCATTCTGGACCTGTCCGTTGCGCCGGAGGACTCGAAGGCGCTGGTGGGCCGTTTCGCACGCCCCTACGCTCCCGGGAACTTCCGGGTGAACAGTCTCCAGTATCCTTCGGCTATCCTCGGAGGTCTGAGCCTATCTTGGGCGCACCGCGACCGGACCCAGCAGGTGGTCCGTCCGATTATCGACCACTCCGCGGCGAACATCGGCCCGGAGCCGGGGGTGACCTACCGCGTGGACATCTACGCGGCCAACGGCAGCACGCTCCTGAAGTCGGAGCCGGGCCTGACCGGCACTAGCTGGACCTGGACCAACGAGGCGACGGAGAACACCGCGGGCCGGAACCGGATCAAGGTCACGGCGGTCCGCGACGGCCTGGACAGCTACCAATCACATGATTGGTACGTGGATCGGGCCGGACTCGGGAACAATCTTGGAAACTATCTTGGAGGCTTGTAATGGCTATCAGTAACGGCCCGAACCTGGGCATCATGGCGAACGGCGCGCTGGGTGACCAGCACTACAACCAATTCATGGCTTTCCTCCGCGCGGTGGACGGCCTTCTCATGGGCCACGCGAAGTCCGCAACCACGACTGCTCAACCGGCTTCGCCCGCGGACGGGGACTTGTATGTGCTCCCGGCAAGCCCGACCGGCACGAACTGGTCGGGGCAGGGCCAACGGATCGCGCGTTATTCGAGCGTGGCGACGGCCTGGGAGTTCTTCGTGCCGAAGAAGGGATGGGCCATTTCCGTGGAGGATACCAACAGCACCTACTGGTATGACGGCAGCGCGTGGAAGTTCCTCCGCGGCTACGGCACGACCGCGAACCGCCCGGCGGCGAGCGCCGCCCTGATCGGGGGCCAATACTTCGACACCACCCTGGGCAAGCCGATATGGTCCACGGGCTCCGCCTGGGTGGACGCGACTGGGTTGGCCGTCTAAAATTTGCCAAGTTGTCTTGGGTTCCGTAGAATACGGCCCAAGATCATCTTGGTGCGAGGACCCCGATATGCCCCTGACCCCGGAGCAAGTCGAAGACATCGCCGTTGCGGCTGCGACCCGGGCGGCGAAACTATCCGTGGAGGACGCGGCGAAGCGAGCCGCGGAAACCGTGGCCATGTCCCACTCGGAGCTGAACGACGTAGTGGCCGAAGCGGTCAAGCAGACGTTGATGCAGCTCGGGGTGGACACGTCCGATCCGTTCGCCATGCAGAGGGACTTCCAACACCTCCGCCAGTGGCGCGAGTCCGGGGAGGACCTGAAGCGGAAGGGGACCGTTGCCCTGCTGGGCATCTTCTTCTCCGGTCTGGTCTCCCTGATCCTCCTGGGCCTCAAGGAGTGGTTCCAAAAATGAGGATGCGCTTGGGCTACTTACCTTCACACCTGAAGAAGTATAGACCCCAAGCGCCATCGAAAGCCCAGCGCCGTAACAGCTCCGACCCTCCTGCGCTTAGGTTACTTCACTTTCTCCAGTTCAGTTCTACTTCGCCCGATAAATCGCCGGGACCCCCTGCCCAGGGAGGCGACCGGCGACCGTTCCTGCTGTTCGGAGGCCGTCCGGGGGTTTAAGGTAAGTAAGTTAAGTAAGTTAAGAAGAAGAAGAAGAAGAATATATAAACCCCCAGCCCCGCTGGGCTTCCCTGCTTACTCCACTTCATACTTCTTCCGCACACGAAGTCGAGCGTTGGGCCCCCATCCCAAGCGCACGTGATTCTCCGCTCGCCTTCGCCGCCCAGCTGGGCTATACTTCCGGGCATCACTATGAGAAATGGAGCCCCCCCTATGGAATACCCCTTCAAGACCGAACCCTTCAACCACCAGCGTGAGGAGTGGTTGCGCTCCCGCGAAGAAGAAGCCCGCGCGATCTTCTGGGAACAGGGCACCGGCAAGTCCAAGCTGACCATCGACACCGCCTGCTGGCTCTGGCTCCGCGGGCTCATCGACGGCGTGCTGGTGGTCGCCCCGAACGGCGTGCACCGCAACTGGGTTGAGAAGGAAATCCCGGACCACGTACCCGATGAGGTGATCAAGCACGTCCGGGCCTTCCACTACCAGAGCCCGAAGGCCGACACCAAGTGGCACAAGCAGGCGGTCAAGGCCGTCATTGAGCACAAGGGCTTCGCCTGGCTCACCATCAGCTATGAAGCCTTCATGACCGCCTCCGGGAAGCGGGCGCTGATTGACTTCTTCGACAAGCGCCGCCTCCTGTACGTCCTGGATGAGGCGCACTACATCAAGACCCCGACCGCGGAGCGCACCAAGTCCATCCTCCGCTCCGCGAAGTACGCGCCATTCAGGCGGGTCCTGACCGGGACTCCGATTGCTCAGGGACCCTTCGACGCCTACAGCCAGATCAAGTTCTTGATTGACGACTACTGGAACAAGAACCAGCTGGGGACCTTCACGGAGTTCAAGCAGCACTTCGGCATCTGGAAGAAGGGCTGGAACCCGACCGCCTTCAACCCCAAGACCAAGAAGAACGATGGCAACGAGTATGACGTGCTGGTGGGCTATCGCCGCCTGGACGCCCTGAACAGCCTCCTCCAGCCCGTCTCCTCCCGCGTGACGAAGGATGACGTGCTGGACCTCCCGCCGAAGCTGTACAGCAAGCGGTTCTTCCCGATGACCCCGGAGCAGGGCAAGCTGTATCGCCAGTTGCGTGACGAGTACATCGTGTGGCTGGAGACGGGCGGAATTGAGCGGGACGCGGAAGCGGTCGCCGCGGAGCCGTCGCCGGACGCCTGCCCGACCTGCTTGGGCAAACGTGAGGTGGAGTTTGACGGCTTCATCTACCCCTGCCCCGACTGCGGAGACGCCCCTGACCTGGGCGCGGAGGGCACCACCCCGGTCATCGCCGCCCTCGCCATCACCCGGCTCCTCCGCCTCCAGCAGATCACCTGCGGCTACCTCCCGACCGACGATGAAGCGGAACCCGTGTACACAATCCCGGGGCCGAACCGTCGCCTGGACCTGCTCTGTGAGCTGATCGAGGAGTCCCAGCACAAGGTGATCGTCTGGGCCCGGTTCCAGATGGACATCACCCTGATCATGGACGCCCTCCGCGAGCGCGGCATCAGCGCGGTCCGCTATGACGGGCTGGTGAACGATGATGAGCGGGCGGACGCCAAGGCCCGGTTCCAGGGCGAGCGCCCCCTGTACCACAACGGACAGGTGGTTGGGCGCGAGGCCGTCCCGCCGGAGGAGCAGGCCCGCGTGTTCGTGGGCAACCCCGCGGCGGGGGCGACGGGTCTGACCTTGACGGCAGCCAAGACTGTCATTTATTATTCCAACAGCTTCAAGCTGATTGACCGCCTTCAGTCGGAGGACCGCGCCCACCGGATCGGACAGACCAACAACGTGCTGTACATCGACCTCGTGGCGGAGGACTCCGTGGATGAGAAGGTGGTCGAGGCTTTGAGGAACAAATTCAACGTGGCGAGCCAGATCACCGGCGACCGCCTCAAAGACTGGTTGTGAGACTACTATGAGCCGTGTATTTGTTGTACAGAACCAACACCGCTGGGACCGCGACAAGCAGCGGTTCGAGCCCAAATTTGATCTGACCCCGGCGGAGGAGTTCGGTGAGCTGGTGTACTTGCTCAGCCCGACCGCGGCCCCCTTCCGCCCGGAGCCGATCATTGATGAGCTGAAGGAGAAGCTGGCCGACTTCGGGCCGGGGGACCACCTCCTGCTCGTGGGCAATCCGGTCCTGATCGGGTTCGCCGTCGCCATCGCCGCGGACGCCAATGATGGGGACGTGTCCCTGCTCCAGTGGAGCGGCAAGGACCAACGCTACATCGCGGTGGACGCCTCGGGCCTCTTTACTTCTTCCGATTGACCGGCTATACTTCTTCAGCGTGATTGGGATACCCCCTCACCGAAGAAACGGAGAACCACATGTCAAGTGAAAACGCATACCTGGACTATGTCCAACCTCAGACCGCCGGTGGCGAACTGAGCCAACTCACTCAGCTGGCCGAACAACAGGCCGCTGCCCAGTCGAAGGTCGCAGACCTCGAAGCCCAGCTCAACAAGGCCCGCGAAGAACTCCGCGACATCGCGGAGCGCCAGGTGCCCGAACTCATGGACCAGATCGGCATTGGCGAGTTCAAGACCACCACCGGCCTGAAGATCAAGATTGACGAGACGATCCGCGCCAGCATCCCGAAGGCCAAGGCCCCGCTCGCCTTCGCCTGGCTCAAGCAGCACGGCCACGCCGCGATGATCAAGCGCGTGGTCGCCGTCGCCTTCGGCAAGGGCGAGGACGAGAAGGCTGACGAACTGCGCCAGCGTCTCGCGGACGAGTTCGAGGTGGACGACAACGCCAGCGTCCATCCTTCGACCCTTGCCGCTTTCGTCCGCGAGAAGCTGCGTGAAGGCGAGGAAGTCCCCCTGGACCTGTTCGGGGTCCATCGTCAGCGCGTGTCCAAGATCGAAGTGTGACCAGAATGCCGGAGGACGGCCCCGGGCCTTCCTCCCGACCGAACCGCCCCGCGGGTGACAGCGGGTACAGCCGGTGAGACGGCAGGGCTATTCGACCGGGGGCCCAATCGACCCGCTCACATTGAACCGAAGGAGCCACACCATGGCCAAGACCGATAGCAAGACCACCGATGTCGCAGTGAAGGAACAGAACACCGCAATGGCGGAGTATGGCGCATATGCCGACTACGCGGGCGCGGGTTTCGAGAACCAGACCAGCGATGACTACAGCATCCCGTTCCTCCAGATTCTTCAGGCCCTCAGCCCGCAGCTCCAGGAGAACGACAGCCTGCGCCAGGGCATGATCCTGAACACCGTGACCGGCGAAGTCTGGGACGGCAAGAAGGGCATTGCCTTCGTCCCGGCGACCACCCAGCACGTGTACGTGGAGTGGAAGCCCCGCGATGCGGGCGGCGGTTTCGTGGGCATCCACGAAGTCAACAGCGATCTGGTGAACCACGCCAAGGCCGCGTCCTCGGAGTATGGCAAGTACAGCACCCCGGACGGCAACGAGCTGATCGAAACCTTCTATGTGTACGGCATCGCGCTGGATGATGACGGCAACGCCTCGGAAGCGGTCCTGGCCTTCAGCTCCACGAAGATCAAGAAGTACAAGGGCTGGATGACCAAGGCCAAGACCATCCAGATTCCGCTGCCGGACGGTCGCCGCATTCCGGCTCCGCTGTTCGCCCACCGCTACCGCCTCAAGACCGTGAGCGAGAAGAACAACAAGGGCCAGTTCTTCAACTGGGACGCCATCGCCTTCGACGGCGAGAACGCCCAGCAGGCTCGCCTCCTGCCCGATGACCCGCTGTTCCAGTCCGCCGTGAACATCAAGTCGATGATCGAGCAGGGCAAGGCCCGCGCTGCCTATGAGTCGCAGGCTCCGGGCTCCGCGGACGAAGAAGCCCAGGGCGCAGGCGGCGGCAAGCCGGTGTTCTGATCTACCGGGAGGACCGACCCGGACGGCCCGCCCCCTCGGGCCGTACCTTCAGGGGGCCTTCGTGGCCCCCTTCTTTTCATCAGAAACGGAGAACGATCATCATGTGGAGTCCGCAACAGCAGACCGCGCTGGACCGAGTTGGGCGGTGGCTCAAGACCCGGGACAAGCCCGTGTTCCAGCTCGCCGGGTACGCCGGAACCGGCAAGACCACCCTGGCCAAACACCTCGCCGCGACCGTCAATGGTCCCGTGTACTTCGCCGCCTACACCGGCAAGGCCGCTCACGTCCTCACGAAGTCCGGGGCGACCAACGTGAGTACCATTCACAAGCTCATCTACACGCCCAAGGACAAGTCGCAGCAGCGCCTGAAGGAACTCCAAGCGGAGCGGGCGAAGCTGCTAACCCACAAGCCCGTCCCGGAAACCCTCGTGGAGAAGGTCGATGCGGCGATCAAGGCGGAGCAGATCAACCTTGCCCGCCCGATGTTCCAGCTCAACACGGAGTCGCCCCTGTTCGAGGCCGCGCTGCTCGTGGTGGATGAATACTCCATGATTGACGAGCAGATGGGGGAGGACTTGCTCAGCTTCGGTTGCCCGATCCTCGCCCTGGGCGATCCCGGGCAGCTCCCGCCCGTGGGCGGCACCCCCTTCTTCAAGAACAAGCCCGACATCCTGCTCACGGAGATTCACCGCCAGGCCCAGGACAACCCGATCATCTGGATGTCCAAGGAGGTCCGCGAGGGCCGCGTGCTCCGCCCCGGCGACTACGGTGCCAGCCGCGTGATTCCCTATGGCCGCCTGCCACGCGAAGAACTCCGGGACATGGTACTGTCCACTGACCAGCTCCTCGTTGGCAGGAACGCCACGAGAATCACGAGCAACGGACGTGCCCGGGAACTCCTCGGGCGGACGAACGCCCTGCCCCAGGAAGGCGACAAGCTGGTGTGCCTCCGCAACAACCACGAGGTGGGCCTGCTCAACGGTCAGCTCTGGAAGGTCCGCCGTGACACGATCTTCGACGGCGACTATGTCATCATGGACATCGAAGGCGAGGACGGCGCGAAGGTCGAAGTCAGCGCCCACCCCCACTACTTCCACGGCAACAAGCCGGAGTATTGGGAGCGGAAGGACGCGGAGGAGTTCGACTATGGCTATGCGCTCACCGTCCACAAGTCGCAGGGCTCCCAGTGGAACAACGTCCTGCTGTTTGATGAGTGGTACGGGAAGGACCGGAAGGAATGGTTGTACACCGCCATTACCCGGGCCGCGGAACGCATCGACCTCGTTATGATGTAGCCCAAGAACAGGAGCAACGATATGATAGAAAGCCCTCAACCCTTCAAGGAGACTCGCAAAATGCACGGTCCTCAAGTACCCTATTCACAAGAACTACACTCCCAGAAGTACCGCGGCAGCGGCGAGTCCTTCCGCGAGGCCATGAACCGGATCGCCGCGGCCCTGAAGGACGATGACCAGCACTTCGCGGACTTCCGGGACGCCCTCCTGGGCATGCGCTTCCTCCCGGCGGGCCGCATCCAGTCCGCGATGGGCTCCACCCGCCAAGTCACACCCTACAACTGCTATGTCTCCGGGACGATCAACGACAGCTTCGTGGACGGCGAAGGCTCCATCATGGTCCGGGCCGCGGAAGCCGCAGCCACGATGCGGATGGGCGGCGGGATCGGCTATGACTTCAGCACCCTCCGTCCTCGCGGCGACCTGATCCGCAAGCTCCAGTCCCACTCCTCCGGCCCCATCAGCTTCATGCACATCTTCGACGCGATCTGCAAGTGCGTCGCCTCCTCCGGCCATCGCCGCGGAGCCCAGATGGGGGTGATGCGCGTGGACCATCCCGACATTGAGGAGTTCATCCACGCCAAGCAGCCCGGGAAGGACGTTCAGCCGCTCTGGGACCTCGTGGCCGAACTCCCGGAGGGGGCCCAGAAGCAGCAGCTGATCATGTCCCTCCAGCAGACCCTGAAGCTGACCGGCTTCAACGTCTCCGTCGCCATCACCGACAAGTTCATGGAGTGCGTCGCCTCCGGCGAGCCGTTCCCCCTCACCTTCGAGGGCCGGACCTACCGCGAAGTGGACGCCCGGGCGCTGTGGGACGCGATCATGCGCGGGACCTGGGATTGGGCGGAGCCGGGCGTGCTGTTCATCGACGCGATCAACCGCATGAACAACCTCTGGTACTGCGAGACCATCGCCGCCACGAACCCCTGCGGTGAGCAACCGCTCCCGCCCTACGGTGCCTGCTTGTTGGGCTCCTTCAACCTGGTCAAGTACATCTTCAAGGACGGGGCGGGCCGCTACGCCTTCGACTGGGACCAGTACCGCGAGGACATCCCGCAGGTGGTCCGCGCGATGGACAACGTGGTGGATCGCGCGATCTATCCGCTGCCGCAGCAGAAGCAGGAAGCCAAGGACAAGCGCCGCATGGGCCTCGGGATCACCGGCCTGGCCAACGCCGCCGAAGCCCTGGGCCATGAGTACGGTTCGCCCGCCTTCCTCGCCTTCGAGGCGGAGGTGCTGGACACGCTGCGTGACGAGTCCTACCTGGCCAGCGCCCACATCGCCAAGGTCAAGGGCTCCTTCCCGAAGTTCGACAAGGACAAGTACCTTCAGGGCCAGTTCATCAAGACCCTCCGCGAGGACGTGCGGGACGCCATCGCCAAATACGGCATCCGCAACTCCCACCTCACTTCCATCGCCCCGACCGGGACCATCAGCCTGTGCGCCGACAACGTCAGCTCCGGGATTGAGCCGGTGTTCGCCTACAGCTTCGACCGCACCGTGATCGAGTTCAGCGGCCCGCGGGTGGAGACGGTGGAGGACTACGGTGCCCGCGTGTTCGGGGTCCGCGGCAAGGCCTGCTCCCGCGTCACCGTCCAGGAACACGTCGCCGCCCTGACCGTCGCCGCCCAGCGGGTCGATTCCGCGGTGAGCAAGACCTGCAACGTGCCTTCCGACATCAGCTGGGAGGACTTCAAGAACGTGTACGTGAGCGCCTGGGAAGGAGGGGCGAAGGGCTGCACCACCTTCCGTCTGGGCGGGAAGCGGTCGGGCATCCTCGTGGTGAAGGATGACGGCGGCGAGCCCGAAGCGGACGCCCCGGCGGAGGAGCCGGCAAGCCAGTGTCGCATCGACCCGGCCACCGGACGGAGGGAGTGCGAGTGAAAGAACTGAGCCTGAAGGCGGTCCTGCTGATCGCCGCCGGGTTCTTGCTCATGACCGGGATGCGCCTTGCTGAATGGGCCATCCCGGTCCCGGAGCGGACCCTCAAACTGAACATCACCCAAGAAATGGAGGAACCCGAAGATGAACAAGCCCCTGCTGATCGGCCAAGCACCCGGACCTAACACGGACCCGGACCGGCCCCTGGCTCCCCTCCCGCGGTCCTCCGCGGGAGGGCGTCTGGCGGAGCTGGCGGGCCTATCGCCCAAGGACTACCTCAAGACCTTCGACCGCACCAACCTGCTCCACACCTTCCCGGGGCGCTGGAAGCGGGACGACAAGTGGCCCGCCCGGGACGCGGGGATTGCCGCAGCCGCGATGAAGCCCTTGTTGGGCGGTCGGCACGTCATCCTCGTTGGGCGGAACGTCGCAGAGGCTTTCGGCTATCCGGCCCAGCACCTGGACTTCCACCAGTGGTTTGCGGATGATCGCTGGGGCTTCGAGGTCGCTGTGGTTCCGCACACCTCGGGGCGCAACCATTGGTACAGGAAGCCCGGGCACGAGGACGCCGCCCGGGCCTTCTGGGAAGAAGTTGTACAACGGTTCGCCCTCCGCCGTCCAACGGTTGTTGGCCTTCGGACGGGGACCTGAAAAAGTTTAGTCAAACCACTTTACTTCTTCGGGGGCTGGGGTTAAGATTCTCTCACGGTCGAACAAGATCGCACCTCAACCCCAGAAAAGGAGCCTACCATGAACGCCATCAACTTCAACAACGTCGCCTACACCGAAGCCTCCCTGAGCGAGCTGTCCGGCCCGGCCCTGGTCGAGCTGTACAACGAAGTCATCGGCACCTTCCGCAACGGTGAGTCCGTCCCGAACGTCCGCCGCTTTGCCGACAAGACCACCGCCATTGCCCGCACCTGGAAGATGCTTCAGCGTTATGCCGAAGCGCACCCGGAAGTTGAGGCTGACGAGCAGGCCGAACCCCAGAAGGTCGAAACCGTGAACGAAACCGCAACCCCCGCCCCCGTCGCTGCTCCGAAGGCCCCGAAGGCTCCGAAGTCCGCGGAGGAGAAGAAGGCCCGCGCCCCGCGAGGCACCAACCTGGCCGCCCCGGGCCACGCCCCGATCCCCTGCCGCGAGGGCTCGAAGCAGGCCATGCTCCTGGATATGCTGTCCCGCCCGAACGGTGCGACCATGGCTGAACTGATCGAAGCCCTGAGTGGCGGCAACAAGCCCTGGACCGAAGCCACCGTGCGCTCCGGCTTCGGCTGGGATATGAAGCTGAAGGGCTACGGGGTCCGCTCCGCCTTCGCCGCGGACGGCACTGAGCGGTTCCACATCGTGGTCCCGGAAGGCCACGCGATCCCGGCCCACAAGCCGCTGAAGTCCGCCCCGAAGGCTGACGCCCGCCAGACCCGCCTGGCCGACTGAGGCAAGGGTCATGGGAGCCTCGGAGCGCACCTATGACTACCTGCTCCGCCGGGTGGAGTACCCGGCGGAGCGGGGATACAGAATGGAGCCCTTCAAGCTACCTCCGTGGATTCACGTTGTGATCACGGAGGACGGCGACAGCAAGTGGCTGACGGTCCGTTCCCGTATTCACGTCAACAAAGAAGTCCGCATGGAGCCTTCTTTCAGTCGCCAATTCTCTGATTGGGACATCCTGAAGGACCTGTCCGGGAAAATCAGTCACGCATACTTGTGAGAAAAGACTATGAGCAGAAACTACCCGCGGTTGGACATCGAGACGTTTGGCCGCCACCTGATCACCACCGGCGATCTGGACCCCATCTACACGGCCCTGGTTCGGGCGGAGCAGGCGGGGGACTTCTCCGTGCCGCAGCTCTGTCGTTGGCTCCTTGGATATTGGTGCTACTACCACGCCGGGGTCGCCTCCTTCCTGAGTGAGAAGGAGGGCGAGGAGTTCTGGCACTGGATGATGGTCGCGGCCCGCAACGAGGAGGAGACGCCCGCCGGAGGACGCTGGCCCCGGGGACACGAGCGCCGCCACTACCGGGCCAAGATCGCCGTGGACTCCGTGACCTCCCTCCAGGCCCGCTACGGCGACCGCCCGGAGAACATGGCCCTGTACGTGGGAGCCCGGGCGACGGAGGATGAGCGCCTGCCCTTCCGCACCGTCTCCGCCCGCGCCCAGGAGCACAACGGCTTCGGTCCGTGGATCGGCTTCAAGATCGCGGACATGATGGACCGGGTGATGGAGGTCCCGGTGGACTTCGACAACGCCGCCGTGTTCATGTTCAAGGACCCGGAGAAGGCCGCGATGATGCTGTGGGAGCAGCGCGAGGCTCACAAGTACCCGGAGAACGCGAAGCCCAAGCGCGAGGCGATCCTGTCCGGGGTCGCGGACTACCTGATTGGGCGGTTCGCGGACCTCGCCGCCCCGCCCCTGGGCGACCGCCCCGTGAACATCCAGGAGGTCGAGACGGTCCTGTGTAAATGGAAGTCTCACATGAATGGGCACTACCCGCTCTGGAACGACATCCGGGAAATCAACGGCGGGCTCGAACCGTGGGCGGGCCGCTGCTCCGCCGCGCGGGCCTTCCTCAACCACATGCCCAAGGAGCAGTGAGATGATCGTCAACAACACCCCGGTCGAAACCTATGAGCTCAACGGGGTCCCGATCCTCGTGAAGCGGGAGGACCTGTGCGCCCCGCTCCCGGGTCCGTCCTTCAGCAAGATTCGCGGAGTTGTAGCCCATATCAAGAACCGGCCTGAGACCACCATCGGCTGTCTGGACACATACCACTCGAAGGCGGGCTGGGCGGTCGCCTACGTCTGCCAGCAGCTCGGGAAACAGGCCGTGGACTACTGGCCCCGCTTCAAGCGCGACGGGGCCGCGGACGCCCCGCGCGTCCAACAGCAGCACGCTCGCCAGCTCGGGGCGGACCTCGTGGACATCCCGGCGGGCCGCTCCGCGATCCTGTACCATACGGCCAAGAAGCACCTGCGGGAGAACTACCACGACAGCTACCTGATGCCGAACGCCCTGAAGCTCCCGGAGTCGATCACGGAGAACGCCGCGGAGGCCGTCCGCACCGCCCCGCTCCTCCCGCCGTCAGGGAACCTGGTCATCAGTATCAGCTCCGGGACGGTCGCCGCCGGAGTCCTCAAGGGCTTCGAGGAGGCGGGACTGCTCCGCAATTACAACGTCATCCTTCACATGGGGTACTCCCGGAGCCAGGACGCCACCCGGGAGTACATCGAGAAGGCCGCGGGCCTGACCCTGGGCGACCGGATCACGTTCATTGACGAGGGCTACGGGTACGCGGACGCGGCCCGGGACGCCTCCGCCCCGTTCCCCTGCAACCCGTTCTATGATCTGAAGGCTTGGAAGTGGCTGAGTGACCCGATCAACCTGGCTTCCGTCCATCCACGCCCAATCGTGTTCTGGAACATCGGGTCATGACGGACCGGCTCGCCTACTTCAACGACCGTTATCAGGAGGACCCGGAGACGGGGTGCTGGGTTTGGACCGGCTCCCGGGTCAATGACCTGTACGGTTGCGCCAACATCGACTACAAGCAGACGTTGGCGCACCGGCTATCCTTCGAGCTGTTCAACGGCCCGATCCCGGACGGCGACAACGTCTGTCATCGCTGTGACCGACCGTTGTGCGTCAATCCCAAGCATCTGTTCCTCGGGTCCCAGAAGGACAACTTGGAGGACATGACGCGGAAGGGTCGCCGCGCTGTGGGGCAGTTCGCCGGTCGCCGGCACTCGGAGGAGACGAAGGCCAAGATGTCCGCCGCCCGGAAGCGGTGGTGGGCGAGTCGGGCCAATTAACGCCGCTTTACTTCTTCCGGGTAAGGCACTAGACTTTTTCGCAATAGATGAGGAGTTGAACTATGGACCACGCAGCATGGCTGAATGAAGAAACCGGCGAAGCCGCTCAGGAGGCTTACAAGTATTTCATGCGCCCGGACCCGAACCAACGGGAGTTCCTGGGCCCAATCGAGGAGGAGGATGACCCGCTGACCGGCATGCGCGCGAAGTTCCGCATGGCGAAGGTGGGGCTGGTCCGCAACGCGAAGGATGACGACAAGAAGGAGGTCAAGGTGTATCTTGGCTTCAATGACGTCACCTACCTCCCGCACATCCGCATCCCGAACGCCAAGCCCCTTCAGGGCTGGTACCAGGACAAGCACAACGACAAGCGAGGCTCCCGCGCCCGCCCCTGCTTCAGCGAGGCGATCCTGACGGAGCCTTATGGGGGCTATTGCACCGTGGGTTGCGCCTTCTGCTACGTCAACAGCGGGTTCCGTGGCTACCGCGGCACCGGCCTCATCAGCGTCCCGGTGAACTACGGCGAGCAGGTCCGCAACATGCTCTCGAAGTCCCGGACCTCCGCCGCGGGCTACTTCTCCAGCTTCACGGACCCCTTCCTGCCGATTGAGGACGTGTACCACAACACCCAGCAGGGGGCGGAAGCCTTCGTGGAGTTGGGCCTGCCCATCTTCTTCCTGAGCCGTCTCAGCTACCCGTCCTGGGCCATCGACCTCCTGAAGCGGAACCCCTACAGCTACGCCCAGAAGTCGCTGAACACCGGCAACGACCGCGATTGGCACAAGTTGTCCCCCGGGGCCATTTCCCTCCAGGACCACATTGACGAAATCGCGGAGCTGCGCCGTCAGGGCATCTACACGTCCATTCAGGTCAATCCGGTGGTCCCGGGGATCGTCACCCATGACGACATCCGCCACCTGTTCGAGCGCCTGGCCGCGGTCGGCAACAACCACGTGATCGTGAAGTTTGTGGAAGCGGGCTACAGCTGGGCTCCGGCGATGATCGAACGTCTCCACAAGCGGTTCGGCCCGGAGCGCACCAAAGCCTTCATGGACCTGTTCACGGAGAACCAGGCCGGAGCCCAAAAGACCATCGCGGAGCCGTACCGGGTCGAAGCCCACCAGTTGTACCGGAAGTGGGCGACGGAGCTGGGCATGACCTACGCGACGTGCTATGAGTACCGCCGCGGGAAGCCCGGAACCGGCGAACCGGCCTGGCTTTCGATGGGCCGTGAAATGATCACCGCGGACCAGTGCCACGGCCAGCGCGTCCCGATGTTCACCCGGACCGATCTGGGCCAGCCCTTCCAGGAGGTCAAGGAGTGCGCCCCCACCGGCTGTCTCCACTGCGCGGACGACAACGAGGGCAAGCCCCGCTGCGGTTCGGAGCTGTTCGGGGCGGCGAAGGCTCTGCGCTCGCCCGACTTCAAGAAGATCGTGGAACCGACCCCGCCGGAGGAGGACGGCGGCGAGCGCAAGATCATCCCGATCACGCAGATTGACTGAGCAACCCAGGCGGGGCTCCGGCTCCGCCGTTTTCAACTGAAATGGAGAACCAAGATGAAGTACATCAATGTGCGGGGCTGTAACGGCTCCGGCAAGACCACCCTGCTGCGCTGCCTGGCCCGCGATCCGCTTTGCCGCGTCATCAACGTCATCGTCCCGGACCACAAGCCGATCCCGGTGACGTATGCCCCGGACGGCATCGCCATCATCGGGGACTACACCCCCGCCGCCGCCGGAGCGACCACCGCCGGTCTGGACCGGATCAAGACCCAAGCCGCCGCCAAGGCCGTCGCGGAGCTGGTTGGGCGGGACCCGGACGTGAAGGCGGTCCTGTTCGAGGGCGTGGTGGTCAGCACCATCTACGGTCCGTGGCAGGAGTGGTCGAAGGCGAACGGCGGAATGATCTGGGCCTTCCTGGACACGCCGCTCGAAGTCTGCCTGAAGCGCATCCAGGAGCGCAACGGCGGGAAGCCCATCAAGGAGGACCAGGTGGCCGACAAGCACCGCACCATCGCCCGGGTCCGCGAGAAGGCCCTGGCGGACGGCGAGACGGTCCGCGACATCCACTGGGAGACGGCCCTGAAGGACATCAAGGCCGTCATCGAGAACTTGGGCTGAGGACCCCGACTATGACCACCCCGCGCATCAACGACATCGCCGCCTTCATGAAGGCTCGCCACGACATCTACCTGGACCGCAAGGCCGGGAAGCCCGGCCCCTGGACCGCGGACCCGGTTCTGCGTGATGGGCGGTTCTGCAACATCTTCCGGGAGCTGGACACGGTGACGATCTGGGTTGACAAGCATATCCGTCAGCCCTACGCGGACCACCCGCACCTCTGGTTCATGCTCGCCATCGCCCGCTACATCAACTGGCCGGATACCCTCGCGGAGCTGATCCAGACCAAGCAGTGGCCCGACAACCCTGACTTCGAGCCTTCCTGGCTCACGACCGCTCTGGAGCACCGCGCCGTCCGCGGCGATAAGGTGTACACCGGAGCCTACATGATCCGCGCGGAGTCCGACCCCTCCAAGGAGTGGTACAGCTGGACCAAGCACCGCTACATCGCGGAGATTGTCCTGGGCCGTCTCTGGGAGGACCGCGAGGAATGGCAGCGGATGCTGGAAACCACTCCGGGCGTCCTCCGGTCCTTCAACCGGCTCGAAACCGTCTGGGAGAAGTTCCAGCAGCACCGCTACGTCGGCTGGGGTCCGTTCATGGCCTATGAGGTGGTGACCGACCTCCGCCACACCCGCTACCTGCGCAACGCCCCGGACATCTGGGCTTGGGCCAACGCCGGTCCCGGGGCGATCCGCGGGCTCAACCGCCTGTACGGGCGCGACCTCGCCGCGAAGCCCCGCCCGGAGCAGACGAACGCGGAAATGATCGAGCTGATGCAGGAGCTGAACGCCCTGGACGCCCGGGGCTTCAACGAAACCTTCGGACCGCCGCAGCTCGGGAGCCCGCACGTGGGGCCGCGGTTCGAGGCCCGGGACATCGAACACACGCTGTGCGAGTTCGACAAGTATGAGCGTGTGCGTCTGAACGAAGGCAAGATGCGCTCGAAGTATGACTGGCGCAAGGCAACCACCCTCGCCTGATCGAAACCCCGCCGCCGGACCATTCCCGCGGCACCAACGAAATGGAGAAACCATCATGGCTGTACGTCTGTCCAATTACATCCGCGAGCAGGTCCGTGACGCGATCCTCGCCCACTCCTTCTCCGACCGCGAGAAGGCCCTGGACGCCCGCGAGAAGGAGCTGGCGCTGGAGTTCTACAACGACCTGTACCCGGAAGCGGTCCGCGCCCACATGTACGCCCTGCCCAACGGCTTCCTCGAAGTCCGCAGCAACATCCGCGTCCAGGTGGTTGGGGAGTCCTATCACTCGCTGGACCTCCCGGAGAAGAAGCGCGTGGCCGATTGCTGGGCCTCGAACCCCGGCAAGGTCTATAACGCGGACCACCCGCTGGGCGAGAAGCTGCGCACCTACCTGAAGGACCGCGCCCAGTTCAAGCGCGAGCGGGAGGAGGCCAAGACCGGAGCCTGGGCCGTCCTCGAAAGCGTGACCACGGTCAACAAGCTGATTCAGGTCTGGCCGGAGGTGGAGCAGTTCGCCCGCCCCTTCGCGGTTGAATCGCCGTCCCGGGCTATCGCGCTGCCGATCAAGGACCTGAACGCCCGCCTGGGCCTTCCGCCGCAGACCGCTTCGGCTTAACAGGAGGGGGCCATGATCTTCTCGCCGTTCTGGTGGTACTGGAGCTGGTGGTTGGTCTGGCTCCCTCGCCCCCGCGTCCTTCGCCGGACCGGCAACGTCATCTTCGTGGAGTTTAACAAGAAATGAAAGTCATCAAGACCCGCAACGTACAACAGGCCCTCCCGGAGGCCCTGTATCAACTGTCCTTCGAGGGCGTCCGCCGCGACTCGCGCAACGGCCCCGTGTTCATGTTCCCGGAACCCGTCACCACCGTGTACCTCCGCCCGGCGGAGCGCGTGCTGTTCTGGGCGGAACGGGACGCCAACCCCTTCTTCCACCTGATGGAAAGCCTCTGGATGCTGGGCGGACGCAATGACGTGGAGTACGTCGCCCGCTTCGTGGATCGCATGCGCAGCTACTCGGATGACGGCCTGACCTTCCACGGGGCCTACGGCTTCCGCTGGCGCCAGCACTTCTTCGAGGACCAGCTGCCCAAGATCATCGCCGCCCTGAAGGAGAACCGCGATGACCGCCGCCAGGTCCTGTCGATGTGGGACGCGGACGCGGACCTGGGCCGCCAAGGCAAGGACCTCCCGTGCAACCTTCAGGCCATCTTCCAGATCGCCTGCGACGGTCGCCTGGACATGACCGTGACCAACCGCTCCAACGACCTGATCTGGGGAGCCTACGGGGCCAACGCGGTCCATTTCAGCTACCTCCATGAGTACGTCGCCCGGAGTGTCGGGGTGGAACAAGGCATCTACCGCCAAGTCAGCGCCAACTTCCACGCCTATGAGGAGGTGCTGGACAAGGTCGCCCCGCTCGCGGACCTCGCCGCCAACCCGATGACCGGGAAGGAGACGCCCGACCCCTACGCCGCCGGGATCGCGGAGCCCTACCCGCTGATGTCCACGGACCCGGAGGAGTGGAACCAGGAGCTGATGATGTTCCTGAGCGAGCCGGACGCCGTGGGCTTCCGTGACCCGTTCTTCCGTCGCGTGGCGATCCCGATGTTGAAGGCCCACAAGGCTTTCAAGCAGACCTCCAACCCCTCCCGCTTTGACGCCGCCTTGGCGGAGCTGGACAACGTCGCCGCCACCGACTGGAAGCTGGCCGGGGTGGAGTGGATCGAACGCCGCCGCGCCGCCTTCGAGGCTCGCAAGGCCCGGGCGATGGACGATGGCGTGGCGTATGAGTGAGGAGACGGAACAATGGGAAGCCTGATTAGCAAGATTCATGACGAGGAGCGCGAGGCGGAGGAGCTGAACCGCCGCGCCGCCCGCCCGCTCCTGACCCGGATCGCCGCGACCCGGGAGGCCGGGACGGTCCGCCGGTGCCACATCGTCCCGCACCACGGTCAGTACAACATCGCCCAGCACAGCTACGGGGCCGTGAGCCTCCTCCTGCTGCTCCACCCGCACCCGTCGCTGAACCTGATCAAGGCGGTCCAGTGGCACGACTGCGCGGAGCGTTGGTTGGGCGACATTCCGGCCCCGGCGAAGTGGACCCACTCCGAACTCGGGAAGGTGTATGAGGAGGCGGAACGCCGCGTGCTGGCGACCCTGGGCCTGCTCCCGGGCCTTCTCCCTGACGAGGAGGACTGGTTGAAGGCCGTGGACACCCTCGAACTGTGGCTGTGGTGCCGGGAGGAAGAAGCCCTGGGCAACGAAGCGGTCACGGCCATGCGGAGGGCATGCGAGGCGGTGACGGAGAAGCGGGGCCTGGAGGGTAGCCTGCCCGAACCCGTCCGCGCCTTCTACGTGGCAGCGAAGCACCAGCCGCATCGCCGTCTCTCGGACTTCTTCGAGGAGGTGGTGCGCGATGGACTTGGAGAAGCTGCGACGTGATTGGGCGGAGGACCCGCAGCTGAAGTTCTACGCCTTCGACACGGTGGAAGAACTCGCTGCGCACCTCCGCAAGGTCCATACAGATATGATGAACGGGGAGCACGGGTGTTTTGGGTACTTGTACCGCCAGCAGACACTCCGGCTCCGGGAACTGATGAAGGAGTTACAAGATGAGCGTGAACGAAAAGCAAGTGGGCGGTGAGCACTACCGCTCGCCCGTTCAACACTGGGACTACGTGGAGCTGAACGGCCTCCGCTACACCGAAGGCTGCGCGACCAAGTACGCGACCCGCAACCGCAAGAAGCACGAGGACCCGCGCCAGGACCTTGAGAAGGCGATCCACTACGTGGAGAAGGTCCAGGACCTGTACCGCAACGGGGTCCTGCTGCCCCGCTCCGCCCCCGTGGTCATTACCCCGGACGCCTTCGCCGCCGCGAACGGGCTGACGGAGGACGAAGCCGAAGTGGTCCGCATCCTCACCTTCTGGGAGTCCGACCCGGAGCTGACCGCGGCCCTGAACCTCCTGCGCAAGATGATTGAGGAGGTCGGAGCCTGATGTCATACCTCCAACCACCCCTGTTCACGACCGTCTCCAGCGACTGGGTGGCCCCGGACCTCAACACCCTCCCCTCGTGGGAGGGGGCCAAGCGGGTCGCCATCGACTGCGAGACGCGGGACCCGGACCTGCGCAAACTCGGACCGGGGGCGGGCCGTCGCCCGAACAGCTACATCACCGGCATCAGCTTCGCAATCGAGGACGGCCCGGGCGGGTACTTGCCCATCAGACACGAAGGCGGGGGCAACCTCCCGCTGGAGGGCGTGCTGGCCTACCTCCGCGCCCAGGCAAAGGTGTTCACCGGCGACCTCGTGGGGGCCAACCTCCCGTATGACCTGGACTTCCTCGCCGGGGACGGCATCGAGTTCGAGCGGGTCCGCTACTTCCGTGACATCCAGATCGCTGACCCGCTGATCTGCGAACTCCACGACAGCTACAGCATGCAAGCTATCGCGGAGCGGTGGGGCTTCCACGGCAAGGACGAAGCCCTGCTGCGCGCCGCCGCGGTCGATTATGGGATTGACCCGAAGAAGGACATGTGGATGCTCCCGGCCAAGTTTGTCGGGAAGTACGCGGAGGAGGACACGCGCCTGCCTCTGAACATCCTCCGCCGTCAGGAGCGGGAGATTGATGAGCAGGACCTCTGGGGCGTGTACAATCTGGAGTCCAAGCTGCTCCCGATCCTCACGGGCCTTCGCCGCCGGGGCGTCCGAATCGACTGCGACCGCCTGGACATGATTGAGCGTTGGGCGCTGGAGAAGGAGACGGAGGCCCTGGCCCAAGTCCGGTCGATCACCGGCCACCGGATCGCCGTGGGCGATGTCTGGAAGCCGGAGGTGATCGCCCCCGCCCTCGAACACATCGGGATCAAGCTGAACAAGACCTCCCAGGGCAAGCCCAACATCGACAAGGAGCTGCTGGGGTCGATTGACCACCCCGTGGCGGACCTCCTCGAACGCGCCCGGAAGGTGAACAAGCTGCGCACGACCTTCGCCAGCTCCGTCCGGGACCACATGGTGAACGGTCGCCTCCACGGGACGTTCAACCAGCTCCGCCGCCAGAAGGATGACGAAAGCGACGGGACCGCGGGCGCTGCCTACGGGCGACTGTCCAGCGAACACCCGAACCTCCAGCAGCAACCGGCTCGGGATGAGTTCGCCATGATGTGGCGGGCCATCTACCTCCCGGAGGAAGGCCAACACTGGGCGTCCAACGACTACAGCCAGCAGGAGCCGCGCATGGCGGTCCACTACGCCTGCTTGGCGAAGGACCTGATTGGGCACCAAGCCTGGCTGTCCGCTATCGAAGCCCGGGACAAGTACCGCAACGACCCGAACACCGACAACCACCAGATGATGGCGGACATGGCGGGGATCAAGCGCAAGGACGCCAAGGAAATCTACCTGGGCCTGTCCTACGGGATGGGTGGGGCGAAGATGTGCCGCAAGCTCGGGCTCCCGACTATGATGGCCGTGCGCGGCCCCCGCTTCCAGCTGTTCGACGTGAACAGCCCGGAGGGTCAGCGCCTGGTCGCGGAAGGGGCGCGGAGGTTCGAGGCCGCGGGGCCGGAGGGTCAGGCCCTCCTGGACACCTTCGACCACAAGGTGCCGTTCATCAAGAAGCTGGCGAAGGCTTGCGAAGCCCGGGCGAAGGCCGTGGGCTACATCACGACCCTGAGCGGTCGCCGTTGCCGCTTCCCGAAGGACAAGGACGGGAACTATGACTGGACCCACAAGGGACTGAACCGGCTGATTCAGGGCTCCTCCGCGGACCAGACCAAGATGGCGATGGTGGCCTGCGCGGAAGCCGGACTGGACATCATCATCCAGGTCCACGATGAGATCGCCTTCAGCGTACACGACATGAAGGAGGCCGCGGAAGCCGCCCACATCATGAGGACGTGCACGCCGCTCGAACTCCCGTCAAAGGTGGACGTGGAGATTGGGCAGAGCTGGGGTCATTCCATGGGCTGGGACGGGAACCCACCATCATGAAGTTCTGCTATCAATGTGACGCGCAGGTCACTTACTTGTTTGCGGACGCACGCTGCGCAAAGTGTACCCGCCTGACCCCGGAGGAAGTCCGGGGCGAACCCCTGGAGAACGATATGCGCCGCAGCAACGACAACACCGTGGACCTCGAAGTGGTCATCAAGCGCGAGACAGACAAGGCATACCTCATCGACCACGGCGGTGAGGAGGAAGTCTGGATGCCCAAGTCACAGGTCCGCGCGGTCGAGAAGAAGGGCCGCACAGCGACCCTGACCGTCACCGAATGGATCGCCAACGAGAAGGGGCTGATATGAGCGAGCGCCAAGACCGCTGGGACCGCCGCTATGTCGGGCTGGCCCAACACGTCGCGGGCTGGAGCAAGGACCCCTCCACGAAGGTCGGAGCCGTCCTGGTTCGGCCCAACAACAGCGTGGCTTCGACCGGGTTCAACGGCTTCCCGCCCGGGCACGATGACTCGCCGGAGCTGTACGCTGACCGCGGGTACAAATACCAGCACGTTGTTCACGCAGAGGTCAATGCGCTCAACTTTTTAGGCTCGCCTGCGACTGGCTTCACGCTCTATACTTCTTTCCCCTGCTGTCCGAACTGTATGGAGGCCGCGGGGAAGGCGGGCGTGAAGCGGGTCGCCTTCCCGGGCATCGACTACTCGGGCCGCGATCCGGGGTGGGTTGCTGAGTGGAATCGACGCATTGATGAGGCTTTGGAAGTCGCCCGCCGCTACAACATCGAAGTGAGGTGGGTAGATGTCTGAAGCCGCAATGTGGGACTCCCTCCGCCCCGTCATCCGGTCGCTGGACCCGGTGCGCGTGGAGAACCCCATTGTGCCCGGGACCCCGGATGTGAACTACAACCAGGGCTGGATTGAATTGAAGTTCGCTGAACGCTGGCCGCCCAGGGGCGGACCGCTTCGAGTGGACCACTTCACCCGCCAGCAGAGGACCTGGCTGACCCGTCGCCGCAAGGCCGGGGGCCGGGCCTTCCTCCTGCTGAAGGTCGGGGAGACGGAGTGGTTGCTATTCGATGGAGCGGTGGCCGCCGCTATGCTGGGCCGGGTTCCGCGAGAACGCCTGTATGAGGTCTGTGTCGCACGTTGGACACGCCTCCCAAGAACCAAGGAGATTTGTACATGTCTGCTACAGTGACACCAACCAAAGGCGAAAGCCTACTGCTACACCGCCGCCGCAAGGGTCTCAATCAGATTGAGGCCGCGAAGGAGTACGGGGTGCACCCGGACCGCTACCGTGAATGGGAAGCGGACCGCCGCCTGGACGATCAACCGCGCCAGCACCTCGGACAACTGAAGCCCCACGAGGTCTGCTTGCTGTTCCGCCGCCGCTCTGGTAAGACCCAGCGCGAAATCGCCGCCGCTCTGGGCTGCACTCGCCTCTGGCTGATTCAAATGGAAAGTGGGAACGCCCCCGTGGAGCGCCTGCGCGAATACTGGGGGTTTTGACATGACCTGCGGCATCTACTTGATCAACCATAAACCCTCCGGGCGGAAGTACGTGGGGCAAGCCCGGAACGTGGAAGAACGCTGGGAACGTCACCGCAAGGGCGACACAAACCGCTATCTGCGCGAAATCGTTGCGACCGAAGGACCGGAGGCCCTGGAGTTCCAGCTGCTCGAAGTCGCGGAGCCGGAGAACCTGAACGCCCGGGAAATCTTCTGGATTGGGCAACACGCCAGTATGTATCCGCAAGGCTTCAACCTCACCGCGGGCGGGAAGGTCCCTGACTCGGTTTCGCCAGAGGTCCGCCAGATACTGTCCCAGGCCCAGCGCAAGGCTTGGGAGGGCGACCCGAAGCGGAAGCAGCGACAAGCTGAATTGGGCCGTCAACGCATGGCGCAGGACGGCTACCGGGAAAGGACTGTCTGTTCACCGGAGGCCCGGGCGAAGATCGCCGCGGGTATGAAGGAACGGGCAGGTGAGATGAATCGCAAGCGGTGGGGGAATTAACAATGGCGGAACTGCCGAAACACAAGACCAAGGACGCAATCGACTTCCTGAAGAAGTGGTGCCCGGAGGGGCCGTGGGTCCTGACGGCCATCATCCCGGACGGGAAAACGGAGACGGTCACATTCATGCCCGACCGCTGGCAGAAAGCCGCGGAATGGATCGAAGGGCACCAGGGCAAGCGCAACCTGTACTTCCACGTGAACCCGGTCCGCCGGGCGATGGACGTGAAAGCCTCGAAGGAGGACATGGCCCGCCTCGCGTGGCTTCACGTGGACATCGACCCGCGAGCCGGGGAGGACTTCGAGGAGGAGCGGGCGCGGGCTCTGAAGCTGCTCCAGTCCTACACGCCCAAGCCCACGGTCATCATCGACTCGGGCGGGGGCTATCAGGGCTTTTGGCGTCTGAACCCGTCCGACAAGCTGGACATCGCCGGATCGGTGGCGAAGGCTCAGGAGCTGGAAGCCTACAACATCCAGCTGGAGAAGGTGTTTCAGGCGGACCACTGCCACAACGTGGACCGCATCATGCGCCTCCCGGGCACGATCAACATGCCCACCGCGAAGAAGGTCAAGAAGGGTCGCCAGCCGACCCTCGCCCGTCTCGTGGAGTGGAATGACGCCAGCTACCCCATCGAGCAATTCACCCCCGCGGTTCGAGTCCAGATGGCGGAGCAGGGCCTGGCCGGGGGCCGTCCGAAGGTGAAGATCACGGGCAACGTCCCGGACATCGGGACGGAGGAGCTGCGGGAGTGGGCCCATGAGCACGGGAAGGCTATCAGCGACCACGTACTGGCGCTGATTGCTACTGGGCAGGACCCGCTGGACCCGACCAAGTACCCCTCCCGGTCGGAAGCCCTGTTCAAGGTCTGCTGCGACCTCGTGCGGGCGGAGGTCCCTGATGAAATGATCTTCGCGGTGATCACAGGCTCCAACGAAATCGCCGCGAGCGTCAGAGACAAGCCGAACTGGGAAGGCTACGCCCTGCGGCAGATCGAACGTGCCCACGAGGAGGCGGTGGACCCTTGGCTGCGCAAGCTCAACGAGAAGCACGCCGTCATCGCAGACATCGGCGGGAAGTGCCGCATCATCAGCGAGGTCTGGGACCCGGCGATGAAGCGGACCAAAATCAGCAAGCAGTCCTTCGAGGACTTCCGCAACCGCTACCGCCACATCAAGGTAGTGGTTGGGCACTCGGAGGAGGGCAAGCCCATCGAGAAGGCCGCGGGAGCCTTCTGGATTGATCACCCCCAGCGCCGCCAATATGAGACCATCGTGTTTGCCCCCGGCCAGGAGGTCGAAGAAGCCTACAACCTCTGGCGCGGGTTCGCGTGCGACTCCCTCCCGGGCGAGAAGCACATGCCCTTCCTGAACCACATCCGCGACAACGTCTGCTCAGGGAACCCGGAGCACTACCACTACCTGGTCGGGTGGATGGCGCGGATGGTCCAGCACCCGGACGGCCCGGGCGAAGTGGCCGTGGTCCTCCGCGGTCGCCGCGGCACCGGCAAGTCCTTCTTCGCCAAGGTCCTGGGCGCGATGTTCGGGCGTCACTACCTCCAAGTCAGCGACTCGAAGCACCTGGTGGGCTCCTTCAACGCCCACCTCCGCGATACCGTCCTGCTGTTCGGTGATGAGGCTTTCTTCGCCGGGGACAAGAAGCACGAAAGCGTGCTCAAGACCCTCGTGACCGAAGAACACCTGGTGATCGAGGGCAAGGGCGTGGACGCGGAAGCGGCCCCGAACTATGTCCACCTGGTCCTCGCCTCGAACGAAGATTGGGTGGTGCCCGCGGGTCTGGATGAACGCCGGTTCTTCGTCATGGAGGTGGGCGAGGGACACAAGCAGGACCACGCCTATTTCAAGCGCATCAAGGACGATCTGGACAACGGAGGACTTGAGCACCTGCTCCACTTCCTCCTGACCTATGACCTGAGCGCCTTCGAGGTTCGCCAGGTCCCCCAGACCCGGGCGCTGCAGGACCAGAAGATCATGAGCATGTCGCCGGAAACCCAGTGGATGTATGAGAAGCTGTGGGAGGGCCGGTTGCTCAAGACCGACCAGGACTGGCGGAACAAGGTGGTGAAGGACAGCCTGTATGACGACTACGTGAACGACCTCCGCGACCAGGGCCGGAACTTCCGCATGAGCCGCACCGGCTTCGGCAAGTGGCTTGCCCGGGCCTTCCCGGACGGCTGGCCGCAGTCGAAGCAGGAAATGGCGGAGATTCCATGGACCAATGAACACGGCTTCGAGGTGATGATCAAGAAGCGCGTGTACATGTACCACCTCCCGCCGCTGGAGCAGGTCCGGGCGCACTGGGACAAGAACTTTGGCGGCCCGTTCGAGTGGCCCAAGGTCGAACCGACCCAGGAGCCTCTGAAGGACGGCCCGAAGTCGGACAAGCCGCCATTCTGAGGACGCCCCCATGAGCGAGACGCTGGAAGCAACGAAGCGGGAGCTGGAGGGGGCGGGGATCGCCTACACGGTGGAGCTGGGCCGGAGACACTACAAGGTCCGCTTCACCGTGAGGGGGAAGCCCCTGATGGTGACGTGCTCGCGGACTTCCTCCGACCACCGCGCGGCCCTCAACGCCCGCCTTCAGGTCCGGCGGGAAATCCGCCGTGCGCTGGAATTGACCTGAACCGCTTTACTTCTTCGGACTGACCCACTATACTTCTTCACACGAGTTGAGAAATGAACCAACCCCAGATACTGACGCCGCGATTCGAGATTGGAAAGGAGCTGACCCATCATGAACTACAAGAAGCCTTCCGCCGCATACACGGGCACCCGATCCCGCGCGGCGCAAAACCGCAAGAAGTCGCACGAGGACTTGCTGCGCGAAGCCCGTTGCGATTCGAGTTTGAAGTCAATCGCCTTCGAGGCTATGCATGGGACGCTGACGAGGTTGTGTGACCACGCCCGCTGGGCTGCTCCGCTCGCCTTCGCCGTCCTGCTGCTCTGGGGCCTGGCGGGGGTCTTTGCGGACTATCTGGACCGCCCGGAGGTTCATATCAGCTACCTGACCCGGGAGTGTGTGCGCGTGGTGAACGCGGACGGCTCCCCCGGATCGTGTGGAGCCCTCCCGGACCGCTATGAGCGAGTGTGGGTGGAGTAAGATTCTGTTTCAACAACCCTGAGAAAAGGAGTCACAACGTGATCATCTTCCGCAACAAGGGCGTCATTGACCCCAAGTCCATCACCACCTTCGGGGTCAGCTCGAAGGAGAACCCCGGGGCCATCGGCTTCTTCGGGACCGGCCTCAAGTACGCCATCGCCATCCTCCTCCGCGAGGGCTGCGACATCACCATTCACGCCGGGAAGCGCAAGCTGGAGTTCGGCATCAAGCGGGATCGCGTCCGGGTCGATGACTTCAACGTGGTCACGATGAACAACCGCCGTCTGGGCTTCACCACGGAGGTCGGCAAGACCTGGGAAGTGTGGCAAGCCTTCCGCGAGCTGTACTGCAACACGATGGACGAACGGGGCGAAGTGTTCGAGGCCAGCGAGGTCCCGGAAGTCGCCGCGGACGAAACCGTGATTGTGGTCCGGGGCGAGAAGTTCCTGGATGTCTGGGCCTCCCGCTCCGACATCATCCTGTCCTCCGAACCGCTGGAGCGCCACGAGGCCGTCCACATCCATCCCGGCCCGTCTCACTTCGTGTACTACCGGGGCGTGCGAGCCTACCGGCTGGACAACCCCTCGCAGTTCACCTACAACATCCAGAAGAAGGTGGACCTGACGGAGGATCGGACCATCAAGTGGTCCTGGGACATCAGCGCCGCCGTCCGCCGCGGGCTCTGCGAGTCGCAACAGGCTCCCCTGATCAAGAAGGCCGTCACCGCGCCCAAGGCGACCTTCGAGCATGCGCTGGAGTTCGAGGGCGTGGAGCCGTCCAAGCCCTTCCTGGCGACCGTCTCCGAACTCGCCCGCAGCTTCGACTCCTCGCTGTCCCGCTCCGCGCTGAAGGCTTCGCAGGTCTGGATCATGGACCAGCTCCACGAGGAGGCGACCCCGATGCGCCTGAGCGAGCTGGAACGGACCCGGCTGGAGAAGGCCGCGGGCTTCTGCGAGCGGTTGGGCTTCGCCGTCCAGGAGTACCCGATCATTGTCAGCGAGTTCCTGGGCGAGGAGGTCCTGGGCCGGGCGCACGAGGGCAAAATCTACATCAGCAAGCGCACCTTGATGATGGGGACCAAGATGCTGGCCGGGACGCTGATTGAGGAGTTCATCCACCTCCGCCACCAGCTGTACGATGAAACCCGCACCATGCAGAACTTCCTGATGGACACCATCGTGTCCTTGGGCGAACAGATCACCGGAGAACCGCTATGAGCCGCAAGACCACCATCCGTCTCACCGGAGACGCCCTGACCGCCGCCCGGGCCGTCCACGGCATCCACCAACAAGCCCACGCCCAGAAGGCGGAGCTGGAGCGCGAGTTCCAGGAGCGACTGAACGAACTCGGGCGGGACGCCCAGGAGCAGATGAGCCGGGCCTGGCCGGTGCTCATGAACGCCGCGGACCTCCCGATGGAGGAGTTGGGCGAGTGGGAACTGGACGCGAGCTATCTGGATGACCACGGCTGCGCCTTCCTGAGCAAGCGCGAGGCGGAGGACGCCCGCCCCTCCTTGGGCGACCTCCTCCAGTCCATGACGGCCTCGAAGCACTGAGGAGCCCGACTATGAAACCGCTGCTGATCTTCGCCCTCGCCCTGCTGCCCCTCGCCACGCAGGCGGCACCGGAGGACCGCCCCCTGTATAACGCCCAGGAGACGGTCCGGCGTGCGCAGATCGGCAGCAATTCCCCACGCCTCGCCCCTCCGTCCCGGGTCCTCCCGGCGGAGGTCGGGGCGAAGCCGGACCCGGCCCGCTTCGAGCGGCTGGAGTGCTGGCACGATCCCGCCCGACCCCTGGGCAACCGTATTGTTTGCGAACCTCGGAGAACCAAATGAGCAACGAAACCCAAGAATCAATCACCCGCTGGGCTGACGACACCTTCGGAGTGAAGCACCCGGCGGAAGTCGCCGCCCGTATGAACGTGGAGGTGGCGGAGCTGGTCGCTGGCCTCGCCACGGTCGCCGCCGTCCCGGTCGAAGATATGGACCCGGAGCTGGTCCAGGAACTCCAGAAGGAATGCGCGGACGTATTCATCATGCTCGCCCAGGTCGCGGAGAAGCTGGACGTGGACCTTCAGACCGTGGTGGACTACAAGATGGGGGTGAACCGCCGCCGCAACTGGACCCGGAGCCCGTCCGGGAAGATGCAGCACGTTGAGACGTTCCTGGAGCCGGGGAGCGGGCTTGAGATGGAGCTGGACAAGTTCTACATCCTCAGCGACTCCGGCCACTTCTACACTGACCGGGGCTTCGAGTCCGCGGACGCCGCCCTGAACTGGGCTCAATCCGCGGACGGGATCGCCGCCGGGGCGCAGGACGCCGTGGTGCCGACCTTCCGGGCCGGGGGCTTCTTCGAGGGCCAGGACGGCGTGAACATCTACCTGGGCCGCGAGCTGCGTGCCTTCTGGAAAGCCAACCCCCTGTGCGAAGGAGAACCGGCATGACCACTACCATCCAGGGCGTCCAGGCCCGCCTCGGGCGCAACCCGGAGGACCCCCGCAAGTACCAAGTGACGGTCCTCGTGTACAGCCAGAAGCGCCCCGGCTTGAAGTCCTCCACGGACATCGACCCGGGCCAGTGCGCGAGCCAGCAGCACCTCCTCCAGCTGATCGGGACGGCGGGAGCCGCTTGCGCGGAGTACCTGGGCAACAACTACGGGGACAACATCGACCCCGTGGCCGCGTCCCGGGACGCCATCCGCGCCTTCGGGGAGGAGTGCCGGCTGATGGCGGAACTCGCCAAGGACGTACCCGCGAAGCTGAAGCGCCTCGAAAGCAACGTGGCGAAGCTGTCCAACGAGAACCAGGAACAGTTGCGCCGCCTGCGCTACCTCGTGGACCACCAGGAACAGCTCCTGCCCAAGGAGGTCGCGTGGCTGAATCAGCGCCTCGGGGAACTACACGGAGGTCAGCTGTGAAAGACCTGGACGAAGCGGCCCTGGCCGTTCTGTTCGAGGAGTACCGGCAACGCCTTCCGGTCGCGGACTGGGAGGAGTTCCTGGTCATCGCCCGGGGCGTCCTTGCCTCGGAGCGGGTCCGGTGCCGCGTCCAGCGCCGGGAGTATTTTGTGGAGGACTACCTGGAAGCCGATCTGCGCCGCCATTTTGACACGCTGGCGCATCGTTTCGGATCGCCCGCCCTGGCGATTCCCGGACCGCGACCGCTCCAGCTGAAGGAACTCCCGTGGTGGAGACGCCGGGCGCTGCTCGCCCTCCTCCCGAAGCCGGATGACGACAATCCCTGATGACACGGAGACGAACGATGATTGAGACCAACAACCCAGGCCACGGCTTCTTCGGAACCTACGCCCAGAAGAAGGGCGAGGAGGCCGCGCGCAAGGCTTGGGCCGTGGCCTTCGAGGCGATTGCCGCAGCGATCCCCTCCGCGAAGCCGGAGGAGGTCCGCAACTACCTGGACAGCGTGTATGGACGCCACACCGCGGACGAAGTTCTGAACGGCACCCCGGTCGCCCGCCAGGTGGAGTTCCGCCGGGCTCGCCTCGTGCGCCACTTCGCTGAGATTCAACGCCAAACCGCCCGCGGGGCCTTCGAGGACTGACCATGATACCATTTGACCAAGTCGAAGCCTACGTGGGCGACTTCCTGAGCGAACTCCACGGACGGGGCCTGGGCGGGAACATCGTGAAGGACTCGCCCACCCAGCTCACCTACCCGGAGCGCGCCGCCTGGACCGGGGAAGCGTACCAGCTCGCCTTCCTGGGCGAGCCGGGGAACTACCGCCTGGAGCTGCGCCGGATCGAAGGCGGGCACTGGGAGGCGATCCGCGAGGAGCGCGACCCGGACCGCTTCAACCTGCTGATCATCGACCTCTGCGTGAAGGAGGGCTGACGCCATGAACCAAGACCCGAACAAGCGCCCCAACGGGACGTACAAGCCCAAGGCGGAGCGGTTGCCGCCGGTGAACCTTGACGCGGCGATCCACGGGGGCCTCCGCCTTCTCGCCTTCGCCCTGTTCCGCCAGGCTATCGTGGAGGCTATCGTGGACCAGCGCGAGACGGCCCAAGGCATCCCGACCGGCGACGGCTCGCGGGCGACCTCCTGGGAGGAGCTGGAGCGGGTCCTGGGCAAGGAGACGGTGGACAAGATGAGGGCGGGGGCGTGAAGGAGGACCGGAGCTGGGAGCTGTGCTGGATCGTCCCGGGCGGCACCCTCCAGACGAAGAAGGTGGTGGGTGGCTACTCGCGCGCCTGCCAGGATGCCCGGAACCTCCGATTCAAGATGCGCAAGACCGAAGGATTGAGAATATGGATCATGAGCGAGTTCTGAGCTGGCTGCGGAGCCTGTTCAGGCGGACGCCCGCCGCCCCGCCGCCGGAGTCGGGACCGATCACCTGGCCCGGGATGATGGCCCCGGGCTTCGACCAACAACCCCTACCGGAGAAACACCCCTTGGAACTTGATCACGAACAGTGGGGCAGCGTGGTGAAAAACGACTTCATCAGGACCTTCTTGGGCGACCGCCTGGGGTTCGGAGTCGCCCGCCAGGTGTATGCCCTCCACGGACAAACCGCCCTCGTGGCTAAGGTCGAAACCACCGCGCAGTCCTTCCAGAATGTCGCGGAATGGCAGATGTGGCACGAGGTCCAATTCACCCCCTGGGCGCGCTGGTTCGCCCCGTGTCGCCGCATCAGCCCCTGTGGTATCGTCCTGATCCAGGAGCGGACGCGACCCCTGCCCCACGGCGAACTGCCGAAGGAGCTGCCCGACTTCTTCACCGACCTGAAGCCGGAGAACTTCGGCCTGATCGACGGGCAGGTGGTGTGTCATGACTACGCCCTCCACCTCGCCTCCTCGAACTGGTTGGGCAAGGCGAAGATGAAGAAGGTGAAGAAGGACGAATGGCGACTGCCTGACGAAGATTGACAACCCGACAGAAACGGAGAACAAACATGGAACATATCGACATGACGGACGCCGCTGCTGAGTTCATCGACAACCAAGGCGTGGCTGACTTCGCGGACGCGATGCGCCGCAAGCTGGAGAAAAAGCGGGCGGAGGGCCGGGGCGGTTGGCACGACCCCGACCAGTGTCAACTGGACACCCTCGCGGTGATGCTGCTGGATCACCTGGAGAAGGGCGACCCCGTGGACATCGGCAACTTCGCCATGATGCTGTACAACCGCGGCGACGGAACGGACGGTCAGCCCTCCGTCCTCGGGGCGACCTTCCGCGAATGGCTGGATCACCAGCTCAAGGCCCGGGACATCGTCGCCTCGAACCTCCAAGCCGCTCTGGACAAGGCCGCGGCCCGGATCGCGGAGCTGGAGGGGATCGCCGGACGCCTCGAAGGCGAGCGCAACGAGGCCCGCCGGTCGCTGGACAAGGAGCGGGAGGTGTTCCGCAAGGAGCTGGAGGCGGAGCGGGACGCCCGCCGCCGGTCGGAGCTGAACCTGGCCCGTGCCCAAGGGTACATCGACCGCGTGACGGAAGGCGAACCGCCGCTGCCGGGAGTGCGCAACGAGGTCCATGAGCGGGTCGGACAGGTCGGGGTCAGCTACATCAGCGGACCGGATCGCCGCGGACCGCTCCTTGACCTGGGCGAACCCCACCGCGACCCCTATCAATTCCGCTGATGGCCCGCCGGAAACCCCGCCGCGGGGAGTACGTCTGCACCTGCGGGGCCTATCGGTTCCCGCACCGCTTCGGAGGCGGTCGCTGCTCGGGCTACTTCATCGCCGTGGAGCAGTGGGAGTCGCACTATGGGACCGGCGACTGCCGCCACTGTAACTGCCTCAACCGGACGGAGGCCGTGCCCTACTGCGAAGTGGTGGAGGGCGGCGAGTCGGTCCAGGAATGCCCCGTGTGGCAAGAGTTTGTACGATTCAATGAGATCAAACTGAAGAAGGAGAAGTGACATGAGTGACGACAACACGATGGACAGCGTGATGATCGACCTGGAGACGATGGCGACCGGCCCCAACGCCGGGGTCATTCAGGTCGGGGCGATCCCGTTCAACAGCCGAACCGGATTGGTGAAGCCGGACCTGTTCGAGGTGGACGTGGACCTCCACAGCGCCCTGATGCTGGGCGGCGAGGTCGATGCCTCCACGGTCCAGTTCTGGCGGGACCAGGGCGGACTCCAGCCCAAGCGCCCGCCGAAGGCGATGCGCTCCGCGCTGACCGACCTCGCCCGCTGGTTGGGCAAGTACCCGGACCTGAAGCGGGTCTGGGCCCAGGGGCCGTCCTTTGACGTCGCCATTCTTGAGGGTTACTATCGCCGGGCGGGCGTCCCGATTCCCTGGGGATACTCCATGGCCCGGGACACCCGCACCGTGTATGACCTGGCGAAGGAGCGGGGCTGGTCGAAGCCGGAGGGGACGCAAGCCGTTCACACCAGCCTGGAGGACTGCCGCCGCCAGATCATCTGCCTCATGAGCGCCCTGAACGTCCTCCGGGGCAACCCTGAAGGAGAACCCAAGATTGGCTGACGAAATCGACTTGAGCAATGACCGCATCCTCCACGACACGGACCGCGAAGTGGCCCGGATCGCGGAGGCCGCGGCGAAGATACCGCCCGGGGAGCCGGGCGACTGCGACCTGTGTGGCGAATGGAGTGGGAGGCTGGTGGGAGGAGTCTGTGCGCCCTGTCGGGACCGCCACAAGTTGCCGTGAATCGAAGAAAGTTGTATGAGGGGGCTTTACTTCTTCGGGAGCCCCCACTATACTTTCTTCACGTTCAACAAGAACGGCAACCACAGAAATGGAGAACATCATGGCCCGCACCGCTTCCTTCTACATCGACCGCGCCACCGCCCGCTTCGAGGCTGGTTTCACCTCCAAGGCCGCTCAACAAGAAGCCCTCCGCGACCTCAACAGCGCCTTCGAGCTGCTGAAGCGCGACATCACCGGCCTGGTCCTGAACATCGACCGGGACGCCCGCACCGCGGATCATGATGACGTGTACTGGAACCTGGCCGACTACCCCCACAATTGGAAGGCCAAGCACTCCGCCCTCGCCCTCCGCGTGTTCCCGGAAGTCGCCCCGACCGTCGCCCAGATCGAAGCCCTGGTGACCTTCCGCGCCGCCGTGAAGGCCGCCCCGGTGGTGAAGGTCGAACGCGCCAGCGACACCGCCAAGATCGAAGCCGTGACCAAGTCCATCCGCGACCTGATGGAGCTGCGCCAGGAGCAGTACAACAACGCCCTCCGCCTCCACGACATCTTCGGCGGGCTCCCGGTCCACGCCAACGTCCACTACGTGACCAACCAGCACGGCACCACCTTCCTCCGGGCCTTCTACTACCTGAACGGCACCATGACCCCGCTGTCCATCATCATCGCCGCCGCTGAGGCGAAGGCCCGGGAAGCCGAAGGCAAGTGAGACGAAGCGGGAGGGCTCCGGCCCTCCCTCCTCCGGGGTCGAAAAAAGTTGTCTGAGGGGGCTTTACTTCTTCGGGTGATTGGCACTATACTTTCTTCACGTTGAACAACTTGTAGAAATGGAGAACTGAAATGAGCCTGATCCTCCCGCCCCAGACCCACGCTGCCCGCGAACTGATCGACATGGAACAGCTCGCCTCGCTGGGCGATGTCCAGAACCGCATGAAGCTGCCGACCCTCCAGCAGGCCAAGACCTCCGCGGCCCGCTCCTTCGCCGGTGACCGCGCGATCCGCCGGATCAACATGCTGGTCCTCCGCGCAGACGGCTCCCTGGAGCTGATCGGCTTCGGACCTCGCGGAGGTCGCCAGACCCTCTGGAAGTTCGGCCAGCTGTGATCGACACGGGAGGGCTCAGGCCCTCCCCCACCCAAGAAAAGGAGCCCAATCATGTACAACATCCACAACCGCACCCTGAACCCCTCCACCTTCGTCCCCACCCTGTTCATCGGAGTCGGGGAGCTGGGCTGCTTCTTCACCCTCCGCGAGACGGAGCTGAAGGCCGTCCCGGGTCCTGGCCCCATGGGCAACGCCGTGGTGAATGGCGTGTATCAGGGCTCCTTCGAGGTCCGCAGCTACCACGTGAAGAACCTGAGCCAGGACCCTGATGAAGCCTTCGAGAAGGCCCAGGAAGCCTCTGAGCGCATGGGCCTGAAGCTCACGACCTCCCGCGACTCCCTGCGCGAGGAAATGAACGCGATTCACCGCGCCAACGCCGCGGAGCTGGAGCGCCGGGAGCGCGAGCGGAAGGAGCGCGAGGACCGCTGGGCCGCGGAACGGGCCGCGGAGGAGGAGGAGAAGCGCCAGACCATCCTGGGCGGCAAGTTCGCCTTCGGACCCTACGCGGGCAAGGAGTTCCACGAGGCCCCGCGGGGCTACATCAGCTGGTTGATCGACACCCTCCCGGACTTCGAGGAAGGAGGCCTGATGCGCCTGACCGCCCAGGAGGTCGCCCGCCGGGTCCCGCACCTCGCCCTGCCGAAGCCGAAGCCCGACCTGTACGTGGGCGAGCCGAAGAAGCGCATGACCTTCGACGTGACCGTGGTGCGCCGCTACACCTTCGCCCGTGACGCCTGGAACGGCTACGGCATCGAGACGGTCCACATCATCACGATGATCGACCGCGCGACCGGGGCCTGTCTCGTGTCGAAGTCCGGGGCCTTCTACGCGGAGGAAGGCGAGGAGCTGAAGATCAAGGCCACCGTGAAGGAGCACGCGGAGTACCGCGGCCAGGCCCAGACCGTTGTCCAGCGGATCGCGGTGCTGGAGGACTGACCGACAACCGGCGGGGCTTTACTTCTTCGGGTCCCGTCACTATACTTTCTTCACCTCAATCAGAAATGGAGCACACCAACATGACCAAGAACACCCCCAAGGCCGTCCTCCTGGAGGAGACCATCAACCAAGGTCGCCAGGACGTGACCGCCCGCCGTCTCCTGACCCTGGGCGACTTCCGGGTGCGCCTCACGATCAAGTCCGACAGCTACAAGTTCCAGTCCTTCGCCCGGGCGGAAGTCTGGAACCCGGCGACCCTGAGCTGGAACCAGGTCCACTCCATCCACTACGCCGAAATGGCGACCCCGGAGGGCCTGTGCTACTACCCGAACAAGCAGGGCCTGAAGATCAACAACTTCACCCTGGACTTCAACCGCCTGCTGGACATGACCCGGCAGATCATCCTCTGACCTTGTAGAAAAGGAGCAACACCATGGCCAACATGAGCTACTGCCGCTGGGAAAACACCCTCAGCGACCTCCGCGACTGCGCGGAACACGTGAACGATTCCCTGGGCGGGTCGGAAGCCCGCGCCCGGGCGTCCCTCCTCGAACTCGCCGCGGACATGCTGGAGGAGGTCGGGGTGACCATCGACCGCCGCGAGCTGGACGAAGCCCTGAGCAACGCCCCGGGAGGTGAAGGATGAGCGGACGCTACAAGGTCCTGGTCGGGTCCCAATCCGGCCACTGCTGCTTCGACTACACCGTGGTGGACACCCTCAAGCCTCACTCCGTGTATGCTTCGCAAGGTCTGTTCGATGCGATCTGCGAGACGTTCAGCGAGGAGGAAGCCCACGCGGTCGCCCGCGCCCTGAACGCCGCGACCACGAACCAGGCGACCCTCGCCCGGGCCGCTCGCCTGTTCGAGGAAGCCCTGCCGAAGTTCAACTGGGGCGCGAGCTTCCTGGACGCCAACGCGATCCAGCTGCTCAACGAGGTCCCGGGCGAAGTCCGCGCGGCCCTGAAGGCTTGCGCCCTTTGCGGAGGGGAAGGCCACACGGCCCCGAACTGCCCCTGGGCGAAGGAGGGCGGAGCATGAACCCGCCCAACACCCCACCCGACCGCCGTGTGCGGTCCATGACCTCCTCCGTGGGCACGACCCGCGACGGCTACCTGGTCCGCCAAGTGGTTGTCGAGTGCGAGGACGGCACGCTGTGGCGACTCTGCGACAACGAAGCCGGGACTGATCACTGGGTCCGGCTCCCGGCGATCCCGGGGAGGTGAGACGATGGAGCTGGCTGAAATCGAGTCGCGCATCAGCGGTATTCCCTGCCTGATCGTGGTCACCTACTGGGAACCCTACGTGCCCGCCCAAATCAGCGGCCCGCCTGAATACTGCTACCCAGCGGAAGGCGGGTGCGGTGAATGGGAGGTCCGCGACCGCCGCGGACGCCCCGCGCCCTGGCTGGAGCGGAAGCTGACGGACGCGGAGCGCGAACGCATCGACCAAGCCGTGTTCGACCACATGGAAGGCCGCTGAAGCCCTCCTCACGATCAATGCCCCGCCGGGCGGCAATGGTGCCGACTTCACTACAGGAGGCCGAAGGCTGCGGGAAAACCGGCGGGGCTCCCTCCTCCTCCCACACCATACCGCGCACGACCTCGGAATGGTCCGCGGGCCTTCTCCACTTCGACCGGGTGCGCTTGGGTTACGGGAGTGCGCTTGGGTTCAGCTCCGAAAAAGTATGAAGCAAGGCGTGGCGGGAAGTCAAGCCCGTCTGGGGTTCCCGCATCTTGCGCTTAGGTTACTTGGGATTCTTACCTGAAATAAATTCGCCCGACAAATCGACCCGGAGGACCGGCCCAAGAGAATCCTTGTTGAGGCTTTCTGGTGTCCGAAGGGCTCCCAGGGGGCTAAGGTAAGTAAGTTAAGTAAGTTAAGTATCTATCTATCTATCTATCTATAAAGGGCTGTTTTATATGGCCTTTTTGCCCGCTTGACTTTTTACTTTTTCGGACGTGGAAGTGAAGCGCGACCCCTCGAACCTAAGCGGAGGACGCCGCGTGCCTGCTTGGGCAATCCGCTGCCACACGCTCCTCGTGTCTCCCCCGCGGGCGGGCGCGACCCACCCTTGGCTAATGTACAAGCTCACGCTATACTCGCGGCGAGGATGTCCTTGGGCGTGAGGCCGGGGACGGATCGCCGCGTGATGCGCGATTGACGAACAGTACACACCGAAGGGGGAGCGTGATGCACCCGATTGAGAAACTGAAGCCGAAGCCGATGGTGCCCTTCACCTCGGACCGCAAGGAGCAGTACCTGGAGTTGTTCCGCACACATCCCGACCTGGGTGGGCGGAAGTACCTGTGCGCGGAGGCCGTGGGCGTCTCCGGCTCCACCATCGACTATCATGTCAAGAATGACCCGGAGTTTGCCCAGGCTCTGGAGGACGCCCGCCAAGCGTGGATTGATGAGCACCTGTTCAGCGCGGCCCTGAAGCGGGCGCGGGACGGCGTGGAGCGCCCGATCATCGGCGGGAAGTTCAAGGACGAAATCATCACCTATGAGCGGGTGTACAGCGATTCGCTGATGGCCATGATGCTCCGCGCCCACCGTGCGGAGTTCAAGGACGGGAAGGACGCGGCCAGCATGACCGCCTCGGGCACCGGCGGGGTGCTGATCGTCCCGGGGGCTCCGGCCACGATCACCGACTGGCAGAACCAGTTTGGGGACCTCGCCCGCGGGACCGTGGGCCGTCCGACCGGGGAGGGCAGCTGATGTTCGCCCAGACCGAAGTGAGCAAGGCGGTCGCCATCGCCGCCCGCCCGGACTACCCGATTGAGTGGCGCGAGGCGGAGCCCGGCGAGCTGCGGGGCTACTACGTGGACCCGGAGACGGGGAAGGAGTCGGAGGCGACCTGGTGCCCGCAGTACGGGTCGCAGTTGGCCTTCCTCATGGCCCACCCGATCTTCGAGGTGCTGTATGAGGGGACGCGCGGCCCGGGCAAGACCGACTGCCTGCTGATGGACTTCCTCCAGCACGTGGGGAAGGGCTACGGGTCGGAGTGGCGGGGCATCCTGTTCCGTCAGACCTACCCCCAGTTGTCGGACGTGATCAACAAAACCAACAAGTGGTTCAAGCGCATCTTCCCGGGGGCCAAGTACAACAAGGTGGAGCACAAGTGGACCTTCCCGGACGGCGAGGAGCTGCTGCTGCGCCACATGAAGTCGCCGGAGGATTATTGGAACTACCACGGCCACGCCTATCCGTGGATTGGCTGGGAAGAACTCTGCAACTGGGCCGATGACAAGTGCTACACCGTCATGATGTCCTGCTGCCGCTCCACGAAGCCGGGGATGCCCCGCTGCTACCGGGCGACCACCAACCCCTACGGCCCCGGCCACAACTGGGTCAAGGCCCGCTTCCGCCTCCCCCACATGCGCGGTCGGGTGATCCTGGACGCGATGCGAGACGGCGAGCGCGAACCGCCCCGGGTCGCCATCCACGGGTCCATCTATGAGAACCAAATCCTGCTCCACGCTGACCCGGAGTACATCAGCAAGATTCGAGCCGCGGCCCGGAACCCCTCCGAACTCGCCGCCTGGCTCCACGGCTCCTGGGACATCATCGCGGGAGGGATGTTTGACGACATCTACCGCGGGGACGTACACGTGGTGCCCTCCGTCCCGCTGTCGGTGATCCCGAAGCGGTGGAAGATTGACCGCAGCTTCGACTGGGGCAGCTCCAAGCCCTTCGCCGTCCTATGGTGGGCGGAGTCGAATGGGGAGCCGTTCGAGTGGAATGGCCGTGTGTACGGGAAGGTGCGGGGCGACTTGTACCTGATCCAGGAGTGGTATGGCTGGAACGGAACCCGCAACGAGGGCGTCCGCATGCTCGCCTCGGAGGTCGCCCAAGGGGTGAAGGACCGGGAGGAGGACTGGGCGCTGGAAGGTCGGGTCAAGCCCGGCCCCGCTGACTCCTCCATCTTCGACGTGGAGAACGGCAACAGCATCGCCGTGGACATGGAGAAGAAGGGCGTGCGCTGGACGCCCGCGGACAAGGGCCCAGGCTCGCGCAAGCAGGGCTGGGAGCAAATCCGCAAGCTGCTCAAGGGGGCGTTGCCTCCGGCGGGCGGGGGACCGCGCGAGGTCCCTGGGCTGTTCATCTTCGACTGGTGTCAGCAGACCATCGAGACGGTCCCTGTGCTGCCCCGCGATGACAAGGACCTGGATGACGTGAACACGGAGGCGGAGGACCACATTGGTGACGCGATCCGCTACCGCGTGCGCAAGAAGCTGCGTGGCGTCAAGCAGGGCAACATGTAATACAACTTGCCGGGTCCTCGCCTTCGGGCGAGAATCCGCGAACCAGGAGAACCGACCATGGCCGACAAAGACCCAAAGAGCCCCGCCACGACCAGCGGGGCGTATGACCAGATGCTCCCGCGCTGGCACGTCATCGAGACGCTGCTGGGCGGGACCGAAGCAATGCGCGAGGCGGGCGAGACGTACCTGCCCCGCCACCAGGAGGAGACGGACAAGGGCTATCAGGAGCGCCTGGCCTCCGCCGTCCTCCTCAACATGGTCGAACAGACGCTGGACACCCTGAGCGGCAAGCCCTTCAGCGAGCCGATCAAGCTCAACGAGGACGTGCCCAAGGCGATTGAGGAGACGATCCTGCCTGACGTGGACCTCCAGGGGAACAACCTGGACGTGTTCGCCCGTCAGTGGTTCCGCGAAGGCATGGCCAAGGCCCTCTGCCACGTCCTCATCGACATGCCCCGCCCGGCCCCGCGAGAGGACGGCCAACCCCGGACCCTGGCGGATGATCGCCGGGAGGGCCTGCGCCCGTACTGGGTGATGATCAAGCCGGAGTGCCTGCTGTTCGCCCGGTCGGAGGTGATCAACGGGGTCGAAGTCCTCCAGCACGTCCGCATCATCGAACACTACATGGAGCAGGACGGCTTCGCGGAGGTCTGCAAGCGCCGCATCCGCGTCCTGGAGCCGGGCCTTGTCCAGCTCTGGGAGCCGGTGAAGAAGTCCAACGCCCAGAAGGAGGAGTGGGTGCTGGTGGATGAGTGGGCGACGGGGTTGAACTACGTCCCGCTGGTCACCTTCTACGCGGACCGCCAAGGCTTCATGATGGGCAAGCCCCCGCTCCTGGACCTGGCTCACCTCAACGTGGCGCACTGGCAGTCCGCTTCCGACCAACGCCACATCCTCACCGTCTCCCGCTTCCCGATCCTCGCCTGCTCGGGGGCGTCCGGGGAGGACTCGGACCCGGTGGTGGTCGGGCCGAACAAGGTGCTGTACAACCCGGACCCGGCGGGCCGGTTCTACTACGTGGAGCACACCGGCCAAGCCATCGCCGCGGGCCGCACGGACCTCAAGGACCTTGAGGAGCAGATGGCGGGCTATGGCGCGGAGTTCCTGAAGCGCAAGACCGGCGGGCAGACGGCGACCGCCCGGGCGCTGGACAGCGCGGAGGCGACCAGCGACCTGAGCGCGATGACGGGGCTGTTCGAGGACGCCCTGGCCCAGGCCCTGGACATCACCGCGGACTGGCTCCGCCTCGGGCCGAACGGCGGCACCGTGGAGCTGGTGAAGGACTATGACCTGGAGGAAATGGACGCCCCGGGCCTTCAGGCCCTCCAAGTCGCACGCGAGAAGCGCGACATCAGCCGCAAGACCTACCTGAATGGCCTCCGCCTGCGCGGGGTCCTCCCGGAGGACTTCGATGAGGATGAGGACTGGGAGGAGCTGATGGAGGAAATCAGCGAGGCGATGGGCCGCGCTGGCTTGGACCTGGACCCGGCCCAGAAGAACCCGCCCGAAGGTGGGGAGGGTGGGGGCGAAGGTGGAGAAGGTGGTGGAAATCCTGGAGGCGAGTCATGAACGTCTGGCACTTCTTGGGGCTTTGGCTCCTCCTGAGCATCGTCCTCGGGCCGCTGATCGGGGCGTGTATCCACTTCGGCATGAACGGACCCAAGCCTGAGCCGGAGGAACGCTGATGGGGTGCCTGTACCGCGTGTCCTTCCCCAACGGGAAAGCCTACTTGGGCATCACGACCCAGACGGCCCAGGCCCGGTTCAAGGACCACTGTTCAGAGGCGGGCCGCTTGAAGCGGGAGAAGCCCCGGGGAGGCTCGCTGCTCCATCACGCCTTGAACAAGTACCCGGGTCAGGCGCAACTTGAAGTCTTGGTGATCGCGGATGACTGGGACTACCTTTGCGAGTTGGAACAAAGGGCCATTCAAGCCTTCGGGACCCGGAAGCCCAACGGCTACAACTTGACCGAAGGGGGTGAAGGCACGCCCGGCTATCGCATGCCGCCGGAGTCCCGGGAGCGCCAACGGCAGGCCGTCCTGGGGTCGAAGTGGAAGGAGGACGCCAAGCAACGCTTCTCGGAGCAGTGCAAAGGGCGCGTTATAACTCAGGAAGCCCGGGAAAAGATGGCCGCGGCGAAGCGTGGGAAGCCTTCTGGCAGGGCAAAGCCTGTTACGATTCAGGGGATCCATTATCCGTCCATACTCGCAGCCCAAAAGGAGCTGGGTCTGGGTTGGGACGCAATTCAAAAGGTACTGAGAAATGGCGACCTTCAACGAAAACTACCGTGACGCCGCGCTGCGTCACCAAATCGACCTGCGCCGCTACACCGCGGGCGTCACCAAGCGGGTCGCCCGTCTCCTGGAGGAGGCGGACCGCGACCTGACCGAACGCCTGCGCACCCGGCTCGCCCGCTTCGAGGGCCGTGACCTGGACTTCACCGGCGAACGCTGGAAGGCTCTGCTCACGGACATCCGCGGAGCCCGGGCCGCGGCCCTCGCGGAGTACAAGACCCTGGTGCGGGACGAACTCGGGCAGCTCGCCGTCCTCGAAGGCCAGGCCGAAATCGACCTGCTGCAGTCCTCCATCACGATTGAGGTGGGCTTCATGGCGGTGAACGCGGACCAGCTCCGGGCCATCGCCACCTCCCGCCCGTTCCAGGGCCGGTTCCTCCGGGACTGGTTCAGCACCCTGGAGGCGGTGGACCAGCAGCGGCTGACCACGGCCCTTCAGCTCGGGATGACGAACGGGGAGCCCATTGACGACATCGTGCGGCGGGTGGTCGGGACGCGCAAGAACGCCTATGCGGACGGCATCCTGTCGATGACCCGGCGGGACGCCCAGGGGATCGTCCGCACCGCGGTGAACCACGTGTCCAACACCGCGCGGGGCTACGTCTGGGACGCCAACAGCGACATCATCACGGCGAAGGTCTGGGTGAGCACGCTGGACGGTCGGACCACGGCTGTATGCCGCGCCCGGGACGGCCACGGGAGCCCCGTGGGCGACAACGACCTGCCCGCGGACATCCCCCTGCTCCAGCCCAAGGACGCGAAGCCCCCGGCCCACTTCAACTGCCGGTCGGTGATGGTCGCCTACATCGACGGCGTGGGCCTCCTCGGGAACCGCCCGACCGTGACGGACACCCGGACCCGCGCCAAGCGTGAAATCGACTTCCGCCGGATGGCGAAGGAGCAGGGCAAGCCGATCCAGGACATCAGGAAGGCTTGGGCCGCGGAGAACGTGGGCCGGGTTCCGGCGGCGACCACATATCAGGACTTCCTGAAGCGCCAGCCCGCCTCCTTCCAGGATGAGGTCCTGGGCAAGACCAAGGCCAAGCTGTTCCGGGAGGGCGGGCTGAACGTGGACCAATTCGTGGATCGGGCCGGCAACGAGCTGACCCTGTCTCAACTCGCGGAGCGCAAGCCGGACGCCTTCCGCAAGGCTGGCCTTGACCCTGAAAAGTTCTGAGGCTACAATATGAACCGTGCGTGAGGCACAACACTGGCGGGTGATCCGCTGACAATGAGGATACAATTATGGACTTTGAATTCACTCCGGTCGATTCCATCGACAAGGTCCCGGAACAGTTCCGGGGAATCTACAAGCAGGGCGATGATGGCAAGTTCGTCCCGGACGAAGCCCACAAGGGGATCGTGGAGGCCGTGACTGGCCTGAACCGTTCCCTCAAGGCCGCTCGCGCCGAAGCGAAGGCCAAGACCTCCGTGGACCTGACCCCGCTGGCTGACTTCGGTGCGACGCCGGAGGAAATCAAGGCCAACATCACCACGAAGCTGACCGAACTCCAGAATGAACTGGCCAAGGGCGGCGAAGCCAAGCTGAACCTGGACAAGGTTCGCCAGGAGCTGGCCGATGCGCACGCGAAGGACCTGAAGAAGGCCGGAGCCCGCGCCGAAGCCCTCCAGAACCAGCTGTATGGGCTCCTGGTCGAGAACGCCGCCACTGCCGCCGTCGCGGAGCTGAAGGGCGTCCCGGAACTCCTGCTGCCGTTCATCAAGAACCAGGTCAAGGTGGTCGAGCAGGACGGCGAATTCAAGGTGTTCGTGGTCGATGCCCAGGGTGACCAGCGTTACTCGGGCGTGACCGGCCAGCCCATGACCATCCGCGAGCTGGTCAGCGAAATGAAGGCCAACGAGAAGTATGGCCGCCTGTTCGAGTCGGAAGCCCCGGCGGGCGGCGGCATGCCTCCGCGTGGTGGTCAGACGCCTCCGCGCCAGCAGGGCAAGGTCCTGACCGCCAACGAAAAGATCGCCCAGGGCCTCGCCAAGGGTCAGTTCAAGGCGGGCCGCGGTCGGGCGTGACGGATCGGGGAGGCCCCCAAGTTTGGCCGGGGGGCTTCCCTTTTTCGCAACTTGGTACTATACTGACGTCACTTTTGGTTGTATAGCCAGAGGCGAAGGCCCACAGGAGTGATTCCGCGGGCCGCGACGGAACACCGGGTGATCCGGCACGGCTGAAAACCGCTTGAGTCATCAACTTCTGAAGGAGGGCCAATCATGGCTTCTGTTACCCTTGCCGAAAGCGCCAAGCTGGCCCAGGACGAACTGGTTGCTGGCGTGATCGAGAACATCATCACCGTCAACCGCATGTTCGACGTGCTGCCCTTCGACTCCATCGAAGGCAACAGCCTCGCGTACAACCGCGAGAACGTCCTTGGCGACGTCATCATGGCCGGTGTCGGCACGACCTTCTCCGGCGCGGGTGCCGGTAAGGCCGCTGCGACCTTCACCAAGGTCAACTCCAACCTCACCACCATCATGGGTGACGCCGAAGTGAACGGCCTGATCCAGGCTACCCGCTCCGGCGACGGCAACGACCAGACCGCTGTCCAGATCGCCTCCAAGGCGAAGTCCGCTGGCCGCAAGTACCAGGACCAGCTGATCAACGGCACCGGCGCGGGCAACGAGTTCGCGGGCCTGATCCAGCTGTGCGCCTCCGGCCAGAAAGCGACCACCGGCGCGAACGGCTCCAACCTCAGCTTCGACATCCTGGATGAGCTGATGGACCTCGTGGTGGACAAGGACGGCCAGGTGGACTACCTGACCATGCACGCGCGTACCCTGCGCAGCTACAAGGCGCTGCTCCGCGCCCTGGGCGGTGCGTCCATCAACGAGGTTGTCGAGCTGCCCAGCGGTGCGGAGGTTCCGGCCTACTCGGGCACCCCGATCTTCCGCAACGACTACATCCCGACCAACCAGACCAAGGGCACCGGCACCAACGCCACCACGATCTTCGCTGGTACGCTGGATGACGGTTCGCGCACCCACGGCATCGCCGGTCTGACCGCGACCCAGGCCGCGGGCATCCAGGTTGTGGACGTGGGCGAGTCGGAGGACTCCGATGAGCACATCTGGCGCGTCAAGTGGTACTGCGGCCTGGCTCTGTTCAGCGAGAAGGGGCTTGCCGCCGCAGACGGCATCCTCAACTAAGGGCTCGCCCCGCGACGGGGCGGGCGCTGCCCCGCTGTACCCGAAGGGCGGGCCGGTCATGGATCGGTCCGCCCTTTTTGCTTAATCTACCCGGAGAACTGTACAAATGTCCACCATCATCCAAACAACCTTTGTCCTGACCGGAGCCCTCGCGGACCGCACGATTCGCTTGGGCAGTCAGCCCTACGCCTTCGAGAAGGGCCGCTTGACCATCACCGCTCCGGCGGAGGAGGTCGCCCTGCACGCCCGCTTCCTCGAACGCAACTGGCAGGCTTACCCGGAAGGACACCCCGCACTGAAGGAGGTGCCCGATGGCCAGCGTGATCTTCAAGAAGGCTCCCAGCCGGACGGCCAACAGCCGGTACACAGCGACGTTCAGCCCAACGGGGGCGGGACTGAAGCCGGTGACGCGGCACCTGTCAGCGGCGGAGGTGTCGAAGCCGAAGCCGGGCAAGCCGGGGGTGTACCCGATGGGGACGGACAACCGGCGGTCCTGACCGATCCGGTGAAGGAGCCGACCGTGGAGCTGAACACCAAGCTCCAGAAGGCGGTCCTGGGCCTGGACCCGGCGGACGACACCCACTGGACCAAGGACGGGAAGCCCGCGATGACCGCCGTGGAGAAGCTGTATGGCTCTGCCGGCATCACCCGCGCTGACGTGGAAGCCGTCGCCCCGGGTCATACCCGCGACAAGGCGAAGGCTGCTCAGTAACCCAACCAACTCCGAAGGAGAAACATCATGGCGAAATCCGGCACCACCAAGGCAACCGCCTCGAAGATGGTCAATGCCTCGAAGTCTGGCGTGCGTCACGGCCAGAACTCGAAGAACGTGGTCATGGGCGGCAAGTCCGCTCCGGCCCCCTCCGGTCCCACCGCCCCGATCAAGGGCATGGACAAGGGCGGGGTCTGACCCGTGTTCGGCTTCCCATCCTCCAAGGTCTGGGCCGCGGCGGGCGTCCTGCTCGCCGTCGCCTTGATCGCCTTCGCGGGCTACGGCTACGGCTACGGCTCCGGGAAGGCGGACGCGACCGCGGAGGCGGCGGAGGCCATGGACAAATACAAGGAGGAGGTCCGCGCCCGGGAACGGGAGCAGGAACGCCTCCTGGCTGAGGCCAACGACAAGAACCGTGAACAGGAGAAAGCCCATGAACAGCGTGTCGCAGACCTCCGGGCGGAGTTCGCCCAACAGCAAGCGGACGCCCGGGCGCGGGATGAGCGCACTATTGCTGATCTGCGGTCTGGCAATCAGCGGCTGCGCCTCCAAGTCTCCTCTTGTGGTGCGGCCCGATCCGGTGCGGCTGAGTCCGCCCCCGGCGGAGCTGATGGAGCCGGAACAGCCGAACTTGCGCCAGAGACTTCAGCAGCTCTCTGGGGAATCGCCGCAGACGGCGACCGGGCCATCAGGAAACTGACCGCCCTTCAGGCTTGGGCGCGGTCCGCCGTCCAGCTTTGTACCATACC
>JACCEE010980306.1_pt1 | contig 60615 bp, 38 predicted proteins | sample 7449931 | NCBI WGS metagenome assembly JACCEE01 (sample SAMN15323457, study PRJNA562643) | freshwater metagenome | isolation source: river surface water | place: USA:Blue River Watershed | collected 2017-08-19
AAAGTTCTTGCTTTACCAATCGTTAAAATTAATTGCACTATTGAACTATAACTATCGGAAATGCCTTTTTTAGCTTCTGCCCATAATAAGGATTCACTTTCAGAAATCGTAACGCAAAAATCAATATTGCCGATAATTTTGCTACAATCGAATTCGTTAAAATAATTCTGAGCAATTTTATTTTTTAATTCTTCTTCGCGGATTGCTAAATAAGACATATTAAAATTGATTGTTTAGGATAAAAATGAGCGTAAATAATTAAATTAATTGATTTCGGTTAAATTGCCTTTAGATTCTAACCAAGATTTTCGATCAGAAGAGCGTTTTTTAGCTAATAATAAATCCATCAATTCGGTTGTTTCCGATTCATTATCTACGGTTAATTGAACTAAACGACGGGTATCGGGATTCATAGTCGTTTCGCGTAATTGTGCCGGATTCATTTCGCCTAATCCTTTAAATCTTTGAATGGTTATTTGTGCTTTTGAACGCTCAGATTCAATCCGTTCAATAATTAATTGCCGCTCTCTTTCATCTAAAGCATAAAAGGTTTGTTTACCATTATCAATTCGATATAATGGTGGCATTGCTACAAAAACTTTTCCTGCTTTAATTAACGCGGGAAAGTGTTGATAAAATAAAGCGCATAATAAAGTTGCAATATGATTACCATCAGAATCAGCATCCGCCAAAATACAAATTTTGCCATAACGTAAAGAGTCTAATTCGGTGGAATTAGGATCAACGCCTAAAGCTATCGCAATATCATGTACTTCTTGAGAAGCCAAAATGTGTTCTGAATCTATTTCCCAAGTATTTAGAATTTTTCCGCGTAAAGGTAATATCGCTTGAAATTCCCGATCCCGTGCTTGTTTAGCCGAACCTCCAGCGGAATCACCTTCGACTAAAAATAATTCGCTGTGGCGATTATCATTACCAGAACAATCGGCTAATTTTCCGGGCAAAGCGGGACCGGAAGTCAATTTTTTACGAACGACTTTTTTACTGAGTTTTAATCGATTTTGCGCATTCGCAATCATCCATTCGGCAATTTGTTCACCTAAATTCGGATGTTGATTCAGCCATAAACTGAATTGATCTTTCACCACAGTCGCAACAAAATTGACACATTCGCGCGAACTTAAGCGTTCTTTGGTTTGTCCGGAAAATTGTGGATTGGCTAATTTTACCGATAAGATAAAGTGGATATTTTCCCAAACATCTTCAGGGCTTATTTTTAAGCCACGAGGCAGTAAATTGCGAATATCACAAAATTCTCGAATTGCTTCAGTGAGTCCAGCACGTAGTCCATTGATATGCGTACCGCCTTGAGGTGTGGGAATTAAGTTGACGTAACTTTCGCCTACATTGTCTTGAATTCGAGTTTGTGTCCATACAATGATCCATTCGACAGCTTCTTGTTCAGTGTGAGCTTGTCCCAAAAACGGCGGCTGAGGCAGGTAAAATTCATGAGTTAACTGTTCTAATAAATAATCGGATAAACCTTGTTGATAATGCCATTGCCATTGTTCTGCCGTGATTTCATTAGTGAGATTGACGGTTAATTGCGGGCATAAAATTGCTTTGGCACGCAGAATTCGGCTTAATTGTGATAAGGAAATTTTTGCCGAATCAAAATAGTGCGGATCAGGTAAGAAGCGAATGGTTGTACCAGTATCTTGTCGTTTGACTTTCGCTATTTCTTGTAATTCCGAAATTTTATCGCCGTTGGCAAATTGCATTTGATAGCGTTTACCGCTGCGTTTGACTTCGACCGTGAGTTTTAAGGATAACGCATTAACCACGGATACGCCTACGCCATGTAGTCCACCGGAAAATTGATAATTTTTTTGCGAAAATTTCCCACCGGCGTGGAGTTGAGTTAGGATAACTTCAACACCGCTTAAACCTTGTTCAGGATGAATATCTACCGGCATTCCGCGTCCATTATCTGCTACAGTCACTGAGCCGTCTTGATGTAGAATCACTTTGATTTCATTCGCAAAACCAGCCAGTGCTTCATCAACACTGTTATCAACCACTTCCTGAACTAAGTGATTAGGGCGACTGGTATCGGTGTACATTCCGGGGCGTTTACGCACTGGGTCTAAACCGCGTAAAACCTCAATTGTGGCGGCGTTATAAGAGTGATTTATCATTGTTAATCGCTGTTTAAATTCAGATATAATACTCAATTCAATTTAACTATGGTCAATATTGACTTTAGTAAACTGTTTATACTGTGGAATATTAGTATTTTTTAAAATTGTTTTCAGCCCTATTTGTGATGATTAAACCTAAAACCAGTTTATTTGCAGAAAATACGTTAATGGAATTGCAACAAATTGCTCAACAACTGGAATTAATCCAACAAGTTATCGATCAATCTGTGGTTGATACTGATCTTTCTAGCAGTGAGCAAAAACCTTTTGCTTTTTCGACACTTTCTCAGTCTTCTTCGGAGTCCCACTCATGAGTCGAGCTTTAACAGAATATTTAACCGAATGCCAACAACGTGTTGAAATCGCTTTAGATCAACGCTTGCCCGCGAGCCATTTATTACCACAACGATTACACCAAGCGATCCGTTACAGCACTTTAGACGGTGGTAAACGTTTGCGTCCATTTTTAACCTATTGCACAGGTAAAGTGATTGGGGTGCCAGAATCTATTTTAGATAGTGTTGCGTGTGCCGTAGAGTTGATACATGTGTATTCTCTGATACACGATGATTTACCGGCTATGGATAATGATGATTTACGTCGTGGTAAACCGACTAATCATGTTGCATTTGATGAGGCGACGGCGATTTTAGCGGGTGACGGTTTGCAGGCGTTGGCATTTGAAATTTTAGCCTGTGATCCTAGTTTAACCGTCAGTGCTGAACAACGGTTAAAAATGGTCGCAATTTTAGCTAAAGCCAGTGGTTCTCAAGGCATGGTCGGTGGACAAGCCATTGATTTACATTCCGTAGGAAAAACGCTTACCGTCGCCGAATTGGAAAATATGCACATTTATAAAACAGGTGCCTTGATTCGAGCGAGTGTCACCTTAGCGTGTTTAGCCCGTGCTGATTTAGACCCCATTTTGGCGAAAAAACTCGATCATTATGCCAAATGTATTGGTTTATCTTTTCAAGTCAAAGATGATATTTTGGATGAAGAAAGTGATACTGCAACATTGGGAAAAACTCAGGGCAAAGATCAGCATCAAAATAAACCCACTTATCCGGCATTATTGGGATTAGCAGTAGCCAAACGAAAAGCGATAGAATTACATCAACAAGCCTTAAATAGTTTAATTGATATTGGCAGTGAAGCCGATTTATTACGCGATTTATCTTGGTATATTATTGAGCGCAAACATTAATATCATTTACTCAATTTATTTTGGGTTTTAATAGCTAGTATAGGCAATTGCCTTTCCTTTATTTTAGGATTCGTTACGATGATGGTTTCATTTGATCAATATCCGTTGTTATCTCAAATTGATTTTCCAAACGATTTACGTCGATTAAGTAAAAATCAATTATCTGCTGTTTGTGCTGAATTACGCAGTTTTTTAACCCAAACAGTCAGTTTATCTGGAGGACATTTTTCCGCAGGTTTAGGCACGGTCGAATTAACGGTGGCTTTACATTATGTTTTCGATACGCCTAAAGATCAATTAATTTGGGATGTGGGTCATCAAGCTTATCCGCATAAGATATTGACGGGGCGTAAAAAAATTATGCCGACCATTCGCTCCAAAAATGGCGTATCCGCTTTTCCGAGTCGTCAAGAAAGCGATTATGATGCGTTTGGCGTTGGACATTCCAGCACTTCAATTAGTGCCGCTTTAGGAATGGCAATTGCCGCAGAATTAAAAGGCGAATCTAAACATATAGTCGCAATTATTGGTGATGGCAGCATTACTGGCGGCATGGCATATGAAGCAATGAATCATGCAGGCTCATTAGACGCGAATGTATTGGTGATTTTAAATGATAACGATATGTCTATTTCACCGAATGTCGGAGCAATGAATAATTATTTAACTAAAATTTTATCCAGTAAATTGTATTCTTCAATGCGTAGCGAAAGTAAAAAAGTGCTAAGTAAAATGCCCAGTGTTTGGGAATTAGCGCGTAAAACTGAAGAACATGTTAAAGGAATGATTATTCCCGGAACTTTATTTGAAGAATTAGGGTTTAATTATATCGGTCCGGTTGATGGACATGATGTGGAATTACTAGTCACCACTTTAGAAAATTTGAAATTTTTATCCGGTCCGAGATTTTTACACATTGTGACTAAAAAGGGTAAAGGGTATCCACCGGCAGAAAAAGACCCGTTGGCTTATCACGGCGTACCGGCTTTTGATCCGACTCAAGATAGTTTACCGAAATCAGCCACTTCTTCGCCGACTTATACCGAAGTCTTTGGGCAATGGCTATGTGATATGGCAGCGCAAGATGAAAAACTACTAGGCATTACTCCTGCGATGCGTGAAGGTTCAGGGTTGGTACAATTTTCGCAACACTATCCGAAACGTTATTTTGATGTTGCGATTGCTGAACAACATGCCATCACTTTAGCTGCCGGGCAGGCTTGTGAAGGTTTAAAACCAGTGGTGGCGATTTATTCGACTTTTTTACAACGGGGTTACGATCAATTAATCCATGATGTGGCATTACAAAATTTGGATGTGTTATTTGCGATTGATCGCGCTGGATTAGTTGGTCCAGATGGACCCACTCATGCCGGAAGTTTTGATTATAGTTATTTACGCTGTATTCCAAATATGGTCGTGATGGCACCTGCGGATGAAAATGAGTGTAGGCAAATGTTATACACCGGTTATTTACATTCAGGACCTGTGGCTGTGCGTTATCCACGAGGCAAAGGTACAGGAGCGAGGGTCAATCCCAAGATGCAGGCTTTTGCAATTGGGCGCGGCGAGGTTTGTCTATCTGGCTCAAAAATTTTAATTTTAGCATGGGGAAGCATGGTTGCACCTGCGCTCACTGCTGGTAAAGCTTTAGCGGCAACCGTAGTCAATATGCGTTTTATTAAACCCTTAGATACTGAATTAATTTTACAATTGATTCAGTCTCATCAAATCGTAGTGACGATTGAAGAAAATACCATTGCAGGCGGTGTAGGTGCTGCGGTTAATGAATTTTTACACAGCCGTAAAATTTTGCGTTTTACTTTGAATTTAGGATTACCCGATCGGTTTATAGAACAAGGTACGCGAGAACAATTATTGAGTGAATGTGGTTTAGATAGTGAAGGGATTATTTTTTCAATTCAACAATTTCTAAAAAATTGAATCTTAAATTAAAACCTTCCCTATTATGAAATAAGGAAGGTTTCAATCAATTTATTCTTTAGGTTGAATAACTAAATTTTTGAATTGCCCATTGGCATTTTTACCTAACCATAATCCTATCCAACCTTTAGTTTGCGTTGCTAAACTCTCTACGGTTAAAGTTGGTTCAGTCGCTTGATTGATATAGGCTTGAATCCGAGTTTTTTCAATTACGAGTTTTAAATGGAAATATTCATTCGGATTAACCGCTGGTGAAATCGCATTTTCATATTTATTGGGAAATTGTTTGCGTAAACTTTCCCAAGGATATTGTGGCTCAGAAATATATTGCACCGCATGAGCTTTACGCACAGGATCAGTTGCTTGAAAATTGAATGGACGAAAATAAATCGCTTCATAGGTTTTTTCATCAACTCCATGAAAAGCAATACCTAAGTAACTTTTATCTTTAATATCACGTCCTTTTAAATCCACTTCAATAATGCCTTCGCTAAAATCAACTTTTTTTAGCCAAGCCAATCCAGTTTCAGGTTGTTCATCAAAACTGACTTCAATTTGTTGAGCATTTTCAGTCACCATAGGGGTACGTTTATAAACAACCCACTCATTTCCTTTAACAATAGTAGTTAAATCGGGCGTGAGGGTTTCTGCATAATTGATTGAAGGATAAAGCATTAAATAAGCTAAAAATAAATTTAATAATAATTTCATAGTAATCCTCATAGAATAATTATTGATAATATTTGCGATATAAATTTGCAAATTCAGTTAATTTTGGATGCGCATGGCGAAAGAAATAACGATAGGATTCACAAAAATGATTATGTCCTTGATCTTTAGGATCGCGTAATCGATCTTTAATACAGCCACCATAACATTGTTTTAGCCATTCACATTCACGACATTCTTGATTTAAATGAGCTTTTTCTAAACCAAAAGCGATATGTTGTGGAGATTTAAAAGCTTGTGATAAAGAAATTTGATGAATATTGCCTAATTTACGATCCATTTCAACAAAAAAATCACAAGAGAATATATCACCATTATGCTCTAAGACTAAATAATCATTGCACGTTTTATGAAAAATACAATGATCAGGAGTGATGCCAACATAGGTTTGTAATACAGAATCAAACCAACGAATCGAAGTTTTTTGTTTTAAACGAGAATAATCAAAATCTTTTTCCCAAGATTCAAAAACTTGATATAAAAATTTGCCATATTCTATAGGATCAACCGTATAAGCTGCCGCTTGTTGTGGAGAATTAGGGTCTAATTCAACCACTGGACTAAATTGCATAAATAAAAAATGATTATCAGCAAAAAATTGATAAATCTGTTGCGGAAATTGCACCGCATAATCGCTAATGGTAGCTAATACATTAAATTCAACTTTGGCTTGCTGCATTAATAACGCATTTTGATAAACTGTTTGAAAAGTGCCTTTACCCGCAGTATCCACGCGATAATGATCGTGAATAAATTCTGGTCCATCCAAAGATAAACCGACCAAAAAATTTTCTTTCTGTAAGAATTCTACCCAATCTGAATTTAACAGCATTCCATGTGTTTGTAGCGAATTAAAAAAGCGTCGTCCTTTGGCATAATGTTTTTGAATTTCAATCGCCTGTTGAAAAAAATCTAATCCAATAACGGTCGGTTCACCGCCCTGCCACACAAAAGTCGGATTTGGACTACAGTCAAACATTTGTTCGATCATAGCGATCAATGTTGGTTCTTTCATCCGGTGATGAGAAGGACTGCCAGGGTATAAATGTTGTTTGTCTAAGTAAAAACAATAATGACAACGCAAATTACAAAATGCGCCTATGGGTTTTAATACAATACTTTGCAGCATTTTTTATTCCTAAGTTTGTGAAATTTGACAATAGTGGGATGACAATGTTGTGAAACAGGACGATATTTAGAAAATAACCATTTAGAAAAAACAGGGTAAAATCTAAAATCGAAACTGTGTAAAACTTTCATTTTAACAACGATTATCCTATAATTGAATCAACTGACTCTACGTTGAATGAATGTTTTTTCATTTATAATCAATAATATTGAGCTAAACTTATGTTACCGATATTTCATTTTTCGAGTAAGTTTGGGCTTGATTGCCGTTTTTGGATATGAGTAATGCTTTTTAACCTTATTTTTATATAAAATAAAATGTTTTCCATAAATTTAAACCAAATAGGTACGCTGCTAATTGTAATGACTGTGCCGTTTACAGCAATAGCAGATGATAAAAAATTAGAATTATTTGATGTAGTCAAGTCAACTCTAGATAATTCACCGGTACTCAAAATTCAAGGCTTTCAAGTCGATGTTGCTAAAGCTGCCGAGCGCATTCAAAGCGGTGCGTTTAATGTCAGAACGGCGGCTAAAGTGTCTTACGACAGCACTAAAAATACCTCATATGTGCCTACTGAGTTATTTAAACCGATTACACCGGCTCCGCCTTTAGGGAGTGTTGGGGTTGCTGATTCCGATACTCAAAGTTTTCAAGCTAGTGTCGAAAAGAAATTCAGAACCGGTATCAGTTCTAAATTACAGTACGATTTAGGACGTAAAGACCCTGTGGGCATATCGAGTACCGCAACAGATAACTCATATGGTACGGTCAGCCGAGGAAAAGTCACTTTAACTTTAACCGTGCCTTTGCTCAAAGGGGCTTGGGAAGTTTCAGCGGGAGCGGCAGAGAAAGCCGCCGGTTTAGAATATCAGGCTGCCGCTTATCAGTATAAACATTTGATTACTTCGACCTTATTGGGAACTATTAAAGCCTACTGGAATTATACTGCTGCTTCTGAAATTTTGAATCAACGTAAAGCTATTCAGCAACGGATGCAAAATTTGGTTACCAAGTATAATTTGATTGGATTTTTGGATGGGTTTTTGCGTGAAAAAGACGCGAATGTGGCAACCGCCACTCAAGATTTAGAGCAAGCTCGGATTGATTTAGGCTTGGTGATGGGTATTCCTGTTGAGGAAGCGCAAAAGCTTGCGCCACCTGATTACAATTTTTTTCCTGACACGGATAATTTAGAAAAATTATTACCAACTTTTGATCCTAAAAAAGCTAAAAAAGATTGGGTGGAATTGGCTTTAGATTATCGTAATGATTTAAAAGGTAATAAATTAAAAGTAGAAGCGAGTGAAGTTTTATTGGCAAAGGATGAGCAGGATTTATATCCAGAACTTACTGCTGCGCTTAACGTTGGTTATAACGCTATTATGCACGGTAATGGTTTCGATAATTATTTGAATGCGTCTTATAAAAATGTTAGGGATTTAGATCATAGTGCGTCGTTGAATTTCAGTTATCCGATTGGCAACGATGTTGCTGAAGGTTTGTATGACCAAGATCAGGCTAAAAAAATGGTTAATACTGTGACTATGAATGAAACAGCTCGGGGTATCAAATTAGCAGTAGAAAAAAGCGTAGCGAATGTTTATGGGCGGTTAAAAGTAGTTATTCAAGCGCGAAAAACAGCTTATACCTATAGGGATACGCTAAGAGATTTGCTCAGTAAATTTGATGCTAATAAGGATAGCGTATCTAACTTCGTTGTTTTGCAACAAAAGTTAGAGGATGCTATTGTCAATTATGTTAAAGCTCAAGCGGATTTTTCTAATGCAGTAGCTCAAGCCAGATTTGATTCTGGAATATTAGTGGCTAATCCCGGACCAGACGATAATTCATTGGTTGTTGATATTAATATCGATAAAGTAACTTCATTACCTTCAGTAATGAAAAAATAAAATTAGTTATTAGTATTTGAGCTATTCTTTTCAAATCGAGGTGAAAATAATGAATAAATTATATCGACAATTATTTATAAGGTTAATCACTTTATTGTTATTAACATCAAGCTTTACAGCAAATGCTGATTTGAATGCAAGTGCCGAATTAACACCAATTGATACCAAACAATTTTTAATGGTAAGTGGATTAATTGATCCGAATACGCCGATGGAAAAAATGTATCCATATTTTAAGGCTGAAGCACAATTAGCGTGGAAATATTATGCTACTCATCGGATGCAGCAGGCTTTTGCGCGTATGGATGAATTAGGTGTAGTTATTTTATGGGAGGCAAAAAATATTCAAGAGGCTAAACGTGCCATTGAACAAATGCCAATGGTAAAAAATAAATTAATTGGCTATCAATTATATCCGGTTAAATTCTTTAATACCTTATCAACATTATTCAGCACCGATACACCAACCGTAAGAGAAGTTGATACGGTCGCTAAAACGTCGAGTTTTATATTGATTACTCAGCCTGTTACTGGAGTCACTGCGGAACAAGTAGCACCTTATTTAAAAGAGCAAGCTTTGGCGATTTGGCATAATTACCAAACAGGGCTATTTCGTCAACTGTTTGATCGGGTGAATTTGAGTCAAAAAGGCGGAGAAGTCATTATGATGATGGCTAATGATGTTGCTGATGCTAAACAAATTGCTGAACAATTACCTTTGGTAAAAAATAAATTAGTCAATTATCAATTAATTCCGGTTCGTTATTTTTTCCCATTTGGTGATCTTTTCCGTAGTTCCAAATATTAGTATTTCTTAACTAACTTATTGTTAATAAAAAAATAGTCAAATTCGTGTTACAATCAAAAGCACTTTCACTTAACCACACTATTAGAGAGTATTATGGATAACACAAGCACTAAAGAATCAGCATTAGCAGTATCCTTGTCTATTCAAAATGACGACTGGAATAAATTAGATAGTTTGCTGGATGAAAATTTTACTTATACCGGCGATGGTTTGATTTTTAATAAGGATGAATACATAGGCTTTATGCAGGATATGAAATCGGCACTTTCCGGTATGAAAATGGAATTTAAACAGGTATTAGTTGATGGTGAATATGTCACTATTCATTTTACTTCGCGGGCAAAAAATACCGGCAAATTCATGGGCGCGCCAGCGACGAAAAAAGATATTGAAGTTCACGGAACTTTAATTCGGCAAATGCGTGATGGCAAAGCGATTCAAGAATGGCAAACGACTGATTTATTAGGTTTAATGACTCAAATGGGATTTGGCGCGTTATTGGGCTATTCAATTGCTGTAGGTTTATTTAAATCAAAACCCAAAAAACCGGTGCGTAAAAGTTAATTGTACACGCAGTAGCCGCGATCTAAAATAAAAATCGCGGCTTTTTTGTATTTATATAAATAATATTCAATTACTTCGATGTTATCTATAGCTCAAGAAAAAATTTTGCAAATTACTCGAGGATTTCAATTATCACAGTGTTTATTTACCGCTGTAGAATTAGAAATTCCTGATTATTTAACGATAGAAATACCAAAGAGTTGCGATCAATTAGCCGAAGAATTAGAAGTCAATAGTCAAGCATTATATCGATTGTTAAACGCATTAGAAATTATTGGATTAGTTAAAAAAAATAATTCAAATCAGTTTTGTATTACAGAAATGGCTTATTGTTTACAAAAAAATCATCCTGATTCAATTAGGAATTTTGTTTTATTGCGTGCTGAACAAGATTATCTTTGTTGGAAAGAATTAACTTACAGTATTAAAACTGGCAAAAATGCTTTTGAAAAAACTTTTTGGTTTAATCGTTATCAATATAATCGGCAAAATCCACAATTAGCGGCTAGATTTGATCAGGCAATGAGCGAATTAGCGAAAAGACAACAACAAGCTTTGTTAAATAGTTATGATTTTTCACAGGCTAAAATGATTGCTGATATTGGTGGTGGTCAAGCGACATTGTTGTCAGCATTATTGGATAAATATAGCCAATTAAATGGAATATTATTAGAGCAACCTGAAACGATTAAACGAGCGAAATTGTTATTTGAAAATCATTCATTCATTTCACGTTTACAATTAATTTCAGGTTCTTTTTTTGAATCGTTTTCTATTCAAGCGGATATTTTTATTTTAAAACATATTTTGCATAATTGGGATGATGAGCATTGTTTGCAAATTTTGCGCCATTGTCGTCAAACTATGCAAATAGGTAATAAAATATTAATTGTTGAAATGATTGCTTCAAATAAAAAATCTGAAAAATCGGTATTATTAGATTTAACAATGTTGGTTGGTTTAGCTACAGGTAAAAAACGGGTCGAAGCTGAATTTAAACAGTTATTAGCTAAAAGTGGTTTTCAATTAATTAAAACGATTGATACTGGTATAGACATTGGAATTATTGAAGCCCAAGCTGTTTAATAATCTATCGACTGATTGAATAATGGAAAAATAGAATGAGTTTTAAAAAATTGTATCGACTGTGTATTTGTTTAGGGGTAGTGATAAACATGCAGCAAGTTTATGCACGGGGTTTTTCTATAGAAAATTTACCGGTTTCGACCATGAATCCCTCGATACCTATTAATGAAACTCATGGGTTAATGGAAGCTTTAGGCGGATTTGATCCGAATAACAGCGAATGGTTTAAAGCACATCAATTACGAATTGGTGGCGCAATATCTGCTGGAGTAACTTATAATCCAGATGATCCCGATGATGGTTATAATTTTCCGGTGATATTTAATGATCGCAGTAATGAATTTCAATTGAATCGATTTCGATTATTTATACAACGTGATATTAATCCCGACAGTAATCATTGGGATATTGGCGGACGTGCTGATTTTGTTATTGGTGCTGATGCACGCTATACAACGGCTTTGGGATTGGATGATCGTTTGGCAAATTCAAATCGATTTAATCGAGTGGCATTTCCCCAATTTTATGCGCAGATTTTCGCGCCATATGGAAATGGAATTACGGCACAAATTGGGCATTTTTTTACCGTATTAGGATCAGCGAGTCCCTTTAATTCGGTTTCATATGTTGCATATACAGAGCCTTCTGTGCATACAGGGATATTATTAAATACGCCACTCAATAGCGAAATTAATATTTCTGCTGGAGCAGTTTTAGGTAGTTTGAATACCTTAGATAATTTTGCATATGCTTGGAATAATTGGAATTTTTTAGGAAATATCACTTGGACTAAAAAGAGTACAACGGTCAATTTTTCATTATTATCTGGCGATGATACCACTAGACCACATTATTTCTTTTCTGCTGATTTATATCCTGATGATATTTATTCCAATAGATTAAGTAGATTTCAAGCGCATAGAACACAATATAGCTTGACCATTAATTACGATTTTGCTGAAAAATGGCATTATAAAATTCAACACGATTATGGTTATCAAGCAAAATCAATTATTAGTAATTCCTCGGCTCAGTGGTATGGTATTGAGCAAGATTTACTCTATGATGTCTCTGATGAATTAACGGTAGGATTACGCGGTGATTGGTTTAGAGATCAAAATGGATTAAAAGTAATGATAGATGGTGTTCCAGCGACTTATTACAGTTTAACCGCTGGAGTTTTTTGGAAACCATTAAGTTGGGTAACTATTCGTCCAGAATTACGTTACGATCATAGCAATGTTCGGATTTATGATGATCGTACCAAATATGAACAATTGACTTTCGGGACTAATATAGTCATTAAATTTTAATTTAATTCAATAATCATTTCACTATGACTGAATCATCTTCTCCTTCTGCTTTTTGGCAAGCTGTTAAAAATAATGTGAAATTACAGCGCCGCCTGCCTGCAATCTCATTGGCAAATCGTTCACAGACATTGCCCTTGTCTTTAGGACAAGAGCGTTTATGGCAATTAGAGCAATTGCAAATGCACAACAGTGTACACAATTTACGCGCTGCTTTTCGTTTGCAAGGAAGATTAAATATTGCAATTTTGGAAAAAAGTATAAAATCAATAGTGCAACGTCATGAAATTTTACGCACCGAATTTCCTGCACGAGGACAAAAGCCAAGTCAATTTATTTTGCCAGAAATGTTTGTTGAATTACCGCTGATTGATTTATCCGCATTTTCTTCAGAGGAACAACAACGGGCAATTATTAATTATGCGCAACAGGAAAATCAAACTCAATTTGATTTAGATACTTTACCGTTATTTAAAGTTAAATTATTACGATTATCTGATGCAGAACATATTTTATTACGTGCAACCCATCATATTGTTTATGATTTATGGTCAGATAGTATTTTTATGCGGGAATTGGCGAAACTTTATGAAGATTTTTTAGCGAATTTACCCAGTTCTTTACCCGAATTACCGATTCAATATGTTGATTATGCGGTATTTCAACGTCAACAATTGAACATTGCAGAATTATTAACCTATTGGCAACAGCAATTAAAGGGTTCATTACCCTTGTTACAATTGCCAGTGGATTATCAAGGCAGTTTTGGTTATCAAGGCGAAACTGAATATGTACAATTACCCAAAGCATTACAGTTTGCATTACAAACTTTTGCGCGTCAGCAAGGCAGTTCTTTATTCGGTGTATTATTAACTGGATTTAATGCGTTATTATATCAGTATTCGCAACAACAAGATATGTTATTATGTTCGCCGATTGCTGGACGTTATCAAGTTGAAACGAAAAAATTAATTGGGTTTTTTAATAATTTATTATTATTGCGTAGTGATTTATCACAAAATCCAAATTTAATCGAATTGTTACAACGAATAAATCAAATGTGTTTAGCGGCACAAAATCATCAAGATTTACCGTTACAAGCTTTATCGGAACAATTAACTATTCCGGCAAATTTATTATCTCGAATGATGTTTACTTTACAAAATGTTCCAGTAATGCCAGAATATCTAGCCGATATTAAAATATCTCGTTTAGATATTGAAGAAGGTATTGCTAATTTCGATTTATCGTTATCGATTCGAGAAAATACTCAAGGCTTGTTATTAATTGCGCGATATAAAACCGATTTATTTACCCGCCAAACCATTAATGAATTATTACAACGTTATTTAATTGTACTCAATTATTTTCTAACAGAACCTGAGATAAAATTAGATAAATTACCGCATTTTGGTTTGAAAACGATTCAAATCATTGCCAATCCCTATATCGCTCCAACGACTGAAATGGAAAAGTTAATGGCTAAAATGTGGCAGGAAGTTTTACAGCTTCCACCAATTGGCTTATATGAAGATTTTTTTGCGATTGGAGGGTCTTCTTTATCAATGTTGCATTTACACGTTTTATTAGAAAAACGACTCCAAAAAAATTATCCAATAGTCGATTTATTTAAGCAGCCCACAATTAGTGGTATGGCACATTATTTAACTCATGCGAATACAGCTACGGAAATTGGCTTAGATGTTGAGGCGGTTCGCCATAGAGCCGATCGTCGTCGACAAGCGTTAAATCAACAAAAACATCTTAAAACTCGGAGATTACACAATGACTGATACTTTTGATACCGATGCACTGGTAGAACCGTTGGCAATTATTGGATTAGCTGGACGTTTCCCCGGAGCTAAAAATTGTGAACAATTTTGGCAAAACATCAGTCAAGGCATAGAGTCGATTCAATTTTTCAGTGATGAAGTGGCTTTGGCTTCTGGCGCAGACCCTGAATTAATTGGCAATCCGCATTTCATTAAAGCTCATGGTGTGTTGGAGGATGTTGAGTATTTTGATGCGGGATTTTTTAATATGAGTCCGCGTGAAGCGCGAATTTTAGACCCGCAGCACCGCGTATTTTTAGAAGTTGCTTGGGAAGCAATGGAAAATGCCGGTTATGATTCCGCAAAATATGACGGTGAAATTGGTGTGTATGCCGGCACATCTTTTAGCACTTATTTACTGCGTAATATTTTGCCGAATAATTTAGTCCGTTTTCAAACTATTGATCGTTTAGAAATGGCGTTGACTAATCATAAAGATACCATGCCTATGCGAGTTTCATATGAAATGAACTTAACCGGTCCTAGCATTTGTGTGGGTACTACTTGTTCAACTTCATTAGTTGCGGTGCATTTAGCTTGTCAAGCGTTACTCAGTTATCAAGCGGATATGGTTTTAGCGGGCGCGAGTTTTATTCGAGTGCCGGCAAAAGAGGGCTATTTATACCAAGAAGGAATGATTTATTCACCCGATGGACATTTGCGTACCTTTGATGCAGATTCTAAGGGGATTGTCACTGGTGCGGGCGTTGGAGTGATTGTGATTAAACGTTTATCTGAAGCTTTAGCCGATGGTGATCATGTTCAAGCAATTATTAAAGCCACCGCTTTAAATAATGATGGTTCGACTAAAATCGGTTATACCGCGCCTAGCATTGGTGGACAAGCAAAAGTGATGGCTGAAGCGATGAATTTAGCTGGTGTTTATTCAGATTCAGTCTCTTATATCGAAACACATGGCACAGGTACTGAATTAGGTGATCCGGTGGAAGTCGCTGCGATGACGCAAGCGTTCAAGGCTATGGCGGTAAATACGGATCAGTTGGCTAAACAATATTGCGCAATTGGTTCGGCAAAACCGAATATCGGACATTTAAATCATGCCGCTGCAATTGCGGGATTAATTAAAGCAGTATTGGCATTAAAACATAAAAAATTACCGCCTAGTTTAAATTTTAAAAAACCTAATCCAAAAATCGATTTTGCTAACAGTCCATTTTTTGTCAATACCGAATTACGCGATTGGGAAACTGATGGTTCGCCGCGCCGTGCGGGTGTTAATGCTTTTGGTATCGGTGGTACAAATGGACATGTGGTCTTGGAAGAGGCGGGCGAAGTGGAAGTCTCTACGAATGCTAGACCTCACCAATGGTTGATGTTATCAGCAAAAACACCAACTGCTTTGGAAACGATGACGGCGAATTTGGCGCAACATTTGACAGCACATTCAGAATTAAATCTTGCCGATGTTGCGTTCACTTTACATGTTGGTCGTAAGGCTTTTGATTATCGCCGAGTGATTGTTGCCGATACGGTTGATGAAGCGATTGAAGGGTTGCGTCATCGTCATCCGCAACGATTGTTAGAAATGACTCAAAAACCAACGCATAGACCGATAGTGTTTATGTTTTCTGGTCAAGGTTCGCAATATGTTACGATGGGACAAGAATTGTATCGTACTGAGTCTGTATTTAAACAGCATATTGATGAATGTGCTGAACAGTTAAAACCTTTACTAAACATAGATTTACGAGATATTTTATATCCAGCGGAAGTGACTGAAGCCATTAGTCAACAATTACAACAAACGCTATTTACTCAAACTGCTTTATTTAGTATCGAATATGCCTTAGCAAAATTGTGGATGAGTTGGGGAATTCAGCCCAAAGCGATGATTGGTCATAGCATTGGTGAATATGTTGCTGCTTGTTTAGCAGGCGTGTTTACCGTAGAGGAAGGCTTGCGGTTGGTAGCCGCTAGGGCTAAATTGATGCAATCGGTGAAATCAGGTTCAATGTTAGCTGTATCTTTATCTGCTGAAGCTTTACAATCACTCATTCCGGTTCATTTATCTTTAGCTTTAATCAATAGCTCTTATTCTTGCGTTGTAGCTGGCGATCACCAAGCGATTGCGGAGTTTGAACAACAATTACAAATCCAACAAATTCATTGTCAAAAATTACATACTTCACATGCGTTTCATTCGCCAATGATGGAATCGATTGTGGCTGAATTTACCGATTGTGTGCGGCAGATTCGATTAAATCCACCAAAAATCCCGTATCTTTCTAATGTAACTGGAGAATGGATTACTGCTGAACAAGCTACTGACCCGAACTATTGGGCGAATCATTTACGTCAACCAGTACAATTTGCCAGCAGCTTAGAAAAATTATTGCTAGATGCTCAACAAATTTTGTTAGAAATTGGTCCTGGACGAACTTTAAGCAGTTTTGTGCGTCAACATCAACTGAAAAAAGCCGAGCAATTGATTGTAACCTCATTGCCTCATCCTCAAGAAAATCTGCCGGATGCTGGATTTTTACAAAACAATTTAGCGCGTTTATGGCTCAGTGGAGTTGAGATTGATTACAAAGCGTTTTATCAACAGCGTAAGTTGCACCGCGTTGAATTGCCAACTTATCCATTTGAACGTCAACGTTATTGGATTGACGCGCCTAAACCCGGGCAAAGCAACATTACTTTACCTCAAGGATCGTTGTCTCGTTTGAGTGCATTTGATCAGGCAATGGGCGAAATTGAAACCGTAGTTGCAGCCACTGAACTGAGTTTCGCGCCTCAAACGGCGAAAGAATGTTGTTTGGCAACAATTTGGACCGATGTATTAGGTGTGAAACAAATTAAATTGCATGATCATTTTTTTGAATTGGGCGGCAGTTCGTTAATGGCAAGCGTAGTGGTTGCGAGAGTTAAAGAAAGTTTTGGCATTGATTTATCTGTAAGTGAATTTTTAAATGCTCCGACTATTTCGGCGTTAGCACAAATTATTCCTATCGATGAACCTTTAACCACCCCGAAAAAATCTGATATTGCAGCAGCTAAGGTTAATAATTTGTTAAAAATTAAATCAGGCGATGAAATTCAACCTATTTTATTTTTAGTACATCCGATTGATGGTTATGCAAGTTTTTATCGTGAATTAGCGCAAAATCTGCCCGGTAATCAAGCCGTTTACGCCTTTCAAGCTTCAGGTTTAGAGTCCGGTACTCCTGTATTAACCACTGTAGAGGCAATGGCTAGTGAATATTTAATAGGTTTACGACAAAAGCAACCTCAAGGACCTTATTTGCTAGGGGGATCGTCATTTGGCGGATTAATTGCTTTTGAAATAGCGCAGCAATTACAACAAATGGGTGAAGTGGTGAAATTGTTGGCATTGATAGACACGCCAGCTCCTGATCAGCCATTGTTAGCGATTGAGCAAACCTCAGATATTTTAGTGTTTATGGCTAAACATTTATTAAAAATGGCGGATCATGCTCCGACGGCTGAACAATTGAGAAATTTATCAAGCGACGCGCAAATTGACAGTGTATTTGAGTTAGCAAAAACTCATGGATATTTACCCAATGGTTTTGAGTTAGAACAATGGCAATCTTGGGTTGTTGTGTTTAGTGCAAATGCTAAGGCGATGATTAGTTATCGTCCTCAAGTTTATTCCGGACAAATTCATTTCTTCCGTGCGGCGGAAGCGTGGAATTTGCAGCAACGTTTGCATCCTGAATATTTTTGGATAGAAAAAGCTTTGCAGGGAATCAGTATTGATACGATTAGTGGAAATCATTTAACCATGAATTTACAACCACAAGTTGCTGAGATTGCCGAAAAAATCGCTCAATATTGCCAATCCTAGAAATTGTGTTTTTATAGGTGTGTAACCTATAATGGCTATACACCTAAATTTGATAGTAATACTTGAGTTTAGGTTTTAAATTTTTAAAAAAATCACTCCCTCATTATATAGGTAGATAACTATGTTGCTCAAAAAACAAAATATCTTAAAAACAGCGGTTACCATGCTTTGCATGACGGCAGGTTTTGGTCTAGCACAAGCAGCAACCCCTACGAAACCTAATATTGTCACCATTATGATTGATGATATGGGATTTTCGGATATAGGCAAATTTGGTAGCGAGATTGATACACCTAATTTGGATGCCTTGATTGATAATGGTACTCAATTAACCAATTACTATTCTGCCCCGACTTCTACTCCGGCGCGAGCCATGTTTTTTACCGGTAGGGATAATCATGCTGCTGGTGTAGGAAATATGGATGGTTATTCACCAGATCGTCCTCCTCAAACTGCAACTCAAGCGACTTCTGATGAGTATAAAGGTCGATTAACCAAAAGTTTACCTACTTTTCCAGAACTCTTAAAAGCCAATGGTTATCATACGATGATGACTGGAAAATGGGATTTGGGAGATACCCCGGGTGAATATGCTTCAGATCGCGGTTTCGTTGATTCTTTAGTGTTGTTACCCGGTGGCGATATTCATTTTCTTTCAGACGCTTCAGGTAAATTAATTACCAGTCAGCCCCCCACTTATTACACCGGATTAATTGATCCAGCAACCGGAAAAACCGGAACGGTGTCTTCGCCTTATAATAAAAATGGTAAACAGTTTACCGCTTTCCCAGCTAATGCTTTTTCAACCGATTTTTATACCGATGAAGCCATTAAAATGTTGGATAATCGGGATAAAGCTAAACCGTTTTATCTGAATATAGCGCATATTGCTTCTCACGCGCCTTTCCAAGCTCCTGAAGATTTGATTGCAAAATATTTACCTACTTATCAACAAGGTTGGGATAAATTGCGGGCGCAACGGTTTGCCAAATTGAAAAGTTTAGGATTGATTCCTGCAAATGCGGTTTTACCACCACGCAATATTGAAGTTATACCTTGGGATAAATTAACACCAGATAAACAACAAATCGAAGCGCGTCGAATGGCTGCATATGCCGGTTTAGTCGATAAACTTGATCAAAGTGTGGGTAAATTAATTCAACATCTGAAAGATATTGGACAATACGATAACACGGTGTTTTTTGTGATGTCTGATAATGGTGCGGCGGCGATTGAATCAGGTAATCCTTCTAAGCAAGCTTGGGTTGCAGCCAATTTCTCCAAAGATACAATTGATAAAGTCTTGAATATTGGGGCGGCTTCATCTTTTATTCCAGCATCTGAGGGATTGGGAATGTTAAGCAATACCCCTTTAAACCGTTACAAAGCTGAAACTTTTGAAGGCGGAATTCATACGGCGGCTTTTGTTTTTTCTCCTAAAGCCAGTGCAACAGTCAAAGGTAAAAGATATGACTGTTTAACTTCAGTGATGGATATTTCGGCAACGATTTTGGATATGACTAATACTCAATATCCCAAAACGTTTAATGGTAATAGCTTAATGCCTATGGATGGATTATCCTTTAATTCATTATTTAAAGGCGATTTGAGCTGTAAATATCCAAATCGTGCTTTAGGTTTTGAGCAAGATAGTGCCAAAATGTTACGTCAAGGGGATTGGAAATTAGCGCAACAATTTGATCCATTGTCCAATCGTTGGAATGGACATATGTATTTGTTTAATCTGGCAAATGATCCTTTTGAATTGCATGATTTATCACAAGCATATCCAGATCAATACAGCAAATTGAAAAGATTATATGCGAAATATGCACAACGTAATCATGTGATTGATGTTGGACCTCGTTTATTCCATCCGATGGGTAATCTTAAATTAGCTGCGCCTAACGATACTCTTGGCGGCTTCATTTTGGGCGGAACTCAGGTTAATTATCGTGGTGTACAGCATTTACCGACACTTCCACCTGTAGTGCAACCTTTACCGCCAGCATTACCGATTAATCCAGCAAAAATGGGAGATACCGTTGATATTGCTGCTGAAATTTACACGCCAAATGCTCATAAAGGTCAGGAAGCTAAAATAATGGTGGCGGCTTATTACAAACCTGTGGATGGTTCAGCAGGTCAGTGGACAGCTTTCCAACGTTTGTATAAAGGTGGGTTCAACAGCAAATTAGTCACCATGACTGCTTCAGTTTCACAAACAGTGGATGGTTCGTTGCAAGCACCTAATTTTAGTGCGATTCCAGCATTTGTAGCACCAATTAAAAGTTTGTCTAATCGAGTAGAATTGCCCATTTACGAAGGTAAATTAGCTGCTGGCAAAGGTGGACAACCTAATTTTAAACCCGGAGTTTATTATTTCTGGATCGGCTATCAATTGAAAAATGGCGCAGTGGTTAATAGTGCTAAACCGATTACTTTAACCGTAGCTTCGGCTTCTTAAACCATTTCTAGTATACAGGTGAGTATTTTTGCTCACCTGTTTAGTGTGTGAATTATTTTCGATTTTTATCAATTTTCAAAAAAATGTCTGAAGAAAATACCTTAACCTGTCCAGTAAACTCTCATAACGAATGGGATCCGTTGGAAGAAGTGATTGTTGGAAGTTTGGAAAATGCCATGTTTCCCGAATGGACAACAATCAATGAAGTGACTGTACCGCCAGGAGAATGGACTGAAATTGAACAGCGGGTGGGCGGTGTAGGGATTCCTTATCCCGAAGCGATGGTGGCGGATGCACAAAAAAATCGTGCTGAATTTATTCACATTTTAGAAGCCGAAGGGGTGATTGTTCGCCAAGTGCAAGGACGAGGTTTTTCATCGCCGTTTTCCACCCCCGATTGGCAAGTCTCTTCAGGATTTTGCGCTGCTAATCCGCGTGATCCTTTTATGATTGTTGGCAATGAAATTATCGAAACACCAATGGCGGATCGTAGTCGTTATTTTGAAGCCTGGTCTTATCGTCCTTTGTTCAAAGAGTATTTTCATGCAGGTGCTAAATGGACAGCGGCACCTAAACCACAATTGTTAGATGAATTGTATGATGCTAATTATACCGTTCCTACAAAAGATGAAAAAATGCGTTATATGGTTACAGAATTTGAACCGGTTTTTGATGCGGCGGATTGTGTGCGTTGTGGACGCGATTTATTTATGCAGCAAAGTAATGTTACTAATCGAGCGGGTATCGAATGGTTGCGTCGCCATTTGGGTGATGCATATCGAGTGCATGAAATCGAAAATTTATCTCCAGAAGCGATCCATATAGATACGTCTTTTATGCCTTTGGGACCGGGTAAAATATTAGTTAGTCCAGATTATATTGATATTAAAAAATTACCGCCAATTTTAAAAAGTTGGGATATTTTAATTGCGCCACAACCTTTACCCAATAAAGACCCATTAAAAGTTGTTAGTCAATGGATTAGCATTAATTTTCTAATGTTGGATGAAGAACGTATTATTGTCGAAAAAAATCAAGAACCTTTAATTAAAGCATTAAAAAATTGGGGCTTTAAACCTATTCTCTGTAATTTCGATTTTTATTTTCCCTTTTTAGGGGCGTTTCATTGTGCAACTTTAGATGTGCGTCGTCGAGGAACTTTACAATCTTATTTTTGATTTTTTTGGATTTATAGAGTATGAAAAATAAAAATTTATACTCTTAAGTTATTGTTGGCAAAATATTAAACGTTTATTATCATTTAATAGATTTTTTCGGAGTGATTAAAATAATCAATTATCATTAATATTTTGTAACAATTTTAGGACATTTTTAACTTTTAATCACAATGAAAAATACTTATCAAACGCTTGAAGCTGACAATTATTTATATATTGATTCTGAAGAACTATTAAGTTCCAATATTAGACAATTATTGGTTTTAGCACAGGCTTTTTTTGATCAAGAACAAAGTGTAAAAGATCAATTTAATTTTGGAAATATTCCTACGGGTTATCGAAATATCGGAATTGAATATGCACAAAATAGCGATAATCCAGATTTAAATGAATCATTTGCGTTTAGAAAAATAGATCAGGAACGATTAAAAATTTATCCGCAATTGCAAGCATTTACTGATCAATTAGCAGTGGTTCAAGGTTTATTGGATGAAATAGCGCAATCGGTATTGGATGATATTGCAAAGCATTTGAATCAACAAAATGTTTTGTCAACAGATAATTATGGCTGGTTACAAATTAATTATTATCAACCAAGTACGCAAACCAGAACTTTTTTAATGGATGAACATGAAGATGGTACGCTATTGACTTTGGTAACTGCAACTGAAAAAGGTTTGGAATTTAGAACCGATGATAATCGTAGCGGTAGTATAAGTGGCGATTTAAATAAATTATTGATTATGCCTTCAGAAGTTTTAACTTTATTAACGGCAAATAAAATAAAACCTTTGTATCATCGAGTGCGAAATCATCCAGAAATTGAAAAGCGTTTTTCAGTGATTTATTTTGTCATTCCTAATGAAAGACATTATATTGCTCCTTGGATTGAAAATGAATTTAATCAACATATTGATATAGCTAAACGTTCGATTGAAAATTCATTAAGATATGGATTACCGACTCAATAAAATTAGCGAGATAATCATGTTGTATAATTTTTTAATTTTTAAAAAATCTGTTTTATAGTTTTAGTGCTATGATTTATTTAAAACTTGATTGAGTGAATTGATATGGCTCCTCTTGTCATTCTTGCTGGTGGTTTAATTGCTTCGACCAGTTTTAGATTATATCGTTCATTAAAAAAACCAGTTGAAACTGCTACCACAACGGCGGAACAATCTGATTCACAACTGCCTTCCGAAGAGGAGGTGATTAATCCAGAAGTGGAAAAAGCGGCTTTAGCTAGAGATTTAAAAATTGCTAGCGGAACTTTAGGATTAACGGCTTTTGGAGCTTTAGTTTATCCACCGATTAGCATTTTTTCTGGATTAGGAATTGCCTATATTTCAATTCCTTATTACAAACGCGCATATGAATCGATTAAACAAAAGAAAATTGATGTCTATGTTGTCGATTCAATTGCGATTCCAGCGATGTTTTTATCGGGATATTATTTTGCCAGTGCATTAAGTTGTTGGGCATATTGTGTCGGACAACGATTGGTTTTTAATACCAAAGATCATTCAAAAAAACAATTAATTAGTGTATTTTCGGATTTACCCAATTCCGTTTGGGTATTGAAAGACGAGATTGAAATAGAACAATCTATTGACAGTTTAGTGTCTGGCGATATTGTTGTGGTTAATGCCGGTGAAACAATTGCGGTTGACGGGCATATTATTAAAGGTATTGCTTCTGTTGATCAACACGCATTAACTGGTGAATCTCAGCCAGCCGAAAAAACAGTGGGTGATCAGGTGTTAGCTTCGACGGTTGTGTTGTCAGGAAAAATTCACATCCAAGTCGAGTTATCAGGACAAGCAACGGTGGCGGCGCAAATCAGTGAATTGTTAAACAATACCGCTGAACGTAAAACCGGTTTGCAAACTCGTGGCGAACGAATGGCGGATATGGCGGCATTACCTACTTTGGGATTAAGTTTATTGGCTGTGCCTTTAGTTGGTGTGAGTGGTTCTTTAGCCATTCTTGGCAGTTTTATTGGCGCAGATATTCGGATTTTTGCCCCCATTTGCACCTTGAATTATTTAAAAATTGCTTCGCAAAAAGGGGTATTGATTAAAGATGGACGAGCTTTAGAAAAATTAAGTCAAATTGATACGGTGGTATTTGATAAAACCGGTACCCTTACGCAAGAACAACCTCATATTGGGCAAATTTATCTGTTTGCCGATTATACTGAAGAACAAATTTTACATTACGCGGCTACTGCGGAATATAAACAAACTCATCCAATTGCCAAAGCTATTTTACAAGAAGCCTATCAACGTGGTTTAAATTTACATCAAATAGATAACGCTAGTTATGAAATGGGTTATGGAATTAAAGTTCATATTGGAACAACAATTATTTGTGTAGGTAGTGTGCGTTATATGGATTTAGAAAATATTAATATTTCTGAATCGGTTGAGGTAATTGTTGAAAATACCAGACAACAAGGACATTCATTGGTAATGATTGCAAAAGATGGACAATTAATTGGGGCTATTGAATTACAAGCGACTTTACGTCCCGAAGTGAAAACATTAACTGCACATTTACGCGAGCGGCAATTAACCTTATATATTATTTCAGGCGATAATGAAAAACCTACGCAACAATTAGCACAAGAAATTGGAATTGATCATTATTTTGCAGAAGTTTTGCCTGAAGATAAAGCGAATTTAATTGAAAAATTGCAAGCAGAAGGAAAAACAGTTTGTTTTATTGGTGATGGCATTAATGATTCAATTGCATTAAAAAAAGCAGATGTATCTATTTCATTAAATGGTGCATCAGCAATTGCTAAAGATACTGCTCAAATTTTATTGATGAGTGGTAATTTAAATAATTTAGAACAATTATTTAATTTAGGTAATGAATTAGAATCGAGTTTAAATACCAGTTTAATGGCGACTGTCGTTCCTGGCGTGATTATTATTGGCGGCGTATTTTTATTACATACTGGAGTAATGTCAGCGATTATTTTAAATAACGGTGGTTTATTTGCCGGAGTAAGTAATGCAATGTTGCCATTATTAAAACATCAATCTGAAAAAGAAAAAGTTGCAGCTTAATAAAATTAAAAATGGAAATGAATAATCAACAGGTTTATGGTATTCAGTATTGGGGTGAAGGCTATTTCGATATTAATTCACAAGGGCATGTTGTTGTTTATCCACAACAACAAAATACACAATATCCTATTGATTTATATGATCTAGCTCAATCGCTACAACAGCAAGGATTAGAATTGCCGGTATTGGTGCGATTTGCCGATATTTTAAAAGATCGTATTCATCATTTAATTTTAGCCTTTACAACAGCGCAAAGATTATATCATTATCAAGGACAATACACCGTTGTTTATCCGATAAAAGTGAATCAGCAATATCATGTATTACAAAGTATTACTGAGGAAAAAGTCGGTTTAGAAGCGGGTAGTAAACCGGAATTATTAGCGATTTTAGCTTTACCGAATCAATTAATTATTTGTAATGGTTATAAAGATCGCGCGTATATGCGTATTGCATTAATTGGTTCGCAAATTAGTCATTTATTTATTGTTATTGAAAAAATTTCAGAATTAGAAGGTCTATTGGCTGAAGCTAAATTATTAGGTATTCGCCCTCAATTAGGAATACGAATTCGTTTATCAAGTACAGGCAGTGGACGTTGGCAAAATAGTGGCGGTAATAAATCGAAATTTGGCTTTTCTGCGGTCAAAGTTTTAGAATTTATAGAATTCTTAAAAGCGCATCATTATTTAGATTGTTTAAAATTATTACATTTTCATATTGGTTCTCAAGTTGCTAATTTACAAGATATTAAAATAGCCATTCGAGAAGCGACTCGGCATTATGCAGAATTATATCGTTTAGGAATAAATATTCGTTATTTGGATGTTGGCGGTGGATTAGGTGTTGATTATGAAGGCACTCGTTCGCGTAGCCATTTCTCAATGAATTATACTATTGAAGAATATGCTCAAACGATTATTAAAACGGTAGTTGAATTATGTAATCAACAACATTTACCGCATCCACATATTATTACGGAATCTGGACGCGCGATGACTGCGCATCATAGTGTATTAATTACCAATGTCGTTGAAGTTGAGTCTGCATTAGCAATTCAGAATCGGGAATATTCACCTATGAATGAATATGCTATTTCTGAAAATTATCATCATGCGCAATTTAATTTGGCACAAATTCATGATCGATATTTACACGGACAAATGAATTTAACCGAATTAGCCGCCGCAGAATTGGCTTATATGCAATTAGGACAAAATATTCAACGTCAATTAGATATGCGAATTCGTACTCATCGAGATATTTTGGACGAATTAAATGAATTATTAGCCGATAAAGTCTTTTGTAATTTTTCATTATTTCAATCGTTACCTGATGCTTGGGCATTAGCGCAAATTTTTCCGATTATGCCTTTACAGCGGTTAAATGAAATTGCTTCTAGGCGAGCGATTATTCAAGATATTACTTGTGATTCTGATGGCAAAATTTGTGCTTATATTGATGCACAAAGTATAGAAAAAACTTTACCTTTACATGAAATTACCATTGCTGAAAATTATTATTTAGGCTTTTTTATGGTAGGTGCTTATCAAGAAATTTTGAGCGATTTACATAATTTATTTGGTGATGTAAATTGTGTGAATATTAAACGAAATGCTGCTGGAGTTTATGAAATCGCTAATATCATTGAAGGTGATAATGCAGCGGATTTGTTAAATTATATGGATATTAAAGTTGAGGATTTAGAATCAGCTTATCGACAAAAATTTCAACATTATCAACCAGAACAACAAATAGTTTATTTAAATGAATTGCGTAATGCATTAAATGCTTATACTTATTTAAAAAATACGTTTTGATTGACATAATAAGCGGTTTATCAAATCATATTAATTCTGGATAGATTGCTTTCAATGATACTGATAGATATACTTTTTACCGTTTATCGATTTATACGGTAAACATCCAAGAGAGTTATGATAACCTCTTGATTTTTCAGAGTACACTTTACTAAGTGGCTCGTTGACATTCTATTAGGAGACCTCAATGGCAAATGATAAATCTGCTGAAACAACAGCACAAACAGAAGAAGAAGCATTATCCAGTCGGATTAAACGGTTAGATAAAGCGCATAATTCGATTAAAAATTACACAATGGGAGCAATGACGGTGGGATTGGTGCCTGCTCCGTTAATTGATATGGCTGCGTTATCGATCATTCAATTGAAAATGGTACATAGTGCGGCTAATTATTATGATGTGCCTTTCTCAAAAAATATTGCCAAATCCTTAATTGGCTCTATTTTAGGCGGATCTATTGCGGTAACTTTAGCGATGCCAATCGCTAGTTTAATTAAAGCAGTGCCAATTATTGGTCAATCTTCAGGCACCATTAGCACTGCATTAATTGGTGCAGCTTCCACATATGCAATTGGTAAAATTTTTGTGGAACATTTTGAATCAGGCGGTACTTTTTTAGATTTTGATGAAGAAAAAGCTCGCGCACATTTCAAAGAATTATATGAAGAAGGCAAAGCTTTTGCAGCAGCGCATAATCCTGCAACCGCTTAAATCCATTTTTTTGTTTTAAGGGCTTTATATTACAGATACTTACCTGAAAAGGCAGGTATCTGTTTATGGACAATTTTAGTTTTCAAGAAGATTATTCAATCGATCAAATTAAGCTTTATAGCTGTCAATGATTTCATTATTTAAATATATATTTTGCATAAGTATTTTTGGGTTAAGTAGTTGGATTTGTGAAGCGAATTCAACGATATTAACGGTGAATATTAATGATCAAGATGCTTATCAAATCGGTAGCGAATTAGGTCAACAGATTCAAAGTCATTTTCCGACAATTCAATCTATTTATGACAATTATTTACATTCGATATTAACCACTAAACAGTTTAATCAATTGCTTGAACCCATGAAATTAATTAAGACTGATTTGGACTCTAATTATCAAAATGAAATAGAAGGGATTGCAAATAGTTGGCATTTAACTCATCCGGATCAATTGGGTGATGGTTGGTTATCTAATAATGAATTTTGGCTTTTGCAATTCTTAGCTGATTTGACTACGATAAATCGAGGATCAGCTTTAGCAATCACTGATGTAAATCATCAAGTAGTGATAGGTCGCAATTTAGATTGGAAAACCATTCCGGAATTACGCAGTCTGCAAACCTTGACTGTTTATCGTTATCGTGATCCACAGCGCAGTTGGGTTAATATTGGTTTTGCAGGATTAGTTGGTGTCATTAATGGATTTAATGCTCAAGGATTATGGGCTTCGGTATTAGACAGTTCAGCGTCGCAAATTAAATTAGCACCTAATTGGAATTCTGTTGGATTTAAAGTCAGAAATGCGTTAGAAAAAAGTGGAAAAATGATTCAGGCTAATCATTTATTGACTACACAAGCTTATCCTCGTAGTCACCAAATTATATTGGCGGATCGAACTGGTAGTATTGTGTTAGAGCAATTTCAAGGGCAATTGGGATTATTAAGAAATAATCAGAGTGAATTAATTAGTGCGATGCTTTGGGTAGATTCTGCACAATTGCCAGTAACGCAGTGTTTTGTATTAAAAGCATCGCCGGCGAATTGTTATGCCACAACGGATTATTATCGTTGGCGACGTTTTCGTCAATTATTAAATAATGTAACGAATAAAAATCAAACTTTAACGTCGCAGAATTTAATGAATATACTGCATGATTCGGCTAATGTACGTCAAGCAATTTTTAATTCAAATACAATCCAATCAATGGTTTTTATACCTAAAGATCGTTCCTTATATTTATATACACAGCCTGTAGAATTATCTTCTCATTCTGAAATTCTCAATGAGAAATTTCAATTATTACCTTCAGTGAAATATTGGATAAATGCTTTTTGGGATCATGCAATTATTATTGCAGGTATTATTATTTTTATTTCTGCATGGATATTCGTATTTTGGGGACGAGAAAGGGTAAAAAATAAAATTCAAGATCAATCTTCGACAAATTAAAATTTGCAATGAAAATACTTAGATTTATTAATCAAGAATCAACAATTGCTCGCAATCGAATTATTATTATGTCAATTATTTCTGGATTGGCAAATGCTTTATTAATTGCGATTATTAATCATGCGGCTGAGACCAATTTTGGTCACGGTATTCAAGCACAATTATTTTGTATTTATTTAATTGCTTTTTGTTTATTTTTATATACGCAACGCTTGGTTTTATCACAATCGATGTTAGCTATTGAAGAGGCATTGTGTCAGGTTCGGGTGCGAATTGCCGATAAACTTCGTCGTACTGAATATCGATTTATTGAGCAAAGTTATTTAAGTGATTTATATGTACGATTGACGCAAGATTCAGGTTTAATTTCTCAATCTATTATGCAATTAAGTAGTGCTGGACAATCCGCTATTTTAGTGATTGCAAGTTTATTGTATATTTTATGGATTTCTCCTTTGAGTTTTTTATTAACCGTGATTATTACCGGTTTAACGGGATTAATTTATTATTCTCATCGTGAAAAAACGCATCAACATTTAAAGAAAGCTCAATATAAGGAAACGTTATTTTTTGATACCTTGCATCATTTGCTAGATGGATTTAAGGAAATAAAATTAAATCGTGCTAAAAGTCAAGCCGTATTTGAGGATATTCAGCAAACTGCGATTGAGGTTCAAATGATTAAAGCAGAAGTAGGTCAATTGGAAGTCACTGGATCAATTACCGCCCGCTTGTGTTTTTATACCTTATTACCAGTATTGGTGTTTATTATTCCAGTGATTCAAGGTGAACAAACTGATGATATTTACAAAATAACCGCTTCTATTTTATTCATTATGGGTCCAATTAATTTGTTAATTAATACCATCCCTACCTTAAATCGAGTGAATATTGCTTTAGATAATTTTAAATTATTAGAGCAAGAGGTTGATGCAGCTACTCATTCGGTAAATGATTTAGGAGAAATTTGGCATGATTTTCAAAAAATTCATTTGCAACAATTAAGTTTTAATTACTTAGATAAAGATAAACAAACTCAATTTACGGTTGGTCCTAATGACTTAACCTTAACCAAAGGAGAACTGGTTTTTATTGTGGGGGGAAATGGTAGTGGTAAATCAACTTTATTAAAATTATTAAGTGGTTTATATTATCCAACTCATGGGCATATTTATCGTGATCAAGATTTGATTCAGGATAGTAATTATGCCAGTTATCGAGAATTATTTTCTACCGTTTTTACGGATTTTCATTTATTCAATAGACTTTATGGATTATCGAATATTGATCAAAAAAAGCTTAATTTTTGGTTGAAAAAAATGCAATTAGAAGAAAAAACGCATTATTCTACAGAGGGCTATTTTACGAATACCGATTTATCGACTGGACAAAAAAAGCGTTTAGCTTTTATAGCGATGATTTTAGAAGAGAAGCCTATTTTAATTTTAGATGAATTAGCGGCGGATCAAGACCCTAATTTTCGGCGATTTTTTTATCAAAAAGTGTTACCTGAATTGAGTCGGCAAGGAAAAACGATTTTAGCAGTTACGCACGATGAAACTTATTTTCGTTATGCTGATCGGGTGTTAATGATGGAAAATGGATTATTAAAACCATATACAATAACATCTGTTCAGAATTAATTAATTTTTATCATTTAGGTTAGGCTTGTGAATCAACCCTCTTCCACAATTGATCGTAAAAAACCAATCTCTAAATTTAGAAATTGGGTACGTGATAGTTTGCCGTATTTTGCGGTAATTTTATTAATAACTATGTTAGCTGTTGCATTTTTGTGGACGCAAATTGTCATTACCATTAATTCAGGTGAAGGCGGAGTATTATATCGGCGATTTTTTGGAACTGTTACGGATAAAGTATATACCGAAGGTATTTATTTAATTTATCCTTGGGATACAATGTATATTTATAATGGGCGAATTCAAACAGTATTACATGATTTTGATGTATTGACCAATCAAGGATTACCAATTCATTTAAGTTTAGCCATTCGATTTAGACCAGAATATGAAATGTTAGGTTTATTACACCAACAAGTGGGTCCTGATTACATTAATACGATTATCACACCACAGGTTGAATCAGTATTGCGTAAACGATTAAGTCCTCGTACTCCAGAACAAATTTATAAAAATGAAAATAATATTTTAACCACTGTTGTGATGGAGGCAATGGAGGAGTTAGGGCAAAAATATATTAAAGCAAATGATGTGATTATTCGTGAAATTTCATTGCCTGATACGATTCGAGAAGCTATTGAATCTAAATTAATTGAAGAACAGCGAGATAAAGCCTACGAATATCGATTAAAACGTGAAGAAAATGAGGCTAGAAGAAAACGTGTAGAAGCTGAAGGAATTAAAGATTATCAAAATACCGTTTCTAAAACTTTATCGGATAAATTGTTAAAATGGCAGGGCATTCAAGCGACTTTGGAACTCTCTAAATCCACTAATGCCAAAATTGTTATTATGGGAGGAAGTGCGGGTTTGCCGATTATTTTAGGGAATGCAAATGAGGAATCAGAAGTTGATAAAAAACATTCTGATCATCCAGAAAAACAAAATACTGGTGCTATTAAACCGGCTAATCATTCAGAGCCTATAGAGAATGTCCCGTAATTTAATTAAATTATTCATACTCGGTTATATATCAGTATTGAATTTAACAGCCTGTTTAGATCAATCCTATGATCAATCTAAAAACAAACGTAATGAAATTGCTAGTAATAGTAAAGATGGTGATCCAATTGTGATTGGTATTGCTTGGCGTAAAGCAAATGATTTATTTATTCAAGGTGTTAAGTTAGCAGTTAAAGAAATTAATAACAAAGGCGGTATATTAAATAGTCGATTGGAAATTCTAATTAACGATTCTGAATCACAATATAGTGATCCCAATTTGTCAGTTAGTCAACGTAATGATGTGATTTTGAATATTGCGAATTCATTTGCCTCTAATCCCAAATTGATAGCGGTTATTGGACACAGTTCTTCGACTATTGCAATTACGTCTTCAGTGGTTTATCAAAATAACGGTATTTTATTTTTAGCACCTAATGCAACAAATGCGAAATTGACGGGACATAATTTTCAATATGTTTTTCGTACCATTCCTAATAATGAAGAAATGGGACAAAAATTAGCAGATTATGCCTATAGGCAAGGCTATAAAAATATTGCTATTTTGCATGGACGTGGAGATTATGAAACTGAACTCGCTGATGCGTTTGTCACTTATAGTGTAGAACGTTATCACACCAATATTGTCTATCGGCGATCATTTTTTAATAGCACAATAGATATTATTTCATTAATTATTGATTTAAAAAGTTTGCAAAATATAGATGCATTATTTATTGCTTCTAATAGTCAATTATCGGCGAAAATTTATCAAAAAGGTCGAGAAATGGGATTAAAATCGCCGGTGTTTGGTGGTGAAACGTTAGATACCAAAATTTTTTCCGATCAATTATATGAATGGGAAAATGATCGACCCGAACAAAAAAAATCTAGTATTCCGACGGTATTCAATGCGTCAGATAAAAATAATCAAGATTTCATTAAACGATTTAAGCAAGAATATGGCGCGCAAATCCAGCCAGATTATTTAGCGGCTTTGGGATATGACACAATCAATTTATTAGCTCATGGGATTCAACGGGCGCAATCGCGGGTGCCTTTAGAAATTGCAGTCACTTTGCGTTATATGGGCCCTTGTAAAGGCGTAGCCGGCAGATATGAATTTCAACGTAGTGGAGATTTAAAATCAAAAGCGTTGTATTTTAAGCAACTGGTTAATAATGAATATATTTATAGTAAAATCGATGAAGCCAATGTTGATGAATCTAAATTAGAAATCTGTAATCAAATTGATCGAGACGGAGATACAATTCCTAACGATATTGATTCTTGTCCAGATAATACTAAACAAGAAATCGCTAAAGGAATTGTGTTAGATGGTGTTGATAAAGGTTGTCCGATTGATCGTGATCGGGATGGTATTTTAGATTATAAGGATAATTGTATTATGATAAAAATTGAAGAAAGTGATGGAACCACAGCTAATAATTGTCAATAAACACCATTATTCCAATTATCAATTAATGATTTAATTTTTCAGGAGTATTTTTATGTTACATTACAGCGTTCCCTATTTTATTTGTGCGTTGATTATTGCTTTTTTAGGAGTGAATCGTAAAATGGGATTTTGGGGATATTTTTTTTCTTCATTAATGTTGACTCCAGTGATGGGAATTTTATTATTACTCGCTTCAGATGCTCAACCACGCCAAACGACTGCGCCAGAATTAGAATCTGAATCAAAAACTTCGGCTACATAATTTTTAAATGCGCGAATGAGCGTTGTAAATTGCGAAATACGGTTGCTCGAATGTCATTAATTTGATCCGGATGTTTGGCTAAACTGACGGCAACTCGCTGACTTAAATAACGAGCGGTTTCGGGTTTTTGAATAAATAAATTTTCGATGGTCGTGTAATTAATTTCGCATAACAATACGGTACTTTTACTTCGTACCGTAAAATCATAGCTGCCGCCGGCTAACATGGCTTCGCTGCTCATTAAATAGCCAGGTCCTAAAATATTCTCAATAATCGGTTCAGCAGCGGCTTTTTTCCCCAATTTTTTTCGCCATTCTTCGGCAATTAATAAACCTTCGATAATCAAAAACATAGAAGTCGCAATTTCTCCTCCTTGAACTATTTGAACATTTTCAGGCACTTGGCGGATGAGTGCTGAAGATGCAAGTAGTTGTAATTCAGCGAGTGCTAAATCATGAAATAAAGTCAATGATCCCAATAAATTGGCTAAATGGGCGTTGTTGAAATGAATATAATCGTTATTTTGTAATTGATTAGCATATTGATCAATTTTGGCGCGGGCTGGCAAAATTCCGGCAAAATTTAAATGTCGCATAATTTGTTGTTGCAAGATATTTCGTCCTTTGGCGCGGGTTTTGAACGAAGGATAAATTTGTACAACATAATCAATGCCTTGTAACGTAATCGCTTTTACTTTAACGTTTGGCGGTGGCGAACCGGCGACAGCAAATTGCGGAGAGGCTTCGATGGCTGCGGATAATAAAATTCGTAACGCGCGATCTACAGGAATAGCAACTTCTAAAGTAATAATCACATCAATTTCAATAAAAGCTTTGGGTTGTGAATAATTAGTCACAATCGAAGAAAAAACTTTACTGGTAGGAACAATAATAACATTGCATTCAGTATCCAAAATCCGCATGGTACGCCAGCTAATTTCTTCAACTTCTCCTTGAATATTCGCATCTTGCGTAAAGCGAATAAAATCTCCCATCCGAATCGAACGGTCTAAATTGATAATCAATCCCGCGAATAAATCAAAAATCACATTTTGTAAAGCTAAACCGATAACAATTCCTGCACCACCGAAAGCGGTTAAAATAACGGTTAAATCTTTTTTGAAAACAACGCCAACTATTGCCCCTACCGCTAATGCGTAAATAATAAAAGTGGATAATTGGGTTAATAATCGCGGCGTTGGAGTGCCTAAAGCAGCGGCAACCAATCGTTCTAAAATCACATACTGTACGATTCGCTGAACTAAAATGGCTAATACAAAAAATTCTGCAATCCCAAGCACGTCTCCTAAGATCGATAAACTGTTTTTGAGTGCAGCTAATCCAGTAGCTTGATACGCATCACCGCCGTATAAAATAAATACGCCTAATATTAGGCTTAAACTAAAAGGAATCAGTATTTTTTTATAAATAGATTCCGTTTCAGATTTAGATTGATTAGACATAATTAGGATAAGGTAAAACGTTGAGCTTCGGTGGCAGTTTGACGAATCGTTTGTGCTAGATGAATCATGGTCACACTAATTTCATCCGCAGCCGAAGCGGTTGATTTACTGCCATCTTGAATTTCAGAAACTCGTTTTGACAATAATTCCACAGCGGTGGATTGTTCAACGATGGCGGCAAAAATGGCTTGTACCGTTTGTTCACTCGCTTGTGCAGAATGCGAGATTTGCTCCATCACCGAACGAGTTTCCTGAGTAGCAATTACCCCTTGATGCACGCTTTCTGCCGAACTATTGATAACTGCTCCAATATTTCGTGCAGAAATCCCCACTTCTTCAGCCAATTTACCAATTTGTTGAGCCACAAAACCAAATCCCAAACCGTGTTCCCCCGCACGCATCGCTTCTAAACCAGCGTTTAATGACAACAAATGAGTTTTATCCGCAATCCGAGTAATTTCTCCGGTGATTTGTTCAATTTTGTTATATTCAGCTGCAACATGTTGAATTAACGCCAATAATTTGTTCAATTGATCCTGTCCAATATGCGCGGCTTGCGAAGTGGCGCAAGCTAATTCATTACCTTTGGTTGCACTATGAGAAACTTCATTGATCGATTGCGAAGTTTCTTCAATGGTTCGCGCGATGTCATCTAAGGCAATTTTTTGCAGAGAAACTTCTTTGGCAACATATAATGATGCTTCAGAGGTTTGGGTAATTGCGGAAGCTGAAGTGGCGGTATTGGTTAAAATAATTTGTAAAATCTCTTTTAATTGATGAATCGTTTGATTCATATTCGCTTTTAAAACCGAAAATTCGCCTTGATAATTTCCAGATAAATGTTGAGATAAATTCCCATTTGCCATTAATTGAGAAATAGTACCTAATTCGGATAATAAACTGACTAAAGCATCTAAACTACGATTAACATTGACTTTTAACGCGCGTAATTCACCTTCATAATTTCCTTGAATTCTTCCACCTAAATCACCTAAAGCTAGATTTTGCATAACCTGAGCAACTTCTGATAAAGGTTGGCTTAATACTTCCAATAATTGATTCATCCCAAACACAATTTTATTGAAATCTCCGGGATGCGCTCCTGCCTCAATTCGAGACGATAAAATACCTGCTCTTGCCGCCTCAATTAATTCCAAAGCGTCATCAATTAAATTTTGTAAAGTTTGTGTAATTTCACTAACCGCATTTGCCATTTGTCCTAATTCATCTTTGCGTCCAATAAAACTATCGTTACGAGTAATGTTGCCGTTAGCTAATGATTGCGCCCATAAAGTCAAACGTTGTAATGGATAGGCAATATTTTTTTCAAATAAAATCACTAAAGTCGTTGTGACCATAAACACAATTAACGTTAGAAATAAGCGAATTTGTGAAGATTCATGAAATAATCGACTGCTATTATAAATTCCAGCATTTCCGCCGCGTTCATTTAATTTCACCAATTTATCTAAAGCGATCGTTAAGGCATTATGCGTAACGCCACTATGTTCAAATTCAATTCGTGCTTGTTCACTATTATTTTGTCGGGATAAAAGGATGGCATGATTACTGGCAATCACATATTGATCATATAATTGACAAAAATCTTGATAAAAATTTTGTTCTTCATCAGAAGAAATGAGTTTCAGATAATGATGACGTAATTCTTGAATCTTTCTAGCCTGCCGTGCAATATCTTTTTCCCATCGAGATTTTTGAATTGGATTAGTTGATAAAATATGTTGTGCTTCGGCAATTCGATAATGATTTGCACTAATACTAATCGCATTTGCAGCAACAATACTAGGCATCCAATTTTCGCCAATTTCTACCGATTCTTTATTAATATCGGTCATTAAAATATTTACTAAAAATGAAAAGGTCATAAATAAACCGACCAATCCCCAGAAAGCAAACCGTAATTTTAATTTGATACTTAATACTTTAGGAAAAAATTGAATTTTGGCTTTTTTATTAATATTAATTTTTTTTGGCAATGGAGGAGTCGCCCATAAATCCAAAATTTGTGCAGAATTTACTAACAACATTAGAAAAATTAAGCCACCATCTACAATAGCAATTTTAATTTGTTTATAAGTGGCTTCAATTTTTTCCGTTGTTTCTTCTGAAGCTTGTTCATTTAAATCAGATAATTCGGTTAGACTATTGGCAAAATCATCGAATAAAACCCCACCTTGTTTTAATAAGGCAGTGGCTTTCTCTTTTTGTTGGTTATGCGATAAGGCAATAATTTCGCGGCTATTAGCCAAATATTCTTTATAAGCAATAGTGAATTGATTATAAATATCACGTTCTCGATTTGAGCTGATTAAACGTTCATATTGTTTAAAATCTTTTTGTAAACGCACAGAAACATCTTTCATGTCTTTTTCACGCAATTGCATATCCATTTCGTTAGACATTAAAATATGCATCGCTTGCGCACGGCGATAATTACCGACATCTCCACTGATTTTATTGATGACGATAATACTAGGTAGCCAATTTCTGGTTAATTGCGTCGCTTGTTGATTGAGTGCTGCCATTTTTGTGGAAACAATCCAACTGAAAGAGCCATTTAGAATCACTAATATTAAAAAAACAAAAGGTACTCGAATTTTAGTCCATAAACATGGAACTATATTGACATTAGCTCGTTTTAGAATCATAACGGCTAAAAAAGCTAAGACAAAAGTCACCGCTAACATAATTAAACTACTGACCATAATCAGCCATTTTGCGCGAGTGAAAACAACATCTCCAGTAGCAGAGGTTTGTTTCGCTCCTTCATTATTTAAATCAATTAAATCGGTTAAATAATGATTAACGTTATTGATTAAATCTCGGGTTTTCTTTAAATGTGAACCAGCTTTTTCAGTTTCATTATTTTGTGATAAAGCTAATAATTGTTTACTCAAAACCCGATAATCATCATAATGCGTGTAAAATTTTTGATATAATTTTTTTTCTTTTTCCGAAGAAATAACGGGTTCATATTTATTACGCCAATTGGTAATATTATTACTAATACGTTGTTGTTCATCTTCTAATTCATTTTTTTCATTCGTAGTTGCACTTAAAACATGTAATACTTCTGAAACACGATAATCAATTACGCTGGTATTAATTTCATTTAGCGCGACAATACTCGGTAGCCAATTGATTTTAATTTCAGTGGGAGCTTGTTTTTGTAAATAACCTTGAGTTAATAAAAATAAATCAAATAAGATAAAAAAAATAGCGTAAAAAAAGAATAACCAATAAAGTTTACTTTTAGTATCGTTAGGATGTTGAGAACCGGATTTCATGGCAAATTTTAATTGTCAATAAAAAGAAAAATGAAACAAAAACAGAGCTAATTTGTTTAAGAAACTGTTTTGAGAATCGTGGGATCAAACCAGCCTTCAATAGCCGCCGCCAATTTTTTTTTAATTGACCAAGACAGTTGTTGAAAACGGGGCGGCGGTAATACTCTTAATATCCATTGTTCAGTCTCTGGTTCATAAATTGCCGCATCAAAAAAGGCTCGAATAGGTGGCGGCAAATGAGTCAAAGTTTGCCACTGTTGATGAACCAATGGAGGTTGTAATAAAGCGCGTTCTACGCCTAAAATTAAATATTGATTCGGCGCAAGGGTAATCAGAATACCATAATTAACCTGGATGATTTGGGCATTCGGCAGTAATTTTTCGGGAATGAGATAGGCAATTCGGCTTTGACTATCACTTGGTTTTTGCAAACGATGCGGATGCAATTCAAACTGGTTCAGTACATCCAAGGTACGTCCGGCTAAAGTCAGCGGCAAAACATAACTATAACGACCACAATAAATTTTCAAACCTTCAGCGGTTAATAGACTTTGACCAGATGACAAAGAAGGCGTAACTGCAAAATCAGTTGGGTTGATAGTTTGTTGTGTGAAATTGGTTTTAATTAATTGATTAGGTTCAATAATTTTACGAATATCACCAGTAGCGGTGACATACCATAATTCTTGTTCACGACCCGAGATAATTGTTGGGTGTAATATGGTTTCTAGTCCTAATACTTGTTCAACCATTAATACCCATCGGTTTTGTGGAGAGTGAATAATTAGACCAATAGGAGCTTGAGAACTATCAGACGCTTCTGTAAAACGCTGCAAACTGTATCCGGGTAACAATACTTCCTTTAAGTAAATTAATAAATCGGGTTGTAATCCTTGATAATCCAAACGACGATATTGTTTAATTTCTTCAATATATTCAATGGATTGAGTGAGTAACCCTAAAATTTGCTGACCGCTGCGCACCAATAATACAGACAAATTAGGTTTAATTGAGGTAGAAGATGCAGGTAATAAATTTTCCGTCGTTGGCGATTGAGAGGGATGATTTAGCCAACTCATTTGTTGATAAAGTTCAGCTAATAGACTGTTTTCGGCGGATAAATGATCAGAATGAGTATGACTAAAATCCAAAACTTCATCGACTTGTAAAGCTAATTCCGCAGTGGCTAAACGGATAATCAGACGTTTTTTATTAGGTTTTACATCAGGAGAATGCGTTAAATCGAGTTGAACCAAGGGTTGACCATTAAAATAAGTTAACCCTTGAAGCGGAGGTTCAATCAATAAAACTGGAGTAACCGGCTGAGGATAATCAACGTAACGTACAAAATGAGCCTCAATTTTGTACTCTTTTTCCCCCAATTTTATGGATAACATGAATTGACCTTAACGGGTAGGAGCAGTCGCTAACAGGCTTGGGCGCTGAGAAAATTCAGCTAACCACTGTTGTAATTGAGGATAAGTTCCTTCAGAATTCAATTGTGGTTGGTAAAAATTAACCGATTCCACTGCACAAGCCACCGCGATGCTGGCTAAAGACAAGGTTTGCAACGTTTCCAAATGTTGCTCAAGGTAGTTCAATAAATGCTGAGTATTTTGTTCGCGTCCGGAGATAAATTTTTGATTACTATCCGTAGGATGGCGAGCATTTTCTAAATAAATCCCCACCATATTATCCATAATGCCATCGGCAAAAGCTTCCCAACGTAAAATAGACCATTGTTGTTCATCAGGAATTAAATCAGGGTGATTATTTAAGCTGTTTAAATACTGGCAAATCATTGGACTGTCAAAAAAACTTTGCCCATCATCAGTGATTAAAGTCGGAATTTTTGCCAAAGGATTAGCCGCAAAAAGTTGCGCACTTTTTTGCGTTAAATTTTCTTCGACTAAGGTTAATTCTATGCCTTTTTCTAAAGCAACGACGCGAACTTTACGCGCATATGGGGAACGTTGGGTATAAAGTAATTGCATAAATTTTTCGTAAATTACATTAAAGGGAGTAGTTGAGGTAAAAGTTTATCATTACAAGCCAAAATGTGCTGGGGGAAAATGCCTATTTGTCCTTGAAAATCAGTCACACTGGCTCCGGCTTGTTGGGCAATAAAAGCCCCCGCAGCGACATCGTAAAATTGTAAGGCTTGTTCCCAAAAAGCATCTAATTGTCCATCTGCGACCAAACACAAATCCATTGCGGCAGAGCCAAATCGACGTTGTCCGGTGGTTTTTTCTGCAATTCGACAAAATCGTGTCAAATTATTATCGGTTAACTGTGAACGGATACAAGCAAATCCTGTACCAATCATGGCATTTTCTAATTCCGATTCATTAGAAACATGAATTAGTTTACCGTTTTTAGTAGCGGGTTGAGCAATAGTGGCACAATAATAATCATTTAATGCAGGTGCATAAACAATACCGACAACAATTTGATGTTGAATTTCTAAAGCAACGCTAATTGACCAATAATATTGTCCTTTAGCAAAAGAATGCGTGCCATCAATCGGATCAACAATCCAACGATTGGTTTGATTAGCCGATTGCCCACTTTCTTCTCCCCAAAAACCAAAATCAGGATATTTATTGGATAACGCTTTTTTTAAAAAAGCTTCGACGGCAATATCAGCATCGGTTACAAAATCTCTGGGGCTTTTTTGTTGAATCTGTAATTGATCTAATTGTTGGAAATAAGAAAGAGCTAATTCACCTGCTTGGCGAATAATCGTTTCTAATTGAGATAAATCTTTTAAAATTGAAGAGAGATCAATCGTGGAATTCATAATAAATTAAGATAAATAAAGAATAAACATTAATTTTGTGAAAATCGTAATAAAGATTCAAACTTAAGAGCGTAATTTTTAATTAATTCGGCTTGATGAATGCCATTAATCACTCTTCTAGCATTACGATAATCAGCATGATATTCATTAAGATAATCACTAAGCTTTTTTCCAGTAAAAATGCCTTTACGCATTCCATATGACATCACTTTATAAGCAATTAAAGGATCAAGTAATTGATCAGGATAATTAATTAAATCATAACCTAAAGTGTATCCTAATTTTTTATAATTATTTTTCCAACTAATTTGGATAAATCCTCGTCCACGATATTCATAACCATCGCCTTGACTGGTATTGCCATTTCGTTTAGCAATTTCGCGTTGCATTGGCGTGGTTGCTAAAATGGGATCGTAATTATTAAAATCCTCAATACTTCCTTGAGCAATTAAAGGGCGATAAGCATCTTGCGTTTCATATTTAACCGTTGCTAATAAATAAGCCATTGAATTAAGATGAGGTAATTCATTATCATATTCCATAGAAGACAATAAAGAATTTAATCCTTGTATTTGTTCAGAATTCAGTGAACCAAATTTCGTAGTATAAGCTTCAAAAAAACTCGCACGAATAAATTTGGGCTGACCGTGATTAGAACTTGTTTTATCATTTAAAGCTAATTCAGTCATTATGGCATTTCATTTGATTCAAAATTTTTTATAAACCTTCCACATTTCTAGAATATGGAAGGCATGAATTATTTATCAGTAGTGAATATCATTGATTAACGAATCACTAAATAAAACAATCGTCCATTACGATTGATATGTAATAAAATTTCTCGAGTAGAACGTTTTAAAGCTTCAGCGAAATCATCCAAGTTATTAACCTGCATTTTATTCGCTCCAATAATAATATCGCCAGGTTGTAAACCGTTATGCGCTGCAAAAGAATCGCGAGATAATTGCGAGACTAATACGCCGCGACCTTCAGGATTATTATCAAAATGTACACCTTCTAACAATTTATTTTGTGTATTATTAGAAGAGGCGGTGATTTGTTTTGATTTTTCTACATCAACGGTAAAGAGTTTTTTCTCGCCATCACGAATTACGCCAATTTTGACCGTATCACCCACATTTTTAGTGCCAATTTGAGTGCGTAATTGTCCGGCAGAAGTGGTTGCTGCATCATCAACACTAATAATTAAATCACCGGCTTTAATTCCGGCTTTTTTCGCCGCTGAATTATCTAATACGCCTGCAACTAAAGCCCCTTGTTGTCCATTTTTTAAATTAAAAGCTTGTTTTAAATTGGGATTAACATCTTGAATATTAATACCAATTTGACCACGACGAACTTCTCCATGTTCTAAAATTTGTAATAAACTATTTTTGACCATATTAATCGGAATCGCAAAACCAATTCCGACATTACCACCACTGGGGCCAATAATTGCAGTATTAATCCCAATTAATTTTCCCGCTAAATTAACTAAAGCTCCACCTGAATTGCCGGGGTTAATTGAAGCATCTGTTTGAATAAAATTTTCATAGCCTTCAATTCCTAAACCGGTGCGTCCTAACGCGCTGACAATTCCGGTAGTTACTGTTTGTCCTAAACCAAAAGGATTACCAATTGCAACCACAAAATCGCCAACTTCTAATTGATTGGAATCGGCTAATTCAATATCGGCTAAATCACTTGCATTTAATTTTAAGACTGCAATATCTAATTCGGCATCAAAACCTAAAACTTTTGCCGGAAAATCTCGTCCATCAATTAAACCGACATGAACCTCGTCCGCGCCTTTAACGACGTGATAATTAGTCAACACAATTCCTTTAGCTTTATCAACAATTACCCCTGAACCCGCACTTTGTTGTCGCCGTTGTTGTTTTTGTGGCATATCTGGAATTTGAAAAAAATGCCGGAAAAAGGGATCATTCAATAAAGGATTGTAAGCTTCTTGAGTCGCAAAAGTGGAAATATTGACAACCGCCGCATCAACTCGTTTTAACATCGGTGACAAGGAAGGTAAAGCCCGCCCACTGGCATCCGTCGTTGGTAAGCCAGCGTAACTAGGTAAGATCGCCAACGAGAGTAGTACAGCTAAATAGACTCGATTGATAAACATCATAGCTCCAAAAATTGCACAAAAATAACTTTGAATATAAGTATTAACCGGAGAAATTCAAGCAGTAACCGAAATCAGAAGCGGGGCTTTAGCGGTTAGTTAGCGATCGCAGTTGTTCAACGGCATAATGATCTCCTTGATCTGCGGCTTTTTGATACCATTTACGCGCTTGTTCGTTATCCGCAATTACCCCATAGCCATTTTGATACATCCAGGCTAAATTGACTTGCGCATCTACATCCCCTTGTTCAGCCGCTTTGCGATACCAAACCACAGCTTGCTTATCATCTTGACCTACACCTTGACCATTTTGATACATCCAGCCTAAATTAAATTGTCCACTGGAATCGCCCTGCTCCGCTGCTTTATGATACCAAACTGCCGCTTCAGCATAATCACGCATCACGCCTTTACCATTTTGGTAAATCCAGCCTAAATTGAATTGTCCAACTGCATTCCCTTGGTCAGCCGCTTTACGACTCCATTCCAGACCTGCTTGGTAATCTAACGGAACGCCTAATCCATTTAAATACATCCAACCGAGATTGGCTTGGGCATTGCCAATGCCTTGAGCCGCCGCTTTACGATACCAATATACAGCTTGTTGATAATCTTGAGTAATACCTAAACCGTTCTGATACATCCACCCTAAACGTGCTTGAGCTTCGGGAACACCTTGATCAGCGGCTTTACGATACCACATCACCGCTTGACCGGTATCTTGAGTTACTCCCGCACCGACATCGTACATCCAACCTAGGTTAGTTTGGCTCATTACGCTACCCTGTTCAGCGGCTTTACGATACCAAAAAATGGCTTGTTTAATATCACGTTCAACGCCAATCCCTTCATCATATAATGAAGCTAATCGTGCTTGACCGGTAATATTGCCTTGTTCAGCGGCTTTGCGATACCAAAAAAACGCTTGTTTATCCTCATGTTCAACACCCATTCCATGTTGATACATCCACGCTAATTTCACTTGTCCAGAAGTATTGCCTTGTTCAGCAGCTTTGCGATACCAAGAAACTGCTGTGACTAAATCCTTAGTTACGCCATAACCATTCGCATATAAAAAGCCTAAATTAGTTTGAGCTAAGGCATTACCATGTTCAGCCGCTTGACGATACCAATGAGCGGCTTCAGCAGAATCTTGTTTTACGCCATATCCCAATAAATAACAACCGGCTAATAAATGTTGCGCCATTGTCATTTGAGGATATTGCGCTAATCTTTCCCAAAAAAAACTGTTTTTCGGGCAATATTGCTGATAAAAAAGATCGCTTGATCCTTGTTTATTCGCCACCGTTTGTAATTCATGAATATGAGCAATTAAACGTTGTTGATCAGTGGATTGCTGAGTGGTTTGCCATTGTTTTAATTTAGCTTGAGCTTGTTCACGTTGTTCACATAATTGACATTCGGCTAAATATTTTTTGAAATCATTAAATTGTACCGATTGTGACCATAATTTTTGATCAAATTGTTGATGTTGTTGATGACGTTGATAATAAGATTGAGCAATTAAAAAACCATTATAAGAGATTGCGATTCCAATTAATCCGATTAAAATCAATTTCGATTTTTGCGAATGTTTACGCATTGGAATCGCTAATAAATCAGGATATAAAGGCTTAAATAACGCTAATCTTTTGAAAAAAGACAGTTGACTAGCATCTCCCCAATAAGGGGCTAAAGTGGCGGAAATTGCTGCCGCATTTTTTGGACGTTTTTTAATATCTAATTGTAAGCAATGTTCTGCGATTTTTTGTAAAGCTTGAGCTGTTTTACTCCCTTGAATTAACGGACTTAAACTCGCGCCTTGTCTTCTAGCTTCAATTTGCGGCGGCGTATGTCCTAATAAACAACGATAAATAATTGCGCCTAATGAATAAAAATCCGTACGATGATCACAATATCCTCCAGTTAATTGTTCTGGAGCGATAAAAGTTCCCCGTCCAATTGCACTTGATTTCAATAATTCATCACGCGCGCCTTCTCTAGCTAAACCGAAATCCATTAACACCGGACGATTATTTGCACACAAAATAATATTACTTGGACTAATATCGCGATGATAAATTTGTTTATCGTGTAATTTTTGTAAAGTTTCTAAAAAAGGTCTTAACCATAAACAAATACTTTCTGCCGATAAAGTACGATGAGTGCGTAATAATTTAGTCAAAGTATTACCTTCTAAACGCTCCATTACTAAATAAGCCGAATTATTTTGCACAATTAAATCTAAATAACGCACAACTCCGGATTCAATTGAAGGTGCTTCATAACAACGGCGTAATAAAGTGGCTTCTTGAATAAAGCGTTTTTTCCACGAATCTAATAAATCCTGATTGCGTTTGGGATTAATCGTAATGCCATCTACTCCGCGTTTAGCCAACGCATTGGGATAATATTCTTTAATTGCACAAGGCAATGAATCGGTTTCACGAATCGCCGCATAAACAATCGCAAAACTGCCTTCGCCTAATACTCGCCCAATCACATAACCCCGTTCTAAAACGGTAAAGGGACGTAAATAATGCGATGCAGCATCGTCGTGCATGTAAGTTTCACGGTCAAAACGGCAGTGACTACAACAAGTAGTGATGCTAGGTTTAAAGCAATTAGGGCAGTGGGTATGAAATTGGTAACTCATTATGCAAGCATGGATAAGAAGTGACAGTGCATTTTAGCGTGGATTTTGCTACAGTAGTTAATGCTTTAATTCAGATTTTGACTAGGAGTTTATGATGCAGTTACAACAACTGATCGAACAGTTAGATTCTCCGGCGCAAATAGAAGCTTTGTATCGACAATATCCGCAACAGTTTACTGAGCTTTTTCCTCAAGTTTATCAACGCTATCCTGAACATTTGCTGGTGCAAATTTGGTATCAGCGTCTGTTTTTTACTCAAACCGCGTCAACGATTCAAGCTGAATCGGCAACGCAGTCTTTTAGCAAGCTGATTATTTTATCAATCGTGACTACGAGTTTGATGAAATTGCCAGATTTTTGGTCTGCGATTGACAGTTCTTGGTTTTATTCGCATTTTGCTATTGAAATTGAATTATCTGCTTTAATGATTTATTTTTTAATGCAAAGAAAAACCAATTTACGTTTTCAAATTTTTATCATCGCATTCAGTGTTTTTTGTTTCATATGGTCAGCGATGTTAATTGATACAAAAGAGTCAGATAGCGTATTTTTAGCTTTAATTCATTTGCCATTATTATTTTGGACGCTGATAGGATTGGCTTTTTGTGGATTAGGCTGGCGTTTAAGTGAAATGCGAATGCAATTTATTCGATTGAATGCCGAATTACTTATCTATAATTCAGTGATTTTATTAGGTGGTATGATTTTAACCGCATTAACTTTATCGTTAGCCGAATTATTAGACTCTTCTCGTGGATTTGCCGATTGGTATATGAAAAATATCGCGCTTTGGGGATGGGTCACTAGTCCGTTATTATCTTGCTTTTTAATTGAAAAATCGTTAATTAATCAATATCGAGCTTCGGCAATTTTAGCGAAAATCTTTTCGCCTTTATTTTTAATCACAGTCATTTTTTATTTAATCGCTTTAGCTTTACAACACAAAAGTTTATATACCGATAGAGATTTTTTATTAACGTTTAATTTATTGTTATTAGTCGTATTAGCAATTGTGATGTTATCGATTGCAGAAAATCAATCGAATCGAACTTTATCTCATATTTGGCAATGGTTAAATATCGGTTTAATTATTACCACTTTATTAATTGATTTACTAGCATTAACTGCAATTAGTTATCGATTAATTCATTATGGAATGACGGTGAATAGAGTAGTGGTCAGCGTGAGTAATCTGCTCATTTTTATTCATTTAATCGGTATTTTATATGCTTATATCAAAGGGTTACATGACCGCAATCACTATCAATTTATTCAACAATGGGTGACTGAATATTTACCGGTTTATAGTGTATGGACTGCGGTCGTCGTATTTATTTTGCCTTTTTTATTCCAATTTAAATAATACCTTATAAAATTTTTTTATTCATTAAGGATTTAAATTGTTGGAAAAAATTATTTTGAGCGTCGGGAGCGGATTTAGTGGTCGGATGATTCAATTGAATTTCCTCTAACCATTTAGCCCGTTGGAGTTGTTCTTCTTCGGCTCTTTTTTGAATTTTTTGTTTATCCTGAGAAGTAATTTCTAACTGAATAAAATCACAATCTTTACGCAACATAAAACGTAAAACCTCATCCAATAATTCGTCATTAATTGCTTCTGGCTCAAAGGTTTTTATATAAGTATTAAAGTTTTCATGATTATTAATTAATAACTTGATTTTTGAATGCGAATAATCGACTTCAAAACGAAATCTAACTGGTATTTTTCGAGTTAAATTAAAAGTTGCAGCATCAATACCATTCGGTGTCATATATTGACTCCAATTAAATAGCAAACTTTTACTATTTAAAAAAGATACCTCTTGTTCAATTTTATGTTGACCCTCTATAGTATAAATAAAACTCCCTTCTCCCATACAAGCAAAAGTCACATTGATTTGCATAATGCGATCAAAATCGGCAAATCCACCATAACCATCGGTATTAATTTTATATTGCGTTTGATACAGCGTTTCCAAATCAGGATAATTGCTACTGTATTCTTCAATTTCAATTTTTTTATCTAAATAATTCAAATGCTCAATCACTTCTTTGAGAAATAAAAACGTTTTTTGCATTTTGGGTAAAATACGACTACGATAATTTTGCTCTAATTGTTGTTGAGCGAGATTTTCCACAAATTCAGATTCTTGTTTGTGATCCACTTCATGGCGCAATTGTTGCAAAATGTTCATAATTTAATGACTCCTTTGTCTCAATATTTCATACATAACCACGGCTGCAGCAACCGAAACATTTAAACTTTCTACTTGACCGTGCATCGGAATTTTAACTAATAAATCACATACTTCAGCGGTTAATCGTCGCATTCCTGAGCCTTCTGCCCCCATCACCACCGCCACCGGTAGTCGCCAATCGGTTTCAAAAATCGAAGTTTGAGCCTCACCACTGCTGCCAATAATCCATAAATTTTGGCTTTTTAACCAACGTAAACAACGCACTAGGTTGGTTACTTGATAAATAGCGACCGTTTCAGCCGCGCCACTGGCTACTTTGCAAACCGTAGGGGTTAATTCACAAGCATTATCCTTAGGAATAATAATGCCATCGGCAGCAACTGCATCGGCGGTGCGTAAACACGCGCCTAAATTATGTGGGTCTTGTACTTGATCCAAAACCAATAATAAGGCGGGTCGATTTAATGCTAATACGCGCTGTTGTAATTGTGTCTCATTATATAAACGTGGCAATTCAATTTCAATCACAATTCCTTGAGTATTTGAATTACCGGCTAATTGAGATAATTGTTGGCGATCTACGAATTGTATGGGTAAATTCAGCGCAATTAATTGTGTAATCAATTGGGTTAATCGCGCATCTTGACGTTGACGATCAACCCAAATATGAATCAATTTATCCGCAGAATAACTGAGTGCCGCTTGTGCCGCATGAATACCAAATAAACGTTGTCGATTCATAATCAATTAAATGGATTTTTTCTTTTTAATAGGAGATTTTTTGCGCGTGATAATTAATTCAAAATCAATTTTCTTTTCATCTAAATTAACTTGTGCAACTTTTATTTTAACCGGATCACCTAAACGATAACAGAGTCCAGTTTTTTCACCGCGCAATTGATGAGAATGCGCATCAAAATGAAAATAATCTGCCGGTAAATGTGAAATATGAATTAAGCCTTCAACGTAAATTTCTTTTAATTCAACAAATAAACCAAAGCCGGTAACGGTTGAGATAATTCCATCAAAACATTGACCGAGTTTATCCTGCATAAATTCACATTTTAACCATTGAATAACGTCACGAGTAGCTTCATCTGCACGACGTTCATTCGCAGAACATAATTCGCCTAATAATAGCATATCGGCTGCTCCATAATAAAAATCAGCTATGGGTTTATTGGTTAAAATATGTTTAATTGCTCGATGAACTAATAGATCAGGATAACGCCGAATCGGAGAAGTAAAATGGCTATAAGCGGCTAAAGCTAATCCGAAATGTCCTTTATTTTCTGGCGTATAAATTGCCTGCGACATTGAGCGTAATAATACGGTTTGAATTAAATGCGCATTTGGTTTTGATTCACAAGCGCGAATCACTTGCATAAAATCCCAAGCACTCGGTTGATCTTCGCCGCTTAAAGACAATCCCATTTCGCCTAGAAATCCGCGTAATTGGGCTAATTTTTCCGCATTTGGCCCTTCATGAATTCGAAATAAACTGGGAATCTTTTTACGTTGTAATAATTTTGCGGCGGCAATATTAGCACTAATCATAAATTCTTCAATTAATTGATGAGCTTGATTGCGTTCTGTAGGAACAATTGCGGCAATTTTACGATTTTCAGTGAAAATAATTTTGCTTTCTTCAGAATTAAATTCTAAAACTCCGCGTTGTTCACGTTGTAAACGCATTTGTTGATATAAATGATTTAATTCTTGTAATGGCGCAATTAATTCAGCATATTTTATTAATAAATCATTGGTGGGTTGTTGTAAAATAGTAGCCACTTCAGTATAAGTTAATCGCGCTTTTGAACAAATCACCGCTTCAAAAAATTGCGAACGAATAATTTGTCCTTGTTGATTAATTAACAATTCACAAACCATTGCTAATCGATCGACTTTAGGATTTAGTGAACACAGTCCATTTGATAAAATTTCGGGCAACATCGGAATCACTTGCTGTGGAAAATACACAGAAGTGCTACGGTTTTGAGCTTCGATGTCTAACGCGCTGTTAATCGCTACATAATGCGCTACGTCTGCAATCGCAACCCATAATTTCCAGCCTTTTTCTGTCGCTTTACAACACACCGCATCATCAAAATCGCGCGCATCTTCGCCATCAATGGTGACAAAAGGAGAATCGCGCAAATCGATTCGACCTTGTTTGGCAGTTTCTGGAACTTCAGTTTTAAACGATTGAATCGCTTTTAAGATTTTATCCGACCATTGATAAGGTAATTCATAGTTACGAATTGCAATGTCAATTTCCATCCCAGGAGCTAAATGTTTTCCTAGAATTTCAATCACTTGTCCTAAAGGCGGATGATGTAAACTGGGTTGCTGAATAATTTTGACCACCACAATTTGCCCTTTTTTGGCTTTAGCCAGCCCCTCTTTAGGGATCAAAATTTCATGAGTGATTTTATTTTGCTCGGGAATCACAAAATAAAAACCTTTGTCACTGTATAACCGTCCAACCAATTGATGGGTATGTCGTTCTAGCACTTCAACCACCGTCGCCTCGCGTCGTCCGCGTCGATCGATGTCAACCACTCGTACCAACACCCGATCATTGTGCATCACTACTCGCATTTCTCTAGGCGATAGAAACAAATCTTCCGAGCCATCATCAGGTTTTAAAAAGCCAAAACCGTCTGCATGTCCCAAAATGCGTCCGGAGATTAAATCTTGCTGATTCACCACCAGATAATGTTTGTGATGATAAAGAATTTGACCATCACGTTCCATCGCGCGTAAACGCCGTCGTAAAGCTTCTAAATCAGAATCGGATTCTAATCCAAAAGCTTGAGCAATTTCTGATCGAGAGAGGGGATTGGGATGATGTTGTAATAATTGTAAAATTAATTCCCGACTGGGAATCGGTTGGGCATATTTTGCAGCTTCTCGTTCCGCTTGCGGGTCTGAGATAGAGCTAAAATCAACCGGTTGTGTGGAAATAGCAGTCATTAGTAGTGAAGGTAAACAATCGACAAAAAATAATAAAAAGATATGGTAATAAAATGATTTTTAAAAATAAATTAAATATCAATTTAAAACATAACACAGATAAAATATTTTCACCACTGCTACTCTCTGAATTTAAATGTTTCAAAATGAAAATAGTAACAATTGAGTTAAATTTTAATATTTAATGAATCGCTTAAGCTGTTCATTGTTTTGTGCAAAATATCAGTGATGATTTCCTGCGTTTAAAAATTTAGTGCATAATAACAGCTATTTCACTGGCAAAAACGTCGATGGTATTGAGAAAATTATAGCCGCTAAACGGGTATTTATTGCCAAGTCACAACACTATTCACTTATCGAAATTGACGGATCAGCCTTGTCAATTTCTGACAGATTAAGAGAGTTAACAGATTGAGTAAACAAGACAAAATAGCTATCGTTGGAGTCGCCTGCCGATTTCCCGGAGACATTGAAAATTTAGAACAATATTGGCAGGTTCTACAACAAGGTCAGGATGTCGTGACACAAATTCCTGAGTCACGTTGGTCTAAAATGATTTATGGACATCCTAGACGTAAAACCCCAGGACGCAGCTATGTATGGTCAGCCGGCGTATTAAATAACATTGATCAATTTGATGCGGATTTTTTTGGTATTTCGCGCCGCGAAGCAGAACAAATGGATCCGCAACAACGCTTATTATTGGAATTAACTTGGGAAGCGTTTGAAGATGCTAGTTATAAAATTGATGAATTAGCCGGAAGTAACTGTGGCGTTTTTATTGGTATTGGTAGTAATGATTATACTCATGGACGAGTCGATGATTTAAGTGCAGTTGATGCTTATACTATGACGGGTAATACCATTAGTATTGGTTCTAATCGCATTTCGTATCTTTTTGATTTACAAGGTCCAAGTATGTCCATTGATACGGCTTGCTCGTCATCTTTAGTGGCTTTACATCAAGCCTGTCACAGTTTACGCACCGGTGAAACGGAATTAGCGATCGCTGGTGGGGTCAATATGCTGTTACATCCCTTAGCTTTTGTCGGATTTTCTAAAGCGTCGATGTTGTCTCCTACGGGACGTTGCAAAGTTTTTGATGCCAGCGGCGATGGTTATGTGCGCTCAGAAGGCGCGGCAATTGTGGTATTGAAACCTTTGGTACAAGCGGAAATCGATGGCGACAATATTTATGCGGTGATTGCGGCTTCAGGAGTCAATTGTGATGGTAAAACCAATGGGCTTACGGTACCGAATTCTGAAGCACAAGCCCAATTAATTACCAAAGTTTGTCAGCAAGCGAATATTGAGGCGAATCAAATTGTCTATGTGGAAGCACATGGAACTGGAACCGCGGTAGGCGATCCATTAGAAGCGAAAGCTTTAAGTATCGCATTGGGACAAAAACGCGCGCCGGATAATCCATTATTAATAGGTTCAGTAAAAACCAATTTGGGACATTTAGAAGTCGCTTCTGGAATGGCGGGTTTATTAAAAACCATTTTGTGTTTACAACATAAAGCGATTCCAAAGAATTTACATTTTAAAACACCTAATCCGCATATTCCTTTTCAACAATGGCAGTTAAAAGTCGTAGATGAATTTACTGAATTAACGCCAACTGATTCCCCTTTATTAATGGGCGTAAATTCTTTTGGATTTGGTGGTGCTAATGCGCATGTTTTACTCGAAGAATATCCAAACATTCCCTTAACTCAAAGCGTTATTGTTGAATCTTGTTCTCCTTTATATTTATCTGCACGCAGTCCAATTGCTTTAAAACAATTAACGCGAATTTATGCGAATTTTATTGAAGCGAATATCGAAAATTATGCCAATATTGCGTGGACAGCTTGGTTTAGTCGAAAACATTTAACTCATCGTTTAATTACATATGCCAATCAACCGACTGAAATAATTACCGCCTTACGTCAATTTGAATTATCCCAAACCAATACGCAGTCGGTTTATGCCGAATTTTTCGCAGATCACAGTGAAGTGGCTTTGGTTTATTCAGGAAATGGCTGTCAATGGTTAGGCATGGGACAAACTTTATTTCAACAAAGTACAGTCTTTCGCCATTGTTTAGAAACCATTGATCAATTATGGCAACAATATGCAGATTTTTCGATTGTTGAAATTTTATTAAAGCCAGAATCTGAGCAAATGCAAGCGACTGAAATTGCTCAACCTTTATTATTTGCGATTCAAATTGGTTTAACCGAATTATTACAAAGTTTAGGCTTAAAAGCTAAAGCGGCTTTTGGACATAGCGTAGGTGAAATTGCGGCTGCGTGGGTTGCAGGGGCATTAACTTTAGAACAAGCGGTATTAATTATTTATCATCGCAGTTTTGCCCAAGGTCAAACTCGTGGTTTAGGTAAAATGGCAGCGGTAGGATTATCTACTACCGCAGTGATGGAATTATTAACAGAATTACAACTTACTGAACAAATTGTTATTGCTGGTATTAACAGTCCTATTTCAGTCACCTTATCAGGAGAAGAAGCAGGATTATTTACTTTACAAACGCATTTACAATCAAAAAATATTTTTTTTAGAATGTTGGATTTAGATTATGCTTTTCATAGTCCTTATATGGATAGCATTCAACATCAAATCTTAACTCATTTAGCCGAATTAACCCCGGATACTGCTCATAAAATGCAATTTATTTCCACCGTAACCGGAAATGAATATTCTGCTGAACAATTAACCGCCAGTTATTGGTGGGATAATATTCGACAGCCGGTAGAATTTCACCGTGCAGTGGATTATTTAATTGATCAGGGAATTACTATTTTTATTGAAATTGGCTCTCATCCGGTTTTATTACGATATATCCAACAATCCTTACAAGCTAAACAAAAAATAGGTAAAACTTTAGCCACTATAAAACGTCAGCAAGAATCTTTATCTCAAATTATAGAGTGTGTTTTTCATAGTTATTTATTAGGTGCAGAAATTGAATCAACGGTCTATTTCTCTGATTTTCAACATAAAATTCGCTTACCTAATTATCCTTGGCAACGTGAATCTTATTGGCATGAATTAACTGAAAAGGGTTACGGTTTAATTGAACGGCGATTAGTGAATCCTTTATTGGGTTATCGATTAAAAGACGCGGATGCCGCTTGGGAAAATGCCCTAGATACGGTATTAATGCCTTGGTTAGCCGATCACGAAATTGGCGGGGCTATTGTTTTACCAGCGAGTGCTTATCTTGAAATGGCATTAGCCGCTTCTAAATCGTGGTTAGGGGGAAATGATTTTGAAATTGAAGAGATAGAAATTAGCGCACCTATTGTTTTAGATGCGGAACATTTAAAACCAATTAAATTTTATTGTATTCCCAATGATGGCACTTTTACCATTCGCAGTGGTGACGCGATTACTCGTCATGTTAGCGGGCGTTTATTAGGTCAACCTATGCAAAAATGCCAGCCGTTAATGGAATATCCAATAATGTCTGAAGCGGATTTTCATTTTTCTGCGGAACAACATTATCAATTTACCCAAAAGATCGGATTACATTATGGTAAGGCTTTTCAAGGTGTAGATCAAATTTGGTTATGGACTCAAGCAAAAATCGCTTGGGCGCAATTACGTTTTCCAAATACATTAGTTGAGGAAGATCATTATTTATTACATCCAGTTTTATTAGACAGTTGTTTTCAATTATTAGCCTCAGTGTTTCATCAACAAATTCAACAAGGCTATTTGCAAGCGATGATTCCAGTGCGAATTGGTAAATTGCGTTTTTATGGACAAAAGCAATTACCTTATTGGTGTAAAGTGGAATTAAAACGTTATCATCGTCGTTCAATTGTTGCAGATTTTTATTTATGGGATCAAGAGCGACAATTAATTGCGGTGTTACAACAAGTCAGATTTCGCAGTGTTAATTTTATTAAAGCGGCTGAACATTATCCGCCATTTTATTATTATACCGGTGAATTAAAGCCTTTGTTAATTGAAGAATTAACTGCTGTTGAAATAAATAAAACGGTTTTAAAACAACAAATCGATTTTTATTTTTCGCAAGCGGAAATTACCCAACAACGTCAACAACATTTTACTGAAGTTGTGCCTTTATTTGAGGCTTATATCGCAGCTTATTGTTATGAAACAGTGCAATTATTATCCAATTCCGCCGCTGCTATTGTTTGGGATGAATTAATTGAAACCGCGACTATTATTCCCGAACAATTTGCCTTATTACGTCGAATTCTATTTATTTTAGAACAAGAACAATGGTTAATAATTGAGCCGAATCAATTAATTTGGCATTGGCAATCTACTACTGATATTCCCGAATCTGCCATGATTTGGCGTACAGTAGTTGCAGATTATCCGGATTATTTACCCGAATTAATTTTATTAGCGCAATCTGCCGCGCATTTACCAGCGATATTGCGTGGAGAGAGCCATGCAACGGCGGTTTTATCGCCAGCTAAAAGCAGTACCTACGAACATTTTTATAGTGCTTCTCGTACCGCGACCATTATGAATACGGTGATTGTACGAATGATGAAACAATGGCTAACGCAATTACCAGAAAATCGTCGTTGCCGAATTTTATGTTGTTCCTCAGGCCAAGCTGAATTAACTCGATTATTAATTCCTTTATTTCCTGAAAATCGATTTGATTTTATATTAATTGATCATCACGAAGACATTATAGATCACGCTATAATGCAATTTGAATCGTGTTTAGGATTTAGAGCAAAACAATTTAATCTAGCGCAATTAATTCATCAATTACCTGAAGAATTGAATGGCGGTTTTGATTGGATTATTGTCAGTCATGCGTTGCATCAGCTTGAATCTATTTCGCAAATCATTACGGTTTTACAAAAATTATTGATTCATAATGGTTATCTTTTAATTCAAGAACGCGAACCGGATCGATTTACCGATTTAACTTTTGGTTTACAGCCTGATTGGTGGGTATCGACTGCGCAACAGCAATTCAGTTCACGTTTACGTCCGATTGAAGTGTGGGCGAATTATTTACAGCAGCAAGGTTTTAGTGATATTCAAAAATTTACCGAACCTGAAAAATGGGAGCAAGCTGGTGTATTTGTACTTCTTGCGCAAAATCCCAATCAAATTGCCATTCCATTAGCGATATTGCCTAAACAAACGTGGTTGATTTTATTTGCTTCAACCGCAATCACGGATGAGTTATATCAACACTTGAGCGCAACTTTAACGGCACAAGGTCATAACGTATTCGGCTTACAAATGTTAGCGACTGCTGAATGGATTTGTTTACAACAAGCCCAGCATCCAGCGCAATCATTAGCTTTATGGTTACAAACTATTGAAAATTATCAACAAATTATTTATTTACCTAGTATAGAACAAGCGTATAACCACAATTTGTCTATCAACTTAGCAGCGCAACGTTGTGAATGGATGCGGCAGTTGTTTCAGGCGATTCCAGAAACCTCTGCAATCACCGTTTCTGTAGTGACTAAAGGTGGCGCAGTTTATCAACCTCTGGGCGATACAGCAATTTCTCCAACCGAAGCGGCAGTGTGGGGATTGGTTAGAGTCGCGATGAATGAATATCCAAATTTAACCATTCGTTTGTTCGATTTAACCGATTTTCAATCCACTGCGGCAATCAGTTATCGATTAGGGACAGCTTTATTAAACGCCGAAGCTGAAAATGAATGGCTGATTAGTGAAGGTGCAGCGCAAGTTTTACGAATGCAGCGACAAGTTTTACGTTCTGAATTCAATCATACTTCTCAACTCCCTTTCGTTTTGGATTTTAAAGTTGCAGGTTCATTACATAATCTATATTGGCGCAGTTTGCCCGCGACGGTTGAACTAGCAGCGAATCAAATTCAAATTCGCCCGATCGCTGTAGGCTTGAATTTTCGTGATGTGATGTATGCGATGGGATTGTTAGCTGATGAAGCGGTAGAAAATGGGTTTGCCGGCGCGAGTTTAGGCATGGAATTAGCCGGCATTGTCGAACGAGTGGGGGCTGAGGTGAAAAATTTTCATCAAGGTGACGCAGTGATTAGTTTTGCCCCAGCCAGTTTCAGCACTCGAGTGATTACTCAAACCACTGCGACTGTACTGAAACCGGTTGAATGGACATTTGAACAAGCTGCAACGATTCCCACCACTTTTTTTACGGTTTATTACGCTTTACACCATTTAGCACGGTTACAAGCGGGTGAAAAAATTTTAATTCACGGAGCGGCTGGAGGAGTCGGTTTAGCTGCAATTCAATATGCGCAATGGATAGGTGCAGAAATTTTCGCCACCGCTGGATCAGAAGAAAAACGTCAGTTTGTCAAGCTGTTAGGTGCTGATCATGTGATGGATTCACGCAACATGGCTTTTGCCGATCAGATATTACAACTCACTGAAGGTAAAGGCGTAGATGTGATTTTAAATTCGTTATCAGGCGAAGCCATTTGGCGAAATTTAACGATTTTGCGTCCTTTTGGACGATTTTTAGAATTGGGTAAACGCGATTTTTATGAAAATAGCAAAATTGGATTACGTCCCTTCCGCAATAACATTAGTTATTACGGGATTGATGCGGATCAATTGCTGATCGAACGCGCCGATTTAGCGGGTCAATTATTTAAAGAAATGATGCAACTATTTGAAAATAAAGTGTTTCATCCGTTACCATTGCGCGTTTTTCCGGCAAAAGATATTGAAGAGGCTTTCCGTTATATGCAGCAATCACGGCATATCGGCAAAATTGTGGTGTCGTTTGAAAATAGCCAGCCTTTGAACGTTCATACAGAAAATTCTGTTGCGATAGAACTGAAATTATCTGCAACCGCCAGTTATGTAGTCACCGGAGGTTTAGGGGGATTTGGTTTAAAAACCGCTGAATGGTTAGTCAGTAAAGGCGCGAAACATTTGTGGTTATTAGGTCGTCAAGGAGTCAAACACAGCGATGCCGAGCTAACAATTCAGCGACTGCGAGATGCAGGTGTACAAATTGAAATTGGTGCAGTTGATGTTTGCGATTTTATCGCGTTAGAAAAGATATTTGAGCGGATTAATCAGGGTTCTGCACCGCTGAAAGGAGTGATTCATGCGGCTGCAGTGATTGATGATGCGCTGATTCGCCACCTTGATGCGCAACAACTCCAGCGCGTTTTAGCTCCAAAAATTCAAGGAGCTTGGAATTTACATCAATTAACCCAATCCGTAGCCTTAGATTTTTTGGTTTTGTATTCCTCAATGACCACTTTCATAGGCAATCCAGGGCAGGCGAACTATGTAGCGGCAAACCATTATTTAGAGTCACTCGCTTTATATCGCCGGCAACAAGGTTTACCCGCCTTAGCGGTCGCTTGGGGCGCGATTGAAGATGTGGGTTTTTTAACTCGACATCCACAATTGAAAGATATTTTAGAAACCCGTTTAGGTAGTAAAGCGTTAACTTCTGATATGGCTTTAACTCTGTTGGAAAAATTGCTACTCAATCAAGCAACGGTGAATGCCGTATTTAATGTTGATTGGGCGACTTTGTCACGGTTTATGCCAATGGCAAAAAGCCCTAAATATACTCAGCAAATTATACAAGCTCAACGTTTGGGAACAGAAACCCATCAACATCAAGATTTAAAAACCATTTTGGCTGGTTTGCCCCTGTCTGAAGCTGTGCCGGTGGTTGCACAATTATTGGCGCAAGAAATTGGACAAATTTTACGATTGCCTGCTGAAAAAATTGATCATCAAAAATCGGTATTTGAATTAGGTATGGATTCGTTAATGGGCATGGAATTAGCGATTGCGGTAGAAGAACATTTTGCAGTGAAATTGCCGTTAATGGCTTTGGCAGAAGGTGTGAATATCGATCAATTAGCGGTCAAAATTGTCGAATTGGTGAAAGGTGACGAGGCTGAAGTATTTGATAGTCAAAGAGATTCTATGCAAGCTTTTGCCACTCGTCATGAAGGGCAATTGTCTGTACAACAACAACAAACTTTAACCCAATTGTTAAAAACAATGGAAAGCGACGGAGTGAAACATGAGTGATACGCCTAAAAAATCGTTAGCTTTGTCATCAATGTTAAAAGAAAAATTGATTCAACGCAGTTTAGCCAAGCGTCCATTATTGGATGATGAAGTCGGTGTGCCGATCAAAAAAGCTGAGGTTAATCAACGCTATCAAAAAATATTGCCCGAATGGTATTCGTTTAAACATCATTCCGGCTATCAACAAATTCAATTGCAAAAAGCTGCCGGTAAAGAATTGGGTATTAGCAATCCGTTTTTTCGAGTGCAAAGCGGAATCGCAGGCGAGAATTGTGAAATTGATGGACAGCATTATTGGAATTTTGCCAGCTATAACTATTTGAATTTCAACGGACATCCTCAAGTATCAGCCGCCGCAAAAGCCGCGATTGATGAGTATGGCACTTCAGTTTCAGCAAGCCGTTTAGTATCTGGCGAACGATTAATTCATCGCCAATTAGAGCAAGCTTTAGCCGCCTGGCATGGTGTTGAGGATTGTGTGGTATTTGTTAGCGGTCATGCAACCAATGTCAGTACGATTGGTTATTTGTTTGGAATCAATGACTTAGTTTTATACGATGCATTCAGCCATAACAGTATTGTTCAAGGGGCTATTTTATCTTCCGCGCAACGGCGAGTCTTTCCGCATAATGATTGGCAAACGGTAGAAAAGATTTTGGCTGAAGAACGCTTAAATTATCAACGGGTGTTGATCGTGATTGAAGGTATTTATAGCATGGATGGAGATATGCCGGATTTAGCCGAATTTATCCGCATCAAACAACATTATCAAGCGATATTAATGGTTGATGAAGCCCACTCTTTAGGGGTACTCGGCGATCGCGGACAAGGACTGGCGGCACACTGTGGAGTCAATCCCAAAGACATTGATATTTGTATGGGAACATTGAGCAAAACGTTAGCCGCTGCCGGAGGTTACATTGCCGGTGAATCGGCGTTGATCGAATTATTACGCAGTTATGCCCCGGGATTTTTATACAGCGTAGGCATTTCGCCACCCGTTGCAGCCGCTGCTTTAGCCGCTTTGACTTTATTACAACAACATCCTGAACGAGTGGCGCAATTACATGAAAATGGCAATTTATTTTTACAAACGGCGCGAAGCCACGGCATTAATACCGGATTAAGTCAAGGGTATTCAGTGATTCCGGTGATTGTCGGCAGTTCAATTAAAGCCGGTCGCCTTGCACAAGCAATGTTTAATCGTGGAATTAATGTACAACCGATTTTTTATCCGGCGGTTGAGGAAAAATCAGCGCGATTGCGATTTTTTATCAGTTGTGCGCATAGTCAAGATCAAATTATCGAAACGGTAAAAATATTAGCTGAAGAATTAGCAAAGATTTAATTTATGAACAATAAAATTTATTACGGCGACAATTTAGATGTTTTACGAAAATATATTAAAGATGAAACGGTAGATTTATGTTATATCGATCCGCCGTTTAATTCTAAGCGAAATTA
>JACCEE011898743.1_pt1 | contig 60391 bp, 49 predicted proteins | sample 7449931 | NCBI WGS metagenome assembly JACCEE01 (sample SAMN15323457, study PRJNA562643) | freshwater metagenome | isolation source: river surface water | place: USA:Blue River Watershed | collected 2017-08-19
AAGATTTAGACGAATGGATATACATGCTAAAACACTCAGAAGTGAAGGAAGAATTCAAAGCGAAAAACATAGCCAAAGCGCGCGAAAAACTGCGTTTAATGCAAATGACCTTAGAAGAAAGACGCGGGTATAGTGATTTTTTAACTGATGTTGCGGTTGCGCAAGATATTGAACGCACCGCCCGCGAAGACGGCTGGGAAGAGGGGCGAGAGGAAGGACGGGAAGAAGGAAGGCAGGAGGGAAGGCAGGAGGGACGTGCTGAGGGTGAATACCAAGCAAAACTTGAATTAGCAAAAAAATTAGTTGAAAACGGCATGTCGCTTGAGCAAGTGAGCATGCTTGTTGGTTTATCTATTGCTCAACTAAAACAAGATGAATAAAGTAGCTTGTTTGATAAAGTAAAATATGACATAAATGTAAAAATGTCTTTAAAAGTTATGTAGTTCACTTTTGTTTGCACCACAATTGACGAAATTCTTTAAATTTCCATAAAAAATTTTTTAATTTGAGAAAATTAAGTAAATTATGTGAATTGTGGTTCAAACTTTGACTTTAATTGAAGATTTCCCGTTACTCAAATTCAAGTAATTTTTTATTGAAAATGTTATTTAATCATGCCCAAGAACGGCTTATTGAACGTTTAAAAATTCGGGGGATTCATCATCCCGCAGTTCTTAAAGCAATGCGCCATATTCCACGCCATTTATTTATTGATGAAGCTTTGGAAAGCCATGCTTATACAGACCATGCCTTGCCTATTGGTTATGGACAAACAATTTCTCAGCCGTATATCGTGGCTTTGATGACTGAAAGTTTATTAAATCATGGCAAAATGGAGCGAGTTTTGGAAATTGGAACAGGATGCGGGTATCAGACGGCTGTATTAGCAGAAGTAATAAAAACTGTTTATACTGTTGAAAGAATTCACTATTTAGTAGAAAAAACGCAAGAACGTCTATTGCAAATGAATTACCACAATATTGCATTCCGTTATAGTGATGGATATTGGGGTTGGGAAGAATACGCGCCTTTCGATGGAATTTTAGTGACTGCCGCGCCTGAGTCAGTACCTGATGAGTTGTTGAATCAATTGGCGATTGGTGGTTGTATGATTATTCCCGTTGGAGAGCAACGCGGACAACAACACTTACTTAAAATCGTTCGTGCCCGTAGTCGTTTTGAACAAACAGTATTAGAAGAGGTGAGTTTTGTACCTTTGCGAGATGGTATTACTTAATCTCTATAGTAATTAAGCCTTTCTATTCTATAATTTTATTTCTACATTTGCAGTTACTTTTCTTCGTCTATACTTGCTTTTCACGCCCTATATTTACTTTTGCGGATTTAATCTACTCCCTTATTCAATTAATCTTGGGCAATGAATTATTGAAAATCTTAATGCTTGTACTCTTTAGCCTTGATAAATACTATTATATGTATTGATAATTTCAATACCTATTGCAGTAATGATTAAAAACATCTATGCTTCTCTGCGAAATAACCAAAGGAGTTGTCAAGCTGTGTTAAACGCTTGATTTATATGTTTGCAAGATTTTATTGAGTTTTCAGTAAGCACATGCAAGCAATGTATCGCAGAAAGTAAAACGAAACCACCTTAAAGGAGGAGACATGGCAAATTATCAAGCTATGTACGATTTATCAATGAATAATCCCACGCAATTCTGGGGTGAAGCGGCTGAAGCAATTGATTGGTACAAAAAACCAAGTAAAATTTTGGACGATAGCTTTCCTCCTTTGTATCGTTGGTTTAGTGATGGTGAGTTAAATACCTGCTATAACGCGATTGACCGCCATATTGAAAAAGGACGCGGCGAGCAACTAGCATTAATTTATGACAGCCCAGTCACTCAAACTAAAGCGAAATATACCTATAACCAATTGCGTGACCATGTCGCAGCAATCGCTGGTGCTTTACAAAAAATCGGTGTACAAAAAGGTGACCGCGTCATTATTTATATGCCAATGGTCGCAGAAGCTCCCATGGCAATGTTGGCATGTGCACGAATTGGTGCGATTCATTCGGTCGTATTTGGCGGATTTGCCTCTAAAGAATTAGCAACACGAATTGAAGATGCAAAGCCTAAAGTGATTATGTCGGCTTCTTGCGGGATTGAAGGACAACGGGTTATTAAATATAAACCTTTGTTAGATGAAGCAATTAATTTATCTAACCATAAACCCGAACATTGCGTTATTTTACAACGTTCCCAAGCTAATGCAGATTTGGTCGCAGGACGGGATTTTGATTGGGAAGAGTTAGTTAAACATTCTAACCGTGCCGATTGCGTACCCGTAAAAGCGACTGACCCGTTATATATTCTGTACACCTCTGGTACAACTGGTATTCCTAAAGGAGTTGTGCGCGATAATGGCGGTCATGCTGTTGCGTTAATGTGGTCAATGCGTCACATCTATAATATGCAGCCTGGTGAAGTTTATTGGGCAGCATCTGATGTGGGCTGGGTCGTTGGACATTCTTATATTGTTTACGCGCCATTGTTATACGGATGCACAACCGTAGTTTATGAGGGTAAACCCGTTGGTACGCCTGATGCGGGTGCATTTTGGCGAATGATTGAAGAATACGATATAAAAATCCTCTTCACGGCTCCGACTGCGTTCCGCGCAATTAAAAAAGAAGACCCACACGCCGAATTTTTGCAAAAATATGATTTAAAAGGTTTCCGCAATCTGTTTTTAGCAGGCGAACGGTGCGACCCTGATACCTTATTATGGGCACAAGAAATTTTAAAAGTACCTGTAGTCGACCACTGGTGGCAAACTGAAACAGGTTGGGCGATTGCTGCAAACTGTTTAGGGATTGAGCAAATGCCGATTAAAGCAGGTTCACCGACTAAACCTGTTCCCGGTTTTGATGTGCGCTGCTTAGATGAATCAGGCGACGATATTAAAACGCCTGATCAGATTGGTAATATTGTAATTAAATTACCCATGCCCCCAGGCTGTTTACCAACATTATGGCAAAACGACCGCCGCTTTATCGAATCTTATCTCAGCGCCTATCAAGGTTACTATTTAACAGGTGATGCGGGCTATAAAGACAAAGATGGCTACGTTTATATTATGAGTCGGATTGACGACATTATTAACGTTGCAGGACACCGTTTATCGACGGGCGGTATGGAAGAAGTGTTAGCTTCTCATCCTGATGTCGCAGAATGTGCAGTTATCGGCGTTTATGACGCAATTAAAGGTGAAATTCCACTCGGTTTAGTGGTTTTAAAAACAGGCATTAATCGCTCAGATAAAGACATTGTCAATGAATTAGTACAACGGGTACGCGACAAAATCGGAGCAGTTGCCTCTTTCAAAGTTGCAACCGTGGTTAAACGTTTACCCAAAACCCGTTCAGGTAAAATCTTACGCGGCACAATGAAAAAAATCGCCGAAGGGCATGAATACAACCCCCCTGCAACCATTGATGATCCCTCAATTTTGAATGAAATTGAAGAGTCATTAAAGAAAATTGGTTATGCAGCAAACGCAATTTCAGAAAACACTTAAAAAATAGCTTTCTGATGTCTGAAAAACCAGATATCAGAATTTAGACACAATTAACACCACTAAAGGAGCATCCATGACTCAACTTTCTTCTGCTGGCGCACGTTTTCGCAGTGCTGTCGAAACCGAAAGACCTTTGCAAGTAGTCGGCACAATTAACGCTTACAGCGCAATGCTCGCCGAACGCGCAGGCTTTAAAGCCATTTACTTATCCGGCGCAGGCGTTGCAAATGCTTCTTTTGGTTTGCCTGACTTGGGAATTACCATGTTAAACGACGTGGTAGAAGATGCCCGACGCATTACTGCCGCTACTGAAGTTCCCTTATTAGTCGACATCGATACCGGCTGGGGTGCAGCGTTTAACATTTCTCGCACAGTTAAAGAAATGATTCGTGCAGGCGTTGCCGCTGTGCACATTGAAGACCAAGTACAAGCCAAACGTTGCGGACATCGTCCTAATAAATCCCTAGTTTCTACTGAGGAAATGGTCGACCGCGTCAAAGCCGCCGTCGATGCCAAAACCGATTCAGAATTTGTCATCATGGCACGCACAGATGCCTACGCAAACGAAGGCAAACAAGCCGCAATTGACCGCGCCTGTGCCTATGTAGAAGCCGGTGCAGATATGATTTTTGCTGAAGCACTTTACACTTTAGAAGATTACAAAGGCTTTACCGATGCAGTTAAAGTGCCTGTTTTAGCAAACATTACAGAGTTCGGCAAAACGCCCTTATTCACTGTTGAAGAGTTAGGCAGTGTTGGAGCACGGTTAGTGTTATATCCCCTTTCCGCTTTCCGCGCCATGAGCAACGCCGCAATTCAAGTGTACGGGGCGATTCGCCAACAAGGCACACAAAAAGAAGTCGTAGGGTTAATGCAAACCCGCAACGAACTATATGAAGTGTTAGGCTATCACGCCTACGAACAAAAATTAGATGCACTCTTTACCAAAGAAGGAAAATAAACATGTCAGAAGCTAAAGTTGTTGATAAAAATGCTGGGGGATTACGCGGACAAGTCGCAGGTCAAACTTCTATTTGTACCGTTGGTAAAGCCGGCTCTGGATTAACCTATCGCGGTTATGAAATTGAAGAATTATCCGAAAAATCCACATTTGAAGAAGTTGCTTACTTACTGTTATACGGAAAATTACCCACACAAGCCGAGTTAGACAACTACAAACAACGCTTACGCAGCTTACGCGGCTTACCTGCTGCATTAAAAAGCGCGTTAGAAGTCATTCCTGCCAATGCGCACCCTATGGACGTAATGCGTACAGGTTGCTCCGTATTAGGCACGTTAGAGCCAGAAGACAGCTTTGAACAACAACACGATATCGCAGACCGCTTATTAGCGACTTTCCCAGCGATTTTATGTTACTGGTATCGTTTCGTTACTTACGGACAACGCATTGACGTTTACACGCCAGAAGACAGTTTAGCCGGTCACTTCTTACACATGTTACACGGCAAAGCCCCGAATGATAAACATAAACGCTGCATGGATGCCTCTTTAATTCTGTACGCCGAGCACGAATTTAACGCTTCCACATTCACCTCTCGTGTTTGTGCGGCTACTTTATCTGATTTCTATTCTTGCATCACTGGCGCGATTGGCTCATTACGCGGTCCTTTACACGGTGGCGCGAACGAAGCAGCTATGGCACTCATTGAAAAATTCCATAATCCAGAAGAAGCGACGACAGGCTTAAAAGGCATGTTAGAGCGCAAAGAAAAAATTATGGGTTTTGGTCATGCGGTTTACTCCAAATACGACCCACGCAATGCCACCATTAAAGCATGGTCAAAAACCTTATCTGAAGACGTTGGCGGACAAAACTTATACGCTATCTCTGAAGCGGTAGAAAAAGTTATGTGGGATGAGAAAAAATTATTCCCTAACTTAGACTTCTACAGTGCCAGTGCTTACCACTTCATGGGCATTCCTACCCCCTTATTCACACCTATTTTCGTGATGTCACGGATTACAGGTTGGGCCGCTCACGTTATGGAACAACGCGGCAATAACAAATTAATTCGTCCAAGCGCAGAGTATATTGGCCCTGAAAGCCGTCCTTATGTTGGGATTGAACAACGTTAATTTTTAAATACTTCCTCGCCCGCTTTCACTGCGGGTTGAGGAAGGTTTGTGCATTTTATCTATACTCATCCTTGCTTGTATCAAAATATTAAGCCCAGTTGTTCCTTCCCTCTCAGTATATCTTCCATCTACGGATTAGATTCCGTACAAGACGTGTTCAATATCGGCAAAATTATTTGACTGAATGAGTTTATAGACTTGTTTGCATTGTAATTTTTTTAATGCGTTGCTTATAATTGAAAGAATCCAATAATATTAGTTATTAAAGTTTTTTTTTATGAGCATGATAGGTGAATTCAAATGCGAACTCTTGCTGAAATTCAACAAATTTTACGAAACTATCAATCCGAATTAAAAAGCAAATATGGTATTGAACGACTAGCACTTTTTGGCTCGTATGCGCGTCATGAGCAAACAGAAGAGAGTGATATTGATATTTTAGTTGAATTGGGACAACAGCCTTTAGGAATGCGCTATTTAGAATTTGCTGCTGAATTGGAAACAATTTTACAGCATAAAGTTGATTTAGTTTCACGCCGTGCGATTAAGCCTCAATATTTTCAAGCAATTGAGAAAGATTTAACCTATGTCTAAACGAGACGCGATGCTATTACTACACGATATTTTTAATAGCATTCAAAAAATTGAAACTTATACGCGCGATATGTCGTTTGATACGTTCATTCAGGATGACAAGACTACCGATGCGGTAATTCGTAACTTTGAAGTCATTGGCGAAGCTGCAAATCAATTACCTGAGCTGTTTTGTGAGCAAAATCCACATATTCAATGGCGCAGAATGGCAGATTTTCGTAATGTACTCATTCATAAATATTTTGGGGTTGATTTGCAATTAGTTTGGGAAATTACACAATATAATTTACCTGAGTTAAAACAACAGATAGCTGCGTTATTATCTTAAAAATCCTCCTTTAGAAGCAGACTACTTCTTATCAATTCCCTTTAGGAAGCGAACTGCGCTTGTGATTTGTAACATTCTTAGAGCGTGTCATCAAACAGAAAACAAAAGAATTTAAGCTAAAAGGATGAGACAAGAAACCAAGTAAATGTCACTCAAGAAATGACATGAACGTTTATCATAACGAGTTGCTATCACTCGGAATTACTTCAACTTGCAAAAAAAGTTTTCTATCAAATGACGTTCTTTATAAAGGACTTTATTAAAATCAGCGGGATTCAAATGGTTATTTTATCCCGCTGTCAATAAACAATCGGTTATCTTTGATGACACGCTCTAGTTAGCATGGGCGAATTTTTTCACCTACACCACAACAATATTCACCAATTTATTCGGCACAACGACCACTTTTTTAATGGTTTTACCTTCGGTGAATTTTTGCACATTTTCATCAGCCAAAGCTGCTGCTTGCACTGCGTCGTTACCTAAATCAATTGCCACTTCAATATTGGCACGCAATTTACCATTGACTTGTACGACAACCATCACCGAATCACGTACCAATGCAGCCTCGTCCACTTGTGGGAAAGTAACATCAATAATCAAACCTTGATGCCCCAAAGCTTCCCATAAGACTTGCGTAATGTGTGGCACAATCGGTGATAACATCAAGACTACCGCTTCTAAACCTTCTTGCACAACAGCAGATAAATGTGCATTGCCTTCGGCTTTGCTTAAGGCATTTAATAATTCCATACATGCCGCAATCGCTGTATTGAAAGTATAGCGTTGTCCTAAATCATTACCCACTTTTTTAATGGTTTCATGCACTTGACGGCGTAATACTTTCGCTTCGGCAGTTAAGCTGTTGAGGTCTAAAGCCGATACAGTTTGTTGACGGTGGCCATATACTTGTTTCCATAAACGTTTTAAGAAACGGTGTGCACCTTCTACGCCTGCATCTGACCATTCAAGTGATAATTCTGGCGGTGCAGCAAACATGATGAATAAACGTACAGTATCCGCGCCAAATTCTTCAATTAAAGTTTGTGGGTCAATACCGTTATTTTTGGATTTTGACATCTTGGTCATGCCGCCGTAAGAAACGGCTTGACCTTGATACATTCCGCCTGTAATCCGTCCTTTTTCATCAGTTTGCACTTCAACGACGCGGGGCGATAACCATGTTTTTTCGCCTTTATCGTTGCTCATGTAAAATGAATCAGCTAATACCATTCCTTGCGTTAACAAGCGTTTAAACGGTTCATCACTGGTCACTAAACCTTCATCCCGCATTAAACGGTGGAAAAAGCGTGAATATAATAAGTGCAGAATCGCATGTTCAATACCGCCGATATATTGGTCAACTGGTAACCAATAATTTGCGCGTTCATCCAACATTTGCGTTGTATTGTCAGGGCAGCAATAACGGGCGTAATACCATGAGGACTCCATAAAAGTATCAAAAGTATCTGTTTCACGTTTCACAGCTTGCCCAAATTGGGGATAGTTGACCGTGTAAAAATTCGGGTCTTTTTTCAGTGGTGAACCGACTTCGGGCATTTCTACGTCTTCAGGTAATTCTACGGGCAAATCTTCTAACGGCACGGCAATTTCGCCATCTTCCGTTTCTAACATGGGAATCGGACAGCCCCAATATCGTTGCCGTGATACGCCCCAATCGCGTAAACGGAAATTGACCCGCCGTTGTCCTAAGCCTTGTTTTTCAACAAAACTGGCTAAAGCTTCAAAGGCTTGGTCGAAATCTAAACCGTCAAATTGTCCAGAATTAAATAACACGCCTTTATCAGTAAAAGCCTGTTGTGAACAGTCGGGCGCGTCGCTGTCGGCGGCTTTAATTACTGCTTTAATGGGTAAACTGTATTTTTGTGCAAATTCAAAATCGCGTTGGTCGTGTGCAGGTACAGACATGACCGCGCCCGTGCCGTAGCCCATTAACACGAAATTTGCGACCCATACTGGCACTTCTGCGCCTGTAATTGGATGCGTTGCGACTAATCCTGTCGCTATGCCACGTTTTTCCATGGTTTCCAGCGTTGCTTCTGCCGTGCCCATTTGTGCACATTCGGCGATAAAAGCGGCTAATTCGGGATTATTTTCAGCGGCTTTTTTGGCGACAGGATGCTCGGCAGCAATCGCCATATAGGTCACGCCCATGATTGTATCGGGGCGGGTAGTGAAAATGAATAAATCTTGACTTTCAACGGTTTCAGTCGCTTTTAATTTAAAATTGACTTCTAAACCAAGTGATTTGCCAATCCAATTGCGTTGCATGGTTTTGACGTTATCGCCCCAGCCGTCGAGTGAATCTAAACCTTCGAGCAATTGTTGGGCATAATCGGTAATTTTTAAAAACCATTGGGGAATTTCGCGCCGTTCAACTAATGCACCTGACCGCCAACCACGTCCATCAATCACTTGTTCATTAGCTAAAACGGTTTGGTCGACAGGGTCCCAGTTTACGGCGGCGGTTTTTTTATACACTAAGCCTTTTTTATATAGTTGGATAAAAAACCATTGTTCCCAGCGATAATAGCTTTTATCACAAGTAGCAATTTGGCGTTGCCAATCATAGCCAAAGCCTAATTGTTGCAATTGTTTTTTCATGTAAGCCATGTTGTCGCGTGTCCAATGTGCGGGGGCGACTTTGTTTTGCAACGCGGCATTTTCTGCGGGTAAGCCGAAGGCATCAAAACCCATCGGTTGCAATACGTTTTTGCCTAACATGCGTTGATAGCGGGAAATCACGTCGCCGATGGTGTAATTGCGAACGTGTCCCATGTGCAAGCGTCCGCTTGGATAGGGAAACATAGATAAACAATAGAATTTTTCTTTATTGGGGTCTTCTTTAACATTAAAACATTGGCTGTCTGCCCAACGTTGTTGCACCGCAGTTTCAATGTGATTCGGTTCGTATTGTGCTTCCATGAGTTTTTTTTATTGTCTGTTGTGAAAGGGGGATTTGTAGAAAAATAGGCTACATTTTAAAAACTTTTTATTTTAATGCTTCGAGTAAACCTAAAGCATTTTTATTTTCCAGATTAAAAGTCAAAGCAATATTTGCGAGTGCTTTCGCTGTATCAGGCTGATTCTGTTTTGCCATAATTAAGGCTTGATAAAAATAAATTTCATCAAATTGCATAGGGAGTTTAGGGGTTACTAGCATTTTTGAGAAACATGTTTGCCACATAGCACGATAATCCTCCCAACGTTGCTCTGCTAAATAAGCTAAAACTAAGGGGCATTCGCTATTAATATTTGCGGTTATTTGATTGCTTAACTCTAATTCTTTTATCGCCTGTTGATGATAACCTGCATTTAAGTATGCCATGCCCAAAGGTATTTTTAGAGAGGGGGTGGGGTCAATAAATGCGTCATTGTAGCGTCGTAAGGTTAAATCATCACGCCAGATTAAAGTTTGTTGTGCAGTTAAATTCCATAAAAGTAAAGTAACAGCGATTACCCCGCCTAATTTTAACCATCGATATCGTTGCCAATGTTGTATTAGCAAACCACCTATTAGCAAATAAATTGCGAGTAGGGGTAAATAAGCATAACGGTCAGCGGCGGCTTGCATACCAACTTGTAAAATTCCAATAATGGGTAATGCACTGATTAAATAGAATAACCATGCTGTTAAAAAAGCATAGCGTTGAAATTTCCATGCTTGATATAACGTTAAAATAGTCATTATAACGATGATTAACAGCGGATAAAGCGGCAAATCTGTTTTAAAAGGATAAAGCGGTAAAAATAAAATGGGAAAAACAGCTTTAGACAAATAATGAATGTAGCTTTGTGAAGCGTTTAAAATACGTTCTATCAAACTGAGCTCATGCAATTCAGCAACTGCACCACTTTGATATTGCGCAAAAAGCGTCATTAGCGCAACCGCAAATCCTAAAATCAAAAAGGGGATTTTTTCTACAATTAAACGTAAATTACTCACAGCCGTGGTGGGTGTTAAAAAACTACGTCTTAGTGGATAAATATCTAATAACAAAAGTAAAACGCCGACAGTAATTGGCATAGGTTTAGACATTAACGAAAAACTGGCGGCAAGCAGGGTAATGATATAGTGCCGTGTTTGATGTGCTACTTCGGCGCGCGCATAGCTGACATAAGAATGAAAACATAACAGCAGAAAAAATAAGAATAAAACATCTTTGCGTTCACTGACCCAAGCGACTGATTCTACATGTTGCGGATGAATAGCAAGTAATAATGCGGCAATGAATGCGCCGCCCATTGCTTCATAGGTATTGAGTGTTGGTGAGGCAATGAGTAATAGGCGATAGGCTAATAAGAACCATAAAACGACATTTAAACAATGGAATATCAAATTTGTTAAATGAAAACCAGAGGAATTATCGCCATAAGCTGCAAAATCCATTGCAAAGGACAGCCATTGAAACGGATGCCAATTTGCCATTTTGAAAGTAGTAAACATCCAATACACATTTTCAGGTGTAACACTCTGTAATTGGGGAGTATTGGCGAGATAGCTATGGTCATCCCATGTGAGTAAAAACTTGTGAGATAAAACAGATTGATAAGCAGTAAATGTTAATAAAATTAGAAATAAACTGATGGTAATAAGTAAAATAGCATTTTTTTTAGGCATAGCATCCAATAACTCACTCAAAATTTGGGGCTTATTTAAATTATATTGAATAGTCTAAAGCCCATAATTAAGGAAAGCAAAAATGAATTATGGAGTGCAAACATCGCCAAACGTATTTAATAAACTGCCTGAATCAGAATTCACGGGATTTTCAGCATCTCGAGTAAATCCTGATTCAGATTAGATTAATTACACTTCAACTAATTTAAATGACTGATAAACATCAGAAAGCCACACTTTTACACGGCGTTGTTCTACAAACCCTAAACCATTTTCCTTTAAATGAATGGCATTCCAAAAACTCGCATTCGTTTTATCAATTTTCTGCATGGTACTGCTTTGTAAAGCCCGTAATTCCATCAAGGTTGCACCTAATTTTAACAACCGTTGCTTAATCGGGGCGGAATTGAAAATATCAAACGGCTGTCCACGTCCATGATTTAACACCACAACATAATTCACGCTATCGCCAAATTTATCCAACAATTCTTCCAATAAAATCACAGAATCCTTACTGCCATCCATCACATGCCAAAAGGTTAATTTAATCTCTTGCTCTTCGCATAACGCCAATAATTCGCTGTCTTCTATCCAACGACATAAGGGTTGAAGCGTTTGCGCAGCTAAATCAACCAGAATACGGCTATCCTCCCCGCTCAACATGTCTTCAATCAATCCATCTAATTGCGTATATTCATCAACACTCATCGGCGACGCATAATCCGCATAAAAACGGCTGAATGTTCCATGTGAACGGTCGCTGTCATGCCCAATAAAAGATAACTCATTGTCAATACAATACTGTGCTAAAAGTCGGGCAACGACGGATTTACCCACACCGCCTTTTTCTCCACCAATAAAATGAATATTTTTCATGCAAACCTCTGTTAAGTTGTGATGAGTTCGGAAGGTGATACATAGCGATGTTAGCATTTTGACTTGCTTATTTAATTGAGCAAACAAGTTATTAGTTAATGAACGCCATTTCATATTTTCTATAGTTAATCATTGTAGTTAGAAAGTATGACAAAACACGATAAGATTAATAAACGCGAATTCGGCGAAAATAACCAAAAGCATCAAGCAGTTACCGCGATAATCAATAAACCATAAGATAATCAATTTGACTCTTAATTTAAATCACTGATATTTATCAGTATTTTTACAGAATTCGCGTTATTCAAGTAATCTAACAAATTCAGAACGGGGTGGTTGAACCCTTTTTAAATAGCTGCATCAATAAACTGATGATAAGCTTACATGAAAACACCCGCCTGCAATCAGAAAAAACGCTCAATTAATAAAATTAAAAGATATTTAGCGGTTGATAGTTTAACGCGAATTTAGTGAAGGTTTAAAATAAAAACAAAGACCTACTAGGTTTTTGAAACCTAGTAGGTCTGCGGGTGCAAGTTTGAAAAATTGCTTGCTATCATACAAATTATTGAGTTTAAAAATTTTATTCGCTGAATTCATGTTAGTAGGTCTTTGTTTTCGTTTGAACCTCTCGCTGAACTCAAATTGTCTTAGCTATTCCTCAATAAAACATTAAACTTCAAATACTTTTTAACTTGTTACTTCTGCTGATATGCCCGCGCGGCTTGTAAAAAGCTGCTGAATAAAGGATGACCATCGCGGGGTGTTGAAGTAAATTCAGGGTGGAATTGACAGCCAATAAACCATGGATGCGCTGGATTTTCAATCACTTCCATCAGTTTACCATCCATTGAGTTTCCTGAAAAAATTAAACCCGCTTCTTGTAAGACAGTTAAATAACGGTTGTTAAACTCGTAACGATGACGATGGCGTTCACGAATGACTTCTTGCCCATACAGTTTTTGTGCTTGGCTTCCGTCTTTTAAACGACACTCTTGTCCGCCTAAGCGCATTGTGCCGCCTTTTTGCGAAGATTCATCGCGCCGTTCAATCGCGCCATCAGCAGATTGCCATTCAGTAATTAATGCAATAACGGGGTGCGGTGTTTCAGTATTAAATTCAGTGCTGTTTGCATTTTCTAAACCTGCAACATGGCGCGCAAAATCAATCACTGCAACTTGCATCCCTAAACAAATACCGAGATAAGGCACTTTATGTTCGCGGGCATAGCGACTTGCGGCAATTTTGCCTTCAATCCCGCGTAAGCCAAATCCACCAGGGACAAGAATCGCATCCATATCGGCTAGGCGACCTGTACCTTGCGTTTCCAATTCCTCAGAATCAATATAATGAATGTCGACTTTAATGCCAGTATGAATATTGGCATGAATTAACGCTTCATTTAAAGATTTGTAAGCATCTGCTAAATCAATGTATTTACCCACCATAGCAATTTTTACTACGGGAGATTGTTCATTGTCTAAAGCAGCCACAACTTTATCCCATTCCTGTAATTTTGCAACGGGCGCGCCAATTTGTAATTTTTCACAAACAATGTGGTCTAAACCTTGTTCGTGTAATTGACGAGGAATGCGATAAATAGAAGAAGCATCCGCCACAGAAAAGACCGCTTGTTCTTCTACGTTGGTAAATAACGCGATTTTGCGGCGGTCACTGTCTGCCATCGTACGGTTGGAACGACAGAGTAAAATATCGGGTTGAATACCAATAGAGCGCAATTCTTTAACTGAATGCTGCGTCGGTTTAGTTTTTAATTCGCCCGCCGTGCTAATATAAGGTAACAGCGTCAAATGAATAAAAAGGGTTTTTTCTCGCCCCAATTCAATTCGTAATTGTCGAATCGCTTCCAAAAAGGGCAATGATTCAATATCGCCGACAGTGCCACCAATTTCAATCATGGCAACATCTGCATCACCCGCACCCGCCCGAATACTGCGTTTAATCTCGTCAGTAATGTGCGGAATTACTTGCACGGTCGCGCCTAAATAATCGCCGCGTCGTTCTTTTTGAATTACGTTTTCATAGATACGACCCGTCGTAAAATTATTGCGTTGCGACATTGTAGTACGCACAAAGCGTTCATAATGACCTAAATCTAAGTCAGTTTCTGCGCCGTCATCGGTCACAAAAACCTCTCCATGTTGAAACGGACTCATCGTGCCAGGGTCAACATTGATATATGGATCAAGCTTAAGAAGTGTCACTTTGAGCTGGCGAGCTTCCAGAATAGCCGCTAATGATGCCGAAGCAATTCCCTTGCCGAGCGAGGAGACAACGCCACCAGTGATAAAAATAAATCGAGTCATGATTGTTATTGTAGCTTTTTGTCATTAAGTTAATGCTACAACATAGCAAATGAAGGGGGGATTCTCAACTGTTTTCAGAAAGACTCAAAAAAAATTGCAGTTGAGTAAATAAGAGGCAACTGTTAAATTGGAAAATCAAACAGTTAAATTTCTTTAGGCTTAAAAATAGCAACAGGGAAATCTCACCGTAGTTATGAGATTTCCCTATACAACATCATCGCTTTTAAACAATCATTAGGCTTATGCAGCTAATTTGCTGAAAGGATTGAAAGCAACAACTTCTTTAGAAGCTTCTTCAATTAAAGAAGAAATTTTGTTTTTGCTATCAACTAAAATGTCGATAGAAACGCGAGTGCCTTCTAATGCTTTCTTGCTGAGTTCTTGAACAGTTTCGGATTGAATTGCGAAAACGTCTTGAATGCGTTTAGCTTCACTTAAGGATTTCAATTGTTTAGCACTGCTATCAGCATAAACGCTGATGAAATCTAATTGTTGGTTTAACAAAGAGCTGGTTAAAGAAGAATTGATTTCAGCTAATTTTTGAACGGTTTCTACGGTTGCTTTGTTTAAGTCAGCCCATTGTTTGAATTGTTCTTTCATGATGATGCTCCAAGGTACGGTGTTTGAGAGTCAGCTAAAAAAATGGTGCAATGCGTCATTGCTGCAATGCACAATAACGAATTTTAAAATTGAAGTCAATAGGAAGCTTATATTTTTAATATTAAAAAGTAGTATAGTGTGTTTCAAATTAGGAATATGAAAGAACAAGAATCATGTAGCGTTTGCAAATAAAAGGTGTAAACGTAACGAAAAACAGCGTTTAATTTAGCTTTTGAGTATTACAAATAATGACAATAGAATCTGAGAAATTGCAAAAAGTGTTAGCGCGTGCGGGTTTAGCATCGCGGCGGGTAATTGAAGATTGGATTAAAATGGGGCGGGTAAGGGTTAATAATCAAATCGCAACATTGGGAGACCGTATTACAGCGAACGATAAAATTGAAGTAGATGGACGGACATTACAAGCAGAACGGTTAACTGCTGCGCCGCGTCAAGTATTGTGTTACCACAAACCGACAGGGGAAGTTTGTACGCGCAACGACCCTGAAGGTCGTCCCACAGTGTTTGACCATTTGCCGCGTTTGCGACAAGGGCGTTGGATTGGGATTGGGCGTTTAGATGTCAATACTGAGGGTTTATTGTTATTAACCACTGATGGCGAGCTTGCAAATCGCTTAATGCACCCTTCTTTTGAGATTGAACGCGAGTATGCCGTGCGGATTTTTGGCGAAGTAACTCCCGAAATTCTCAGCAATTTACAAACAGGTGTTACTTTAGAAGATGGGGTGGCGCGTTTTGAAACGATTGAAGATGCGGGCGGACAAGGAGCAAATCATTGGTATCACGTTACTTTACGCGAAGGGCGCAAACGTGAAGTGCGGCGGTTATGGGAAGCTCAAGGGCTGATTGTGAGCCGTTTGATTCGGGTGCGATTTGGTGAAATTGGGTTGCCAACTCGCCTGAAATTGGGGCAACACATGCCGTTAGAAGCTGAATTTGTGAATAGTCTGTTGGAGCAAGTGGGTTTAGGGGATGAAAAACCCGAGCACAAAAACACTCGCTCACAAGTGCGTGGTGTGACACGCTCATCTGTAGAACGTTTTGCAGAAGTTCGGGATGATAAACGTGTCTCCTCTTCGGGAACACGTTCGCCAGCAGGACGCAATGCAAGCAGATTTGCAAAACCTGCACATAAAGCCGCAAGTCCACGGCGATATGGCGATGATGAGCGGAGTGAAGAACGTGGCGAAGGTAGATTTCCACGCGATAACGAGTTTTCAGCCGCTAAACCCGCGTATAAACCAGCGAATCCACGGCGGTATGGTGACAATGAACGCAGTGAACGCGGTGAACGTGGCGAAGGTAGATTTCCACGCGATAACGAATTTTCAGCCGCTAAACCCGCGCATAAACCCGCAAATCCACGGCGATACGGTGACAATGAACGCAGTGAACGCGGTGAACGTGGCGAAGGTAGATTTCCACGCAATAATGAGTTTTCAGCCGCTAAACCAGCACATAAACCCACGAATCCACGGCGGTACGGTGACAATGAACGCAGTGAACATGGTGAACGCGGTGAAGGTAGATTTCCACGCAATAATGAGTTTTCAGCCGCTAAACCAGCGCATAGAGATGTAAATACACGACGAGTTCGTAGCGAAACTGAACAAAAAACAGTCCGTTTTCAACGGGATACAGAACACTCAGCGCGTCCAGCGCGTTCTGGCTTTGCTGATAAAGCAAAAAGTGCACATGCAGCAACTCGCCACGAACCCCGCCAAAGTTTTAAAACAGAAAAAAGTAGAGAAGATTTTAGTGAACGTCCCCAACGGGCAATAGCGGATAGAAGAACAACAGGTAAAAAATTTGAAAAACCTGAATTTAAAACAGAACGTCCCAGCGGTGCACGTCGCCCGCCGCGTCGTTTTGACCGTTAAATTAAAGAGATTGGAAAAGAGTAGATTTGCAAAGCGATAATTTATTTATTCGCTTTTTAACTCTCGCGCTAATAATTGCTCAGCAGCTTGGCGCGGGGTTAATTGTTGTTGTAAGACTTGATAAACGTGTTCCACGATGGGCATTTCTATTTGCAAGGTTTGTGCAACTTGCATTATTTGTTGCGCTGCATGAATGCCTTCAACCACTTGCCCAATTTCGGTTAAAGCTTGTTCTGTAGCAATGCCTTGTCCTAGTGCATAACCAAATCGCCGATTGCGGGATTGATTATCGGTGCAAGTCAACACTAAATCGCCTAAACCTGCCAAACCCATGAGCGTGTCACGTTGCGCGCCTAACATGTCTCCTAAACGGGTAATTTCTGCTAAACCGCGAGTGATTAACGCCGCACGACTATTTGCTCCCAATCCTAGACCGTCAGCAATGCCGACCGCAATGGCAATCGCATTTTTTGCCGCGCCGCCAATTTGTACGCCAATCATATCTTGACTGCGATATGGTCTGAAGGTGGCATTATGAAATAATTCAACAAGGTGTTGTCCATAATCGCTATCATTTGCCGCAATTGTAACCGCTGTCGGTAAATTTAACGCTACTTCTTTTGCAAATGAAGGCCCTGATAAAACCGCCATCGCAATTTCGCGTTGCACACAATCTTGTACAACTTGATGTAACAATAAACCGCTTGGTGTTTCTAAACCTTTAGTTGCCCAACATAAACGGGCATTTGTAGGCAAAATCGGTGCAATTGCCGTTAATAAAGCTCTAAAGCCATGACTAGGAATAGAAATCAGTAAATCTTCAGTTTCTGCTAAAGCAGTATGATAATCACTGATAGGAGAAAGGGTGTCAGGAAAGGTAATATTTGGTAAATATCGCTGATTTTGTCGCGTGCGTTGCATTTCAGCAATGTGGGAGGCAGAATGCCCCCACAATTTTACGCTGTGCCCATTCCGCGCCAAGACTAAGGCAAGTGCTGTGCCCCATGAACCCGCGCCTAAAACTAGAATTGAATGAGACGACATAACGTTAAACGCGCTTCCTACGAATTAATTATTAAGCAACGGGAGTTTGGGTAACTTCGCCTGCGCCCGCAGCTGCTTGTTGTTCACGCAATTGTTGAATGCGTTGTGCATATAACACGTCAAAATTGACAGGCGTTAACACTAATTGCTGGAAGCCACCACGAGAAACGATGTCAGACACGACTTCACGCGCATAAGGGAATAAAATTCCTAAGCAATAGCCGTTTAACATGTAATCTAAGCGTTGGGGAGTAAAGCCAGAAATGGCGAAAATCCCTGCCATTTGTAATTCTACTAAGAAAGCTACTTTTTCGTTCACTTTGACAGTGATAGTGATTAATAACAAACTTTCATAAATATCTTGAGCAACTTGTGCAGCTTTGTTGCTCATTTCCATGTCCATTTGTGGCTCGCCACGCTCTAAAAAAACTTGCGGCGTGTTAGGCGTTTCAAAAGATAAATCTTTAACGTAAATCTTTTGAATAGAAAATTGTTCTTGTTGAGATGCGTCAGCAGCGGCTGCTTGTTGAGCTTGTGTTTCGTCTGTCAAGGGAATATCCTCTCAATAAATGATTTTAAATGATTGAAAATTTTAGCGTTAATCTAGCTTATACTGCTACTCGTGAGGCTTTTTCTTTGCCTTTAGTAATAGGCATTCCAGCATTTTGCCATGCCATCATGCCGCCGCTTAAATTATACACTTTAGTAAAGCCGTTGTTTCTTAAGGTATGAGCGGCGGTTGCAGAACGTGCACCACTTAAACATGCTACAACTAAAGGTTGTTCACGATAACGCTCTAAACTTTTGAGTTTGTCTTTTAAAGAAGACAGTGGAATATGTAAAGCGTTTAGGATATGTCCTTGTACATATTCATTTTCTTCGCGTACATCAATTACAACAGCATCTTCGCGATTAATTAATAAGGTGACAGCATGTGGGGCAAGAGAACTGCCGCCTGTACGAAAATCTGCCATTAAATTCCAAATTAATGCGCCCAATACCGCAAAAAAGATTAAAAATAAAAATGGGTGATTGCCTACGAATTCAAAAAATTGCGCCATGATATAGGAAATGCAGAGTTGAAAGTCAAACACTGCGCAGTTGCAAAAGACCTTGCATATTTCGTCAATAAAAAGGCACAGGTCTCTATAAAAGCAAAATACGCTATAGAAACGAGTATGTTAATGAGTCTGTAGAAAAATAGGAAGGCTAAAATTTAAAATAATTGGGAAAATGGCAGATAATTAAATGAAAAATAGAGAAATAAGGAGAGTATGTTAAATAACATACTCCCTAAAAAAAGCGGTTTATGCACAGAAAGAACAAAATACTTCACGCATCATGCTAATTAAACGCAAAGTGCGTGCGTCACTCACACGGTAATAAACGCGATTTGCATCTTTACGCGAGGCTAAAATACCTTTATCGCGTAAAATCGCTAAGTGTTGGGAAATATTGCTTTGTGATGTTCCAACTTCATCCACAATATCTTGCACGCTATATTCTTTTTCGCCTAAAGTGCATAAAATCTTTAAACGTAAGGGATGAGACATTGCTTTCATTGACCGTGCAGCACGTTCTATATCTTCATCATGTGTAATTAAGTCAATCGGTTGAGAGCCAATTGAATTGGATAGAGGAGTAGATTCCATACGTTTATCTCTTAGTTTGTAATAGGTACAAATTTGAATGAGCGGGTATTAACAGTTTTTTTGTTATTTTTAATGTTTGTTATTTATTATATAGCAAAACAATAAGCTTTTTAACAAAGCGCAAGTATATTGTTTTATTATTAGAATATAATCATTACTTATGCAAAATATAGCATTTTACTTTTTAAAATTATAGAAATACGCCATAATTTGGCAAAAATCATTTTTAAGCAAAAAAAGTATTTTAAGCTTAATTTATAGGTATTACGCAATTGATTAAATAGGAGTGCAATAGCTTTAGCTATTGCGCGGGTTGCCGAGCACTAAATAACCCAAGTTTGGCGATAAATTCAAATTAAAACAAAAGCCTGCTAGATTTTTAAAAACGAGCAGGTCTGCCAATTGCAATAACTAAAGCTATTGCACTCCTTATTTCAACTGCGTAATTCCTAATTTAATAAATCTAAACTCTAAAACTTTATTAAGGAAAACCATGTATAAATTAGTATTATTACGCCACGGGGAAAGCGTTTGGAATCAAGAAAATCGATTTACAGGTTGGGCGGATGTTGATTTAACTGAAAAAGGACGCAAAGAAGCCAGTGCAGCGGGAGCATTGTTAAAAGCGGAAGGATTTAATTTTGACCTTTCTTTTACCTCTGTTTTAAAACGGGCAATGCGCACCCATTGGTTAGTATTGGAAGCGATGGATTTATTGTGGATTCCTGTTTTACGTCGCTGGCGGTTAAATGAACGGCATTATGGCGCGTTGCAAGGTTTAAATAAGACTGAAATCGCTGAAAAATATGGCGAAGCCCAAGTGAAAATTTGGCGGCGTAGTTACGATATTCCACCACCAGCGATGGAAAAAAGCGATGAACGCTATGCTGGAAATGACCCACGTTACAATGCGTTAGCAGAAAGTGATGTGCCGCTAGCCGAATGTTTAAAAGACACCGTTGCGCGGTTTTTACCTTTATGGCATGACGAACTTGCGCCTGCAATTAAACAAGGTAAAAACGTGTTAGTAGTTGCGCACGGTAACAGTATTCGTGCATTAGTGAAATATTTAGATAATGTGTCAGAATCTGATATTGTAGAATTAAATATTCCTACAGGCATACCTTTAGTCTATGAATTAGACGCAGAGTTAAAACCGATTAAACATTATTATTTAGGTGACCAAGAAGCGATTGCCGCCGCCGCTGCTGCTGTGGCAAATCAAGGCAAAAAAAGCTAAATAATATTTGCTTAAAGTTGACAGCTATTTTTAACTGTCAACTTTAATTAACCAATCTTGTTTTGTTTAGAAATATATTTGCATTATTTTTATTCATCAATAGGAATTACGCAATTTAAATGGGTTAAAGCGGAGCTCAATCGTTTTAGCGATTGCAAGGGTTGCTGAGTGTTAGAATAACTTTAGATTAATTTGTTATTTAAAAAAGAAAAAGTAATTGCTTTAGATTTTATTTCTAGGAACTACTTGCAATAGCTGAAGTTATTGCACTCCTTATTTCAACTGCGTAACTCCTAATCAACTAACTATATTTTTCGCTTATGATGTTTATATCCATTAAAACTAGACTGGCTCAGTTTAATTTAAAACGGCTTTTAAAATGGTTTATTGGATTGACAATTTTAGCAATGAGTTTATTAGGCATTGCCACTTATTGGTCAATGCAAATGTTTCCCAATTCTTTAGATGTTGCTAAATCGAGTGTTAAGAAACTTCAATTATTAGACCGCAATGCTCAAGCTTTAACGGTGACTTATCAAAACGATTGGAATTTGCATAGCATTGTTGCTTTGCATGATATTCCAGAAGTCATTCAAAAGATTTTTGTTTTATCTGAAGATAAACGCTTTTTTGAACATCATGGCGTAGATTGGCAAGCGCGGTTTATGGCAATTGGACAAAATATTTTAGCCCGCCGTGTTATTCGTGGGGCAAGTACCATTAGTGAACAAGTAGTGCGTTTGATTCACCCGCGCCCGCGTACTTTTTGGTCGCGTTGGGTAGAAGGTTTTGAAGCGATTGCATTAGAACAACAATTTTCCAAAAGTGAAATTTTAGAGTTTTATTTAAATCAAGTTCCTTATGCCAGCAATCGGCGGGGTGTGGTACAAGCTGCACGACATTATTTTGACCGTGATTTAAGCACTTTAAACAGCAAAGAAATGCTCATACTTGCGGTATTGGTGCGCTCGCCCAGTCGTTTAGATTTACGACACGGCAATAAAAATATCAAACCGTCTTTACAAAAATTAGCCGAGCGGGCATTTACCGAAGGGCTGATTAATCAACAAGATTATCAACAAGTTTTAACTGAACCTTTAGAACTCAAATCGCCCCAATTACCGATTCAAGCCACCCATTTTGCCAGTTATCTGATGGCAAACAGTGCATTATCTGAATGGCAAGATGCACAAGTTAAAACGACATTAGACGGTAGCGTGCAAAAAATGGCGCAAGAGGTTTTAGATAAACGCCTTGCTGATTTAACTGAAAAAAATGTGACGAATGGCGCGTTATTGATTGTTGACCATCGCCAACATAATCAAATTTTAGCGTGGGTTAATGGCGGCAAATTATCGCCCCAAGTTGCGGGTAGTCAAATTGATGCCGTTTTAACTCCACGTCAACCTGGTTCAACGTTAAAACCCTTTTTATATGCATTAGCTTTAGAAAAAGGCTGGACAGCCGCCACGTTAATTAACGACGCGCCGCTTGTAGAATCCGTTGGCACCGGCTTACACAGCTATCGCAATTACAGCCGCAGTTATTACGGCTGGTTACGCTTACGCGATGCGTTGGGCAACTCGTTGAACACGCCCGCCGTGCGAACTGCCCAATTTGTGGGAGCGGGTAATCTGTTACGCAAATTACGTCAGCTCGGCATGAAAAGCCTTGATTTACAAGCCAGTTTTTACGGTGACGGTTTAGCTTTAGGCAATGGCGCAATCACTTTATTTGAATTGGTACAAGGTTATGCCGCGTTAGCCAATCAAGGGCATTTTTATCCGCTTCAAGTAATTTTGAACGATATGCCCGAAAAAATTAAACAACAACCCGCTGTATTTAGTGAAGAAATTAGCAGTATTATCACTGATATTTTAGCGGATGCCGATGCCCGTCGTTTAGAATTTGGACGCTCGGGATTATTGCGTTTTCCCATACAAACCGCAGTAAAAACAGGCACATCTACCGATTACCGCGATGCGTGGGCAGTAGGATTTAATCATCATTATGTCGTGGGCATTTGGCTAGGTAATTTAGACCAACATCCCATGCACGAAGTTTCTGGTTCAATTGGCCCTGCTTTAGTGTTACGCACTGTATTTGCAGAATTAAACCGTTTTGATGAAAGCCGCGAATTGCCGCGTAGTCCGCAATTGCAACAAGTAGAAATTTGTCGTGATACTGGATTGCCCGTTGCTCTTAGTCCGCAGAACGACAAACAACAACCTTGTGCCAGCCGTCCAGAATTATTTATTGCAGGCACTGTGCCGCAGAGCGTCGCTAATGATGCACCTACGGTTAGTATGCCAACTAGCATTTACCTCAAGCAACCAGTAGATGGATTGCAATTAGCCCTTGACCCACGCATTCCTGATACACAAGAAGCCTTTCCTTTAATATTGAGTGATAGCAAAGCGTTACGCGCATGGAATGGACAAATTGAATGGCTAATAGATGGTGAAACGGTCGGTACAACCCCGCTTACTGAACCGCGTTTTTTATGGAACGTGCAACAAGGTACGCATTTAGCACAAGCAAAAATTACTTTAGACCACCCTAAAAATATCACTGACGATACAACTCATGAAACAGTTGAAGTGCAAGATAAATCACTAGAAACGCCCATTGTGATGTTTTTTGTGAAATAGTGCTTTTAACTTTATCAGTGAGATTTAGAGTATGACTTTTATTTCTGCTAATCGAATTTTGATTTCTAGAATTTTTGTAATTCTTTTTTTCTTTTTTTTACTTTTTAGTAAAAACAATGAAGAAACCAATATGGTAGCTGATATTTTATTTCTTATTGGAATTTTTTTAGTCGGCATTGCAACTGTTGGACGCTTATGGTGTTCACTTTATATTAGTGGTTATAAAGATAACCAATTAATTACCGCTGGCCCTTATTCTATTTGTCGCAATCCACTTTACTTTTTTTCTTTTCTAGGATTTTTAGGCATCGGTTTTGTAACAGAAACTTTCACATTTGTTATTTTCTTCGGATTATTTTTTGCTATTTTTTATCCTATTGTAATCAAAAAAGAAGAAGCTGTATTAAAGGAAAAATTTGGCACTGTATATGAAAATTATTGTCAAACAACCCCAAGGTTTTTTCCTAATTTTAAAGGTTTTAATGAACCACAAACTTATTTAGTCAATCCAAAGTTATTTAGAAAAACAATGATTGATGTATTATGGTTTATTTGGTTAGTTGGAATTATTGAATTTATAGAAGTGCTTCATGAAAACCATTTACTAACAACGATATGGTTACTATTGTAATACCATGCCTCAAAAATTTTATTACCCCCCTTATACTTTAGCTATTTCAACCCTTTTATTTTGGGGATGGCAAGTCGAATCATTTTGGCTTGCTATTCCTATGAGTATTGCATTAGCGTTAAATCATTTTTTTACATGGCGGTGGGAATTAACAGATAAAGAATTTAATTGGATTTGTGATGCAACTTGGTTTGTTTTAATCGCTACTATACTTTATTTGTTTAATCAAGAATCCTTTCAAGGAATTTTTATATTATTAAAATGGTTACCGATTATTTTATTTCCACTCGTTTTTTGCCAATATTTTAGTTTAGTGGGTAGTATTCAAGCAAGCAGTTTATTTTTATCATTACGTCATTTAGAAAGCGTAAAAGACAGTAAATCCTTTAATCTATCTCACTGGATTAAACAAAAAGCTAATTATCGCGTTAATATTGCTTATCCTTATTTAATTCTTTGTTTATTATCAGCAAGTGGAGCTTATCATAAACAATGGTTCTTTGAATGCGGTTTTATTTTAATTGCTTGGGGATTATGGAATATACGTCCAAAACGCTATCCACGGCGTTATTGGTTGTTTATTCTAGTGTGTGCTTATTTTTTTGCAAATGCGGGACAGTATGGTTTGCATCTTTTACAATTAAAAATGGAATCTTTTATTGTTGATTGGTTTCAAGAATTATGGTTACCCCGCGACCCTTATCGCCAAAATACTGCGATTGGTGAAATTGGAAAATTAAAAGCTTCAGAACAAATTATTTTAAGAGTTAAAGCAAATGCACCTTTATTATTGCGAGAAGCAACTTACACACATTATTTTAAAGGAACTTGGCAAGCTAGAAATGGAATTAATTTTGATAATGTTTTACCCACTGCTGAAAATCTTACCACTTGGAACTTAATAGAAAACGCGCAACTTAATCCTTTACTAACACAATTTTCTTCCCAAACTATAGAAATTTTTGCAACGACTGCACAAGGAAAAGCGGTTTTAAGTTTACCTTTAGGCAGTTTTAAAATTAGAGATTTAAATATTTTTGAACTAGAAAAAAATGCTTTAGGTGCATTTAAAACAATGCAAGCTCCTAAATTAGTACATTACAAAGTAGATTATTTTAACCAAATAACGCCTTTAGACCCCATACCTTATGCGGATGAAGACTTAGATATTCCACCTAATGAGGAAATATTTTTTAAACAACTTGCTCAAGAATTAGGCTTATTAGAACCCCACTTATCTAAGAAACAAATTTTGCAAAAAATAGAAGCTTTTTTTGCTAAAGATTTTCGATATTCTTTACTACTCAGCGCACCGACTGAGGCGACCTTAAGTCCTTTAGAAAATTTTGTGCGCTATAAAAAAGCGGGACATTGCGAATATTTTGCTACAACCACTGTTTTATTACTGAGAGCCGCCGGCATTCCTGCTCGTTATGCGGCTGGGTTTGCGGTTGAAGAATTTAGCAGATTAGAAAATGCTTATATTGTGCGCAAACGTCACGCCCATGCTTGGAGTTTGGCTTATATTGACAATACTTGGCTAGAAGTAGATACCACCCCATGGCAATGGGTGGAACAAGAAAAAGAACAAGCGAGTTGGTGGCAACCAATATTTGATAGTTTTTCTTTTATTTATCATCGCTTTCAACGTTGGCAACTAGGACAACAAAATACTCAATGGCTTTGGATAAGTTTATGGGTTTTAGCGAGTATTTTAATTTGGCGATTGGCTTTAAAAAAACGTATTCAGCAGATTTGGCAACACCTTAATCAGCCCGCCTTACCTTATTGGCAAGGACAAGATTCTGCCTTTTATCAAGTAGTAGAATTTTTAGAAAAACAAGGATTTCATCGCCAAAAAGGTGAAACATTGGGGTGTTGGTTACAACGTATTCACTCTGATAAATTGGATACTCACGAATTGCAAGCACTCTTAATTTGGCATCAACGTTATCGTTTTGACCCACAAGGTTTAGAACTGAGCGAATTTAATTACTTACAAACGCAAAGCTATTTGTTTTTACAAAAACTTAAAACACACTTAAAAATAACTCCATAAAATCTATAAAACATAGGTATTACGCAGTTGAAATGAGGAGTGCAATCGCTAAAGCGATTGCGCGGGTTGCCGAGAACTCAATAACCCAAGTTTGGCGATAGATTCAAATTAACACAAAGACCTGTTGATACAAAGACCTGCTAGATTTTCAAAAACGAGCAAGTCCGCTAATTGCAATCGCTAAAGCGATTGCACTCCTCATTTCAACTGCGTAACGCCTAAAACACGCTTTTAAAATAAAAGGTCTCTTGAAATTTTTAAGAAATAGCCAAAATTATTTCTCATTATCATTAATAACCCTGCTAAATTTTGCCTCTCAAGAGGATTTTATGATTGTAATTGATTATTCATCTTCAACCACTTTGCCAACCACGCTCACTCCACAACAAAGCAGTGGTAAATTCGTTGTTATGCAACAAGTTTTAGGACAAAATGAAGGAGAACGTTTTGCCCTGTTTGCCCCTTTTGCAACCGCTGAATATCACGCCAATATTGTTGAACAATTTGCTGTAGAACAACAGTTAAACGGACGTTATAACAATAAACGTGATGAATTTTATTTGCAATCAGATGATTGGCAAATTGAGGGCGGTGGTTTGTGGCAATATCAAGCCGAACAAAACTGGTTACGCATTTATGGGCAATCCATGGCGTATGGCAGAATTGAAGATTTAAACGAACTCGCAACCGCGTTACGCACCGTCGGAGCATTTAATCAAGCTAAGATTTTAGTGGGCTAATTTACCAAATAATTGGCGTTTTGCCTGCTTGATTCAAATACGCATTCGCTTGACTAAAATGACGACACCCTGAAAAATGACGCACAGATAAAGGCGAAGGATGTCCAGCAGTTAATACACAATGTCGTTGTTTATCAATCCATTTGCCTTTATCTTGTGCATATTTACCCCATAATAAAAAAACAATATGATTACACTGTTGATTAATTAATTGAATCACCGCATCGGTAAATTGTTCCCACCCTTTTCCACGATGCGAAGCAGCTTCATGAGCGCGTACCGTTAAAATGCTATTGAGCAATAAAACCCCTTGCTGCGCCCATTGCTCTAAATGCGATTCTCCTTGAAATTGACCAATATCTGCTTGTAATTCTTTAAAAATATTTTTTAAGGAAGGCGGCAATTTAATCCCCCGATTGACTGCAAAACATAAACCATTCGCTTGCCCAACATCGTGATAAGGGTCTTGTCCTAAAATGACAACTTTTAAATCCGCAAAATGACAAGTCGAAAACGCCCTAAAACATTGTTCAAGCGGCGGATAAATTGTAGCCTGCTGATTTTCTGCTAGGATAAAAGTTTGCAATTGCTTAAAATAAGGCGCGTTCAATTCAGACATTAAATAGGGCTGCCAATCTTCAGCTAAAGTTGGAAAAGTTATTAATGACATTATTAAAATCCTAATATTTTCTTAAATAGAAAGTGAGAAACAAAAATGGAGTCGAATACTATGGATGTTATACTGGGTCTTTTCATTTTATTTGGTTTGCCTTTTATTTTTCTTTGGTTATTTTTGCATTATCGTTACAAAATGATTAAAGCACAAAGCGGCGTGGATGATGCCGATTTAAAACGTTTAGCACAAGTGCAACAACAAACTGAACATTTAGAACAACGGATTAAAACTTTAGAAACCATCTTAGACCACCGTATTCCAGATTGGAGACGTTCAATATGAGTGACAATCCCTATCGTGCTCCCCGAACTTCTGAACCCATTAAATCCAGTATTTATACAAAGATTTAGCCAATGCGTGGATTACAGGTGTATGTGCGGGGATTGCTGACCGTTTTAATTTATCCGTGGGGATAGTGCGATTGTCGTGTATGGTTGGCATGATTATTTTACCGCCCATTACGTTTTTGATGTATGTATTAGCAAGTTTTTTTCTGCCGATGAAACCCATTGTGAGAGAAAAAACAGGCTATTATTTGCGTGACAGTTTAGTAGTTTTAGAAAAGAATTTAGCAGGACAGAGTGAGCGTGTTTCTCAACTAGAAAGTTATATTACTTCACAAGATTTTGACATCAAAACTAAAATTAATCTTTAATTTTTTCTTCTCCTTTTCATTTAACATCGTTTAAAACACGATGTTTTTTTATTTTATAAAACTATGTCTAATTCTCCTTTATTGCTCGTAGATGGTTCTTCTTATTTTTATCGTGCTTTTCATGCTTTACCTAATTTAAGCAATTCTAAAGGACAAGCGACTGGTGCGATTTACGGCATCACTAATATGTTGCGGCGTTTGTTAGCAGAATATCAACCAACTCATGCCGCTGTGATTTTTGATGCTAAAGGAAAAACATTTAGACATGAATTATCGGCTGAATACAAAGCCACTCGCCCCCCTATGCCGAGTGAATTAGTGTCACAAATTGAATTAACACATGAAATGGTGCGGGCATTGGGATTTCCTTTGCTTGTTGTGGAAGGTGTAGAAGCGGATGATGTGATTGGTACATTAGCAACTCAAGCGGCGCAGCAAGGACAACAAGTTATTATTTTTACAGGGGATAAAGATTTAGCACAGTTGGTAAATGCGGATATTAGCTTAGTTAATACAATGAACGATTCACGCTTAGATGAAAGCGGCGTGCAAGAAAAATACGGGGTAAAACCGAATCAAATCATTGATTTTTTAACATTAATGGGTGATAAAAGCGATAACGTCAAAGGTGTGGATAAAGTCGGCGAGAAAACCGCCGCAAAATGGTTGCAAAGTTATGGCAGTTTAGAAAACTTACTGAAATATCATCAAGAAATTAAAGGTAAAGTCGGTGAAAATTTGCGACAAGCAATGGAATATCTCCCGCTTTCTCGTCAATTAGTCACCATTAAATGCGATGTTGCATTAACTGAAACGCCTGAAACCTTAGTTTTAGCGGCTACAAATCAAATACAGTTAAAAAAATTATTTGCGCAATTAGAATTTAAACAATGGTTAGCAGAATTAGAAAATACTAATGCTTTACCTCAAATAAAATTTGAGAAAAAAGCAGCGCATTATTCTACTATTTTAACCGAAGAACAGTTTGAAAACTGGATAGAAAAATTAGAACAAGCAAGCTTATTTGCTTTTGATACAGAAACAACAGGATTAAATTATTTAACTGCGGAATTAGTCGGTTTATCTTTTGCGGTATTCATTGAAGAGACTGTTGAAGCAGCTTATTTACCTTTACAACATAATTATTTAGATGCACCTAAGCAACTCAATTTAAATACTGTGCTTAAACGCTTGCAACCATTATTAGAAAATCCGCAAAAAATTAAAGTTGCACAGAATGCAAAATTTGATTGCCACATTTTAGCTAATTACGATATTCAAGTGCGCGGTGTGCAATTTGACACCATGCTAGAATCTTACTTATTAGACAGTCAAGCGAAACATGATTTAGATTCTTTAGCCGCACACTATTTAAATCATAAAACCATTACTTTTAATGAAATCGCAGGAAAAGGCGCAAAGCAACTGACTTTTAATCAAGTCGCGGTGGATATTGCCAGCCAATATGCCGCAGAAGATGCAGAAGTGACTTTACAACTACATCATTGCTTATGGCAACAATTGCAATCACCTTTAAATAAAGGCTTGAAAACCGTTTTTGAAACTTTAGAAATTCCATTAATTCCTGTTTTAGTAGAAATTGAAAGAAACGGGGTTAAAATTGCTATTGAACAACTTCGCCATTTTAGCCAAGAATTGATGCAACGGATTGACGCATTAGAACAACAAGCCTATCAATTAGCTGGAATACGCTTTAATTTAAATTCACCTAAGCAATTACAAAGTATTTTATTTGAGCAATTTAAACTTCCTATTTTAGAAAAAACCCCGACGGGACAAGCTTCTACAGCGGAATCGGTATTGCAAGAATTAGCACAAAATTATCCATTGCCCGCAGTCATTATGGAGCATCGTAGTTTAAGCAAATTGAAATCTACTTATGTGGATGCTTTGCCTGCTCAAATTCAAGCAAACACAGGGCGGGTACATAGTTCTTTTCATCAAGCAATTACAGTGACAGGGCGTTTATCTTCAAGCGACCCCAATTTGCAAAATATTCCTATTCGTAGTGCTGATGGGCGAAAAATTCGGCAAGCTTTTATTGCATCTGAACATTATAAAATTCTTTCTGCGGACTATTCGCAAATTGAATTGCGAATTATGGCGCATTTATCAGGTGATGAAAGTTTATTAAATGCTTTTTCTACTAATCAAGACGTGCATCGCGCAACGGCGGCGGAAGTGTTTAATGTGGCTGTGGCAGAAGTCAATAATGAGCAACGACGTAAAGCAAAAGCAATTAACTTTGGTTTGATTTATGGAATGTCTGCTTTTGGTTTAGCAAAGCAATTAATGATTGAGCAACAAGAAGCACAATCTTATATTGATACTTATTTTGCCCGTTATCCAAAAATTAAAGCATACATGGAAAATACTCGCGAATTAGCCAAGCAACAAGGGTATGTAGAAACGGTGTTAGGTCGGCGGTTATATTTACCAGAGATTCAAGCGCGTCAATATCAAAAACGCCAAGCCGCAGAAAGAACGGCAATTAATGCCCCTATGCAAGGAACAGCGGCGGATATTATTAAGAAAGCAATGATTGATATTCATCAATGGCTAAAAGAAACACAATTAGATTGTAAAATGATTTTACAAGTACATGATGAATTAGTTTTTGAGGTTGCGGAAAATATTGTAGAAATCGTTAAACCTAAAATTCAACAATTAATGAGTGAAGCAATTGCTTTAAAAGTTCCTTTATTAGTTGAAGTTGGTGTGGGCGATAATTGGGAAGCGGCGCATTAGTTGGGTGGAATATTTTAAAATTTAGTATTCTGCAATTTAGAAATAGGTTTGATTTAATGCGTTTTTTGTTTAAGAGGAGCTTAAATTTAGGTGACTTATGTAAATAATAAGGCAACTATTCGAATTTTGCTGATTGATGACCATGTGGTTGTACGCGCAGGCTATCGACGTTTAATCGAGCGGCAATCGCATTTACAAATCGTAGCAGAGGCGAGCAATGGGGAAAGTGGTTATCAATTATATTTAGAACATCAACCTGATGTTGTCGTGATGGATTTATCCATGCCTGGGCGCGGTGGCATTACCACTACACAGCATTTATGTGCGCGGTTTGAAAAAGCACGAATTCTTGTTTTTTCTATGCACGAAGAACCTGTATTTGCTGAACATGCTTTTACGGCAGGCGCAGCGGGTTATATTACTAAAAGCAGTGCACCCGAGGTATTAGTTGAAGCGATTGAATGCGTTGCGCGGGGTGAAACCTATTTAGGCAATGATATTGCACAAAAATTAGCGTTGAACAGTGTGTTAAATAAAACTAACGCGGGCATTAAGCATTTATCACCGCGCGAATTTGAAATTTTTCGTTTATTGGCGGAAGGTTTATCTACCGCAGAAATTGCGGAGCAATTAACCGTGAGTCATAAAACAATTGCTAATTATTACAGTCAAATACGCCAAAAATTAAACGTGAATAATACAGCAGAATTGATTCGTCTAGCTATTCGTCAAGGGGTTGTAAAGTTATAGTATGAGTTTACGTTTTCGGGTAAGTTTGTTTATTGGCTGCGGCACAGTGTTAATTTTAAGTTTAGCGTTGCTGTTAATTGTCAATAATGCGCGTAACGCTGTCAGTGATGAAATGGATTCTACTGCTCAGTTGACTTTAGATTTATTAGAAACTGTTTTGACGGGTTTACCTAATGACAGTGAGCATTATCAAACGATTGTTTATCATTTGAAAAACATGGAAAAACGGCGGCATTTGATTATTTATTTATCCGATAAACCCGTTGATTTAACCCACTTTTCCCCGACTTATTCATTGCCTGATGTGCCAACTTGGTTTAGTAATTTAGTTACACCACCGCCTAAAGTATTTCATAGAATTTTAGGGGGAAATCTTGCAGCCCACTCCCCGACCTATCTTATTTTGCAAACTGACCCGCGAGATGAAATCGAGGAAGTTTGGCAAGAATCTTCCACTTTATTATTGCTTATTCTAGTTTTTGCAATAGCATTAATTAGCTTGTTATACATTGGTTTAGGAATTGCGTTACGTCCTTTAACGCAATTACAACTGGCTTTAGATGCGATTGGACATCGTCAATATCAAACCCGTTTACCGTCTTTTCAATTGGTTGAGTTTAATCATTTAGCCCGCCGTTTTAATGAAATGGCGCAGCAACTGCAATTATTTCATCATGAAAATCAACGCTTATTACAATATTCATTAAGTTTGCAAGAAGAGGAGCGGCGCATTATTGCGCGTGAGTTGCATGATGAATTAGGACAATGTCTAAATGCCATTAAAACCGATGCCTATTTAATTATGACAGACAGTGCACAACCCAGTGTGCGCGAAGGTGCGAAGGCAATTACTGAAACAACGAATCATGTGTATGGTGTGGTTAAAGAAATGATTCACCGCTTACGTCCAGCAGTTTTGGATGAATTGGGACTTATTCCTGCATTACAGCAAGCTTTGCAAGATTGGCAAAATCGTAACGTCAATACAGAAGTTTCGTTTAGGGTGAATGGTACGACTGCACATTTAGATGCGACGCAGTGCATTCATTTATATAGAATTGTGCAAGAAGCTTTGACCAATACCGCCAAATATGCCAATGCAGCGCATTTGCAAGTGACGTTACATATAGAAAATGCGCGAATTTATTTAAATATTGATGATGATGGTATGGGCTTTAATCCACAAGATACTATTACAGGCTTTGGATTATTAGGAATGCGAGAACGGGTTGAGGCATTAAACGGTAGTTTTGAACTTTTCAGCCAACAAGGCGCAGGTTGTCAATTGCGTATTATTATTTAACTCAAGTTTAGCTTGTTAGCAAGTAAATATTTTAAATTCAATGGGTTGTTTAGATTGGTAGTCCTTTGAATCCATACCGATAGACCTACTAGGTCTTTGTTTTCATTTGAATCTCTCACCGAATTTGCGGTAGTAAGTCTTTATTTTATTCACCAAAAAACAATTGTTAAAACCGCTTTCCTTGCACGAATGTCTCAAACTTGAAACACCTTGTACCAATTTATTTTAAAATGTACTATAATAATGACATTTACAAAATAAATCCTATTTTATACACTTTTCATAGCTAAAAACGGGAAAAATTCCCGATATAATTCACTAAAATTTCCCTTCCTTTTTCTTCGCTCTACTTAGTAAACTCTACAGTATTATCAATATTGATAATGACTTATATAAAAAGTCAAATCTATCCTGATTCATCCAGAACACATAAAAGTTTATAGACAAGTTTTTTTCTATAAAAGCTATCAAAGGAGATAAATACAATGTTATCCATGGCACGTCATTCTCTTGCGCTCAGTATTGCTCTTGCTTTATGTCATAGTCCACTTGCATTCGCTGATGCGAAAAAAACGGTGTCGTGGGAAGACATTGTTAATGATGACAAAACGACAGAAGATGTCTTGATGTATGGGATGGGCGTAAAAGCGCAACGCTGGAGTCCTTTAAAACAAATCAATTCAGACAGCGTCAAAATGCTGCAAGCGGCTTGGAGCTTCTCCTTTGGAGATGAAAAACAACGTGGACAAGAAACCCAAGCCATTATGCATGATGGGGTTTTATACGTCACCGCTTCCTTTTCGCGCATTTTTGCGCTTGATGCCCGCACTGGCAAAAAATTATGGGAATATTCTCATCGCTTACCCGATGATATTCGTCCTTGTTGCGACGTTATTAATCGCGGCGCGGCAATCTATGGCGATAAAGTGTTCTTCGGCACATTAGATGCCAGCATTGTTGCACTCAATAAAGACACAGGGAAAGTGGTTTGGAAAGCCAAATTTGAAGACCAAAAAGTTGGTTACACCATGACGGGTGCGCCCACAATTATTAAAGACCAAAAAACTGGACGGATTTTATTAATTCACGGTTCTTCAGGGGATGAATTTGGGGTTGTTGGAAAATTATTTGCACGCGACCCTGACACAGGTAAAGAAGTCTGGATGCGTCCAATGGTTGAAGGGCATATAGGACGTTTAGAGGGCAAAGAAAGCACGCCTACAGGTAATCCACAAGCACCTTCTTGGCCGCGTGATAAAGATGGCAAGTTAGTAGAAGCATGGAATCATGGCGGCGGTGCACCTTGGCAAAGTGCTTCTTTTGACGTGGAAACTAATACGATTGTCGTAGGTGCTGGTAATCCCGCGCCTTGGAATGCGTGGGTACGCCATCCAGGGGATAGCTTATTTACTTCAGGACAAGCTTATGTTGACCCAACTACAGGTGAATTAGTTGGTTTTTATCAACATACACCAAGTGATACATGGGATTTCTCTGGTAACAACGAGATTGTTATTTTTGATTATAAAGATGCGCAAGGAAAAACCATTAAAGCAGGTGCTCATGCTGACCGTAACGGCTTTTTCTATATCACCGATACCAACAAACTCGCCGCCCGTGGCGCGGCAGAACCTAATAAACCGACGGCTTTAATTAACGCATTCCCCTTTGTTGATGGAATTACTTGGGCGAAAAATATTGATTTAAAAACGGGTCGTCCTGTAGAAAACGAAGGACAACGCCCCCCAATGCCACAAGGGGAAGAAAAACAGGGTAAAGCGGTTGAAGTTTCCCCTCCTTTCTTAGGCGGTAAAAACTGGAATCCAATGGCATACAGTCAAGACACAGGCTGGTTTTATTTAGGTGCAAATCACTGGAAAGAAAACTATTGGGCAGAAAATTGTACTTATAAAGAAGGCGCAGCATTTTTATGTATGGGCTTTAGAATTGCCCGCTTATTTGATGACCATATCGGGATTTTACGCGCCATCAATCCACAAACAGGTAAAGTAGAATGGCAACATAAGGAAAAAATGCCTTTATGGTCAGGCGTGCTCGCGACTGCGGGAAATCTGGTATTTACAGGAACAGGCGAAGGCTATGTTAAAGCGTTCAATGCTAAAACAGGCGAGGAATTATGGCAGTTCCAAACAGGTTCTGGCGTTATTTCCAGCCCTATTACTTGGGAAATGGACGGCGAGCAATACATTGGTTTAGCTTCAGGCTATGGTGGTGCTGTACCTTTATGGGGTGGCGATATGGCAGATTTAACCAAACCCATTAAACAAGGTGGCTCATTTTGGGTATTTAAAATTCCTAGCTGGGCAAAAGAGTTAGCAGCCACAAAAACGGCAAAATAAAATAAACATCTTGCTTTAAATAACAGGTTAAATATGCGTATTTTAACGATTTTAATCTTAAGTGCACTCAGTTTTCATTGTGCTGCGGAAGAGATTTCAACGCAAGTTGAAGAAAGTAATACGCCTAAAATCATTAACGGTTGCGTGATTGAACCGCGCACCGTTTGCCCTAAAGCCGATTTGCGCAATGCTGATTTACGCCATGCGCGATTAATGCAGGCGGATTTAAGCGGCGCAAATCTAAGCGGGGCAAATTTAGCGCGGGCGGATTTGCGGCATATCAATTTAACAGGCGCAAATTTGCAAAATGCAAATTTAATGGCAATTGATGGCTGGGCGGCATTTATGCAAGGGGCGAATTTACAAAATGCTTCATTAATCGGTGCAAATTTAGAATTTGCACGTTTAAGCGGGGCAAATTTGGAAAAAGCCAATTTAGAAGGGGCAGATTTAGAAATGGCTTTGTTTCCCAAAGCAAAATTAATTGAAGCGAATTTGCGCAACAGTAATTTGCAAGAAACGAAGTTTTATAACACTGATTTATATGGCGCGGATTTAAGCGGCGCGAAAGTGCTATATACCATTTTTGAAGGTGCACAGATGCAAAACTGTATTCAGTGTCCAATACACTGGTGATTTGCTGTTATTTGAGTTAATAGCAAATGTGGTAGTTGTTGTTATTGGGAAAAATTGTAAATAATCAGCTTACCTGTTGGGGATAACTCAACAGGTTTTTTTATGTCTAAATATTTTCAAGTGCTTTGAAAGTTATCAACCCTTTGAATATCTTTAAATAAAATTATTAAATTTGAATTAAATTACATCATGATTTAATTATGAATTTTATTTCACATTTTTATAGTTGACTGGTTGGTTAAATGCTGGTTAAATACGACTTGACTGCTCAGTCAACTAACTCAACATTTTTTACAAGGACAACGAACATGCCTTTAATTAGAACTATCAGCCCAGAAGCCGCTACAGGTGAAATCGCCGAGTTATATAAACATATCATTGCATTAAGAGGTAGAGTCCCAAACTCCTCGCAAATCTGGAGTATCAGTCCCGAACTGTATAAGCAACAATTGAGTTTTATTGATTACTACATGACGCACAAAACCCTGTCCGCACCGTTGTTGGCGGCTGTGCGTTTATTGGTTTCTAGCGATACACAATGTCAATATTGCATTGATTTCAATACGTCTTTATTGGTTAATTTGATGAGTTGGCAAATGGACGATGTTGCAGAACTGAAGCAAAAACAACAAAGTTCTCGTTTAAGCGAACAAGAAAATGCAATGCTGACCTTTGTTTTAAAATCCGTGAAAAATTGCAAAAAAGCGGACGTTGCTGATTTGAATGCGTTGCGGGCTTTAGGGTGGGATGATGCGGATATTTTAGACGCAGTACAACATGGGGCGAGAATGGCAGCGATTGACATTATTTTAAATACCTTTGATGTAGAAATTGATACTGCTTTGTAATTACGCGCCAATATGAATAGTTTATTTGCCTCTTCTTTTCTGTTTGACAATGAAAAGAAGAGGCTTTTCTTTTTCTACTTTTAGCAAATCTCTTTGAAAAACTAAAAAAATGTTAAATAATACCCGCTCAGAAAAGATTGATTCTTCTTAATAATCCCCGTACTTAATGCTCAGTTGAAAACATTAAATCACAATCCACCTGTGGTTATCCTTATCATCAACTGCGCATATTCATAATTTTAGCAGGGTAGCATGATGATAATAAAAAAGCGGATTTTTAGTTTAACCTTTTTAATATTAAGTAGTTATCCTTTATTTTCTGTTGCAGAAAACGCAGGTAAACATGAACGTTTAGAGTATTTGCAAAATTTGTCGCTTGAAGATTTGATGGATATTGATGTCAGTCTTGGTACACGCGGCAAAGCCCGCCCACAAACACAAGCCCTTGTCCCTGTTGAAGTTATTACCGCCCAAGAATTAGAACGTACAGGATACGGCGAATTGGGCAAAGTATTAGAAGTTTTACTCCCTTCCTTTAATTTTCCGCGTGCTTTCACTGCCGATGGCACAGACAGTGCTCGTCCTTTCACTTTGCGCGGAATGGGTGCAGACCAAGTCCTTGTTTTAATTAATGGTAAACGTCGCCATTCCAGTGCTTTGCTAAATACCAATGCAACAGTAGGACGCGGTTCTACGGGTGTCGACATTAACATGATTCCGATTCAAGCTATTGATAGGATTGAAGTGTTAAATGATGGCGCGGCAGCACAGTATGGCTCAGATGCGATTGCAGGAATTATTAATATCGTGCTCAAACAAAGCACGGAGACTGAAGTGAAATTGAACATTGGACAAACTTCACAGCGCGATGGCGAATTGGGTCAAGCAGGTTTCAGTACAGGTTATAAAGATAAAGAAAATAAAGGCTTTTTGCACATTAGCGGTGAAATTCGTGACCGTAATAATACTAATCACTCTGGATTAGATGCTCGTCAACAATATTTCAGCGGCGACCCGCGCAACAATAACCCCGCGTTGGTTACGCACAACATGGGCGATGCGGAGTTGCAAGACATTGCTTTAATGGCAAATGGCGAGTATTTGGGCGGTAATGGAGTACAATTTTATACAATGGCTTCTTTAGGGCGACGTTTAGGCGATTCTACGGGTTTTTTTCGCCGTCCATTAGATGACCGCAATGTACGAGCGATTTATCCCGATGGTTTTTTACCGCATCTTGCGCCTACGGTGCGTGATTTAGGGTTAACGCTGGGGGCAAAATCCAGTACAGATAACGGTTGGCTATGGGATTTTAGCTATACCTTTGGTTTTAGTGATTTTCAATTTCAAGTTGAAAACAGTTTAAATGCTTCTTTAGGCGCGACCAGTCCGACCTCTTTTGACAGCGGCACATTAAGCAGCAGTCAGCATTTATTTAATTTAGACGGTTTTAAAACGCTTGATGTTGGTTTAGAAAATAAATTAAACGTAGGGATTGGCGCGGAATTTCGAGTAGAAAGCTATCAAATTGAAGCGGGTGAATTAAATTCTTATATTTATGGCGGTGCTCCTATTTTAGATGGACCCAACGCGGGCGGCATTGCACCTGCTGGGGCGCAAGTATTCCCAGGTTTTAAACCGAGTGATGAAACTGATGTCCATCGTCACAATAGCAGTTTGTATTTAGATTTAGAATATCCTATTTCCACCGCTTTAAGCACGCAAGCCGCTGTACGCTATGAAAATTACAGTGATTTTGGCTCAACAGTCAACGGTAAATTAGCCACAGTTTATAATCCTAATGACCACTGGTCATTACGCGCTTCCGCCAGCACAGGCTTCCGTGCTCCATCACTCGCCCAATCGCATTACACTTCAACTTCAACGGCTTTTGTGAATAGCAAAGCGGTAGAAATTGGCACATTCAGCGTTGACCACCCATTAGCACGCGCGTTGGGTGCGACTGATTTAAAAGCAGAAAAATCTAAACAACTGAGTACAGGTTTAAGTTATAAACCCGCTAAAAATCTTATTTTTTCCGCTGATTATTTTTTCACGCGCATTGATGACCGCATTGTTTTATCAGGTGATATTGTTCAAGATGCTGATATTTATGGACAATCTGTCGTTGATATTTTGAGTTCTTACAACGTTGCAGGAGCACGTTTCTTTACTAATGCAATTGATACTGAAACACAAGGTATTGATTTATCGGCAAAATATGAAGTTACTTTACCTATAGGGCGTTTAAACTTAAAACTGCAATATCAATATCACGACACTAACATTATTGGCGCGGTGCGTGCACCGGCAATTTTAGGCAGTAATGGCGCGAATATCATCTTAGACCGCACGGAGCAAGTGCAACGGGTAGAATCGGGACAACCGCGTGATAATTTAATTTTAACAGCCACTTATGATTATCAAAAATTAAGTACAACTTTGCGTTTGCAACGCTACGGCAGTTTTAAAGTCGTCAATTATCTTGATGCCCCTGAATATGACCAAACTTTGTCCGCTAAATGGTTGACTGACTTAGATTTTGCTTATCATTGGTCATCTAATTTAGAGTTAGGGTTAGGCGTACACAATTTATTTGATGTTTATCCTGATACTAATTACGGCATGGATGGCGACCCTTTCACGGGCGAAGGAAAAATTATGCCTTATTCTCCTTCCGTACCGTTTAACGATGGCACGTTCTATTATGCACGATTTAAATATCGGTTTTAATTTTAAAAACAAAGACCTGCTAGATTTTGAAAATTTGGTAGGTCTGCGGGTGCAAGTTCAAAGGACTGTTTGCAATTACGCAAACTAATGATTTTAAAGTTTTTACTCTCTGAGCTCGCATTAATAACTATCATTTTTAAACAATGAGTGCAATTGCTTCAGCTATTGCTTTTTATAAATATAAGCAACTGATTCAAAAATACTTTAATGCAAATTAACGAATAATCATTTTAAATTTAGTAATTTGTATGCAGACCTGCGAATTCATACTCACAGACCTGCTAGGTTTTAAAAACCTAGCAGGTCTTTGTTTTAATTTGAATCTATCGCCTAAATGGGTTATTTATTTCTCAGCAACCCTTGCAATAGCTAAAGCGATTGCACTCCTCTTTAGTTAATTTAAATTGCGTAATTCCTAACTTAGGTTATGTTAGTGATATTTGCTAGAATTTGGCTAATTTATTGTTTGTCTATTAAACGCTGATAAAAAAGCAAGATTTTCATTGACGATTGCCCGATTTAACACTAAGTTAAGCAAACCTTTTTTGCAATTCAGATAAAATTATTGCTAATTGACCGATTTCTCAATTTAACTTCTGCACGTTTTGCAGGATTTTCTTTTTTTGTTTATTAATTAACTTATGAATATCAAACAATATGGCTGTTATTTACTCTGTGGTGGTTTATTAACGGCGTGTAGCACGCAACCCACAGAACCCCGAAAACCTATTAGCGCAATGGAATTAGCGACTTCTCAATTACCTGTATTATCGCCTACGCCTACAACTGCCACCGCGCTTCCCACGTCAGCCTCTATTGCTGAATTAGCAACGCCTACCGCTGAACCGTTGAAAGAAATTAATCAAGTCGGTAGCACGCCAAACGTTGCGACATTGTCTAGCTCTGTCAAAATGCCAAAAAACTTTGACGAAAATCAGCCTATTAACCTTAATTTTGAGCAGACCGAATTAAGACAAGTGATTGATACCATTGGTGATGCTTTGGGCTTATCAATGGTCATTGACCCGTCTATTGGTGATAAAATTACTTTGCGCACTTCTGAAGATAATCCGTTACGCAATAAAGATTTATTTCCTTTATTACAATTATTATTAACCGATGCGGGCGTTTCAATGGAACAACGCGGCGGCGTGTATTACTTCAAAAAAGTCGGCCCGAGTTTACCGCAATCTATCGGCATGGTGGGGAGTATTGCAGGCACAAATGGCGGTGATGTGTTACAAATCACGCCATTACGTTTTATCACTGCCGAATCTGCATTAAACGTAATTACCCCGTTAATTCAACCACAAGGGCGAGTTATCACTTTACCTAGTTTGAATATTATCGGCATTATTGCATCACCCGATAAATTAGAACGGGTCAATCGTTTAGTAAAAGTCATTGACTCAGACCCCTTTTCTCATCGCGGAATGCGTTTATTCCGTTTGCAAAATAGTAAAGCTAGTGAAGTACAATCCGAGTTAGAAAAGATTTTACAAGCCGTATCTGGCGGTGCGCCTGCTTATCAAGCCATTGCTTTAGAACGGATTAATTCTATTATTGTCATTGCTCCGCCCAATGGCAGTTTTAAAGAAGTTGAATTATGGATGAATATTTTAGATGAGCGCAGCGAAGACAGCACCGAGCAAGTGTTTATCTATATTGCCCGCAATTTAGAAGCTAAAGAGTTAGCCACGACTTTGTCAGATGTTTTTGAACAAGAAACTAAAGATGATGACGTGAAAAAACGGCAAGACCCTAATAATCCGCAACAGCCAAATCAACCCAATCAGCCAAATCAGCCACAAAATCCGTTCCAAGCGCAAAACCCACAAGCTCCGCAAAATAATAATACGAGCAATCAACAATCAAGCGGTGGGCAAAATGCGGTGTCGGCAAAAATCAAAGTTAAAATTACTGCTGATGAAAAAACAAACAGCTTGATTGTCCGTGCTACACCGCGCGATTATCGCCAACTGTTAGAAACTATACGAGTTTTAGACCGTGCACCTAAAGAAGTGATGGTGAATGTGGTCATTGCCGAAGTGTCTTTAGATGACACGCATAAATTTGGGATTGATTGGCAAACCATGCTCAGTAAAAATGGTAAATCGTATGGCACAATTGGCTCTAATTTTTCTGTGCCAGATGCAAATATTCCCGCTAACGTAACGTCTTCCACCTCTTCTGATACAACAACCTCTGTTTCCGTCGGTTCAATTTCAGGTATTACATTAAATTATCTTTCGGGTTCATTAAACGCCTTACTGAACTTCATTTCTACTGCTGCTGATGTTCGCGTTTTATCGCGTCCTTCCATTTTAGTACGCAATAACGAAGAGGCAAAAATTGAAGTTGGTTCTCGCGAACCGATTCCAGGGGCAGCAAGTGTGGCTTCTTCTGGTGCGACGGTGACTTCTGCGCCTCAGTATGAAAGTGTCGGGGTTATTTTATCCGTGCAACCGCGCATTACGGATGATGGCATTATTAACTTAAAAGTATCACAAGAAATTTCTAGTTTAGGGACTTATAGAAACGGTAATCCTTCTTTTAGTCAACGCAAAGTAGAAACGTTGGTTGTGGTGCGTGATAATACGCCGATTGTCATTGGTGGTTTAATCCAAGATAAACAAAATAATGCGAGTGATAAAATTCCTGGTTTAAGTCAATTACCTGTGTTGGGAGATACTTTATTTTCTTCTACTTCCGATAGTTATCAGCGCACAGAGCTAGTGCTCATCATGGTTCCGCAAATTGTGAATGCTGAAGTAGATAACAGTCCTTTAGTACAACAATTTAAGCAACGTATGACGGCAATTGCAGATATTTTAAACCGTGAAACTTTGCATTTAGACAGTTTAGATAGATTACGCGACCCCAGCGTGCAAACTAATCAGAGTAATCGTGTTTTCAACTCTAATCGCCGTTAATTTTCTGCTGTTGTAAAAAAAGAAAAAGAGTTTAGTAAAATTTACTAAACTCTTTTTTTTATTCTCAATTTTCTGTTTAAAACAACATAAAAATAAACACATGACAACACAACTCACCTATTCTGATTGGCAGCAACGCGCCGCGCAATTATTGCAACAATTACCACATCAAGCGATGACAGAACGAGCTTTTATTAATGGGCAATATGTGAAAGCTATTAAAGAACACACTTTAGCAAAATATAATCCTGTTAATGGAAAATTATTAATTAATCTCGCTGCTTGTGATGATTTAGATGCTGACCGTGCTGTCCTTGCTGCGCGTCAAAGTTTTGAACGGGGCAGTTGGGCGACTGCAACGCCTGTACATCGTAAAAAAGTATTGCAACGCCTTGCTGAATTAATTCTTGCTCATCAAGAAGAATTAGCCTTGTTAGAAACGTTTGATGTGGGTAAACCGATTGCAGAAAGTTTGAAAATTGATATTCAAGGTTCAGCTCGCTGTTTTGCATGGTATGGCGAACTGATTGATAAACGCAATGATGAGATTTTACCAACTGAAAACAAAGTATTAGCAATAGCACGGCGGGAAGCGGTGGGCGTGGTTGCAGCCATTGTGCCGTGGAATTTTCCGTTACTGATGACCGCGTGGAAAATCGCGCCCGCGTTAGCAATGGGCAATAGCGTCATCTTGAAACCTTCAGAAAAATCGTCATTAACCGCACTTCGTTTAGCCCAACTCGCGACGGAAGCGGGAATTCCAGAAGGCGTTTTGAATGTCGTCACGGGCGCAGGCGCGGCAATCGGTAAAGCGTTAGCTTTGCATAACGATGTGGATTGTGTGGCATTTACTGGCTCGACTGCGGTCGGCAAATTGATTTTGCAATATGCAGGGCAATCTAATATGAAACGGGTTTGGTTAGAATGCGGCGGCAAAAATCCAAATATTGTGTTTGCCGATTGCGAAAATTTAGATAAAGCGGCACAAGCTGCTGCATTTGCTATCTTTTTTAATCAAGGTGAAATGTGTTCGGCGGGTTCGCGTTTATTGGTAGAAGCGTCTATTAAAGAACAGTTTTTACAAAAGATTTTGCAACAAGCCGCGCAATTTTTCCCTTCTGACCCACTCAATCCTGCAACACGCATGGGTGCGATTGTGGACGCGCAACAATTGCATAGAGTGTTGAATTACATTGAAATTGGGCAACAAGAAGGGGCGCAGTTAATTCAAGGCGGACGGCAAGTTTTAACAGAAAGTGGCGGCTATTTTGTTGAACCGACGATTTTTGACCACGTTACGCCGACCATGAGCATTGCTCAAGAAGAAATTTTTGGCCCTGTGTTAGCTGTGCAAACTTTTGAAACTGAAGCAGAAGCGATTGAATTAGCGAATAATACGATTTACGGTTTAGCCTCAGCTGTATGGACGGGACACATTGGCAAAGCGCAACGGGTAGCGCGCGCAATCCGCGCGGGAATTGTGTGGATTAATTGCTATGATGAAGGCGATATGACCATGCCTTTTGGTGGCATGAAACAATCAGGCAGTGGGCGCGATAAATCAATTCACGCCTTAGAAAAATACAGTGATTTAAAAGCGATTTGGATGGAGTTTTAAACAACTCCATCCTTAAAAACTTTAAAAAAAGCTTAAATTTTTAACCATACTGAAAAGTATTCAAAATAATTACTTTCGCCAGTGCTAACAAATAATTCTTCTGCATCAATTTTAAGCAAAGTTAAAGTTTCATTTAAGAAAACCCCGAAACTATGCGAGTCCCAAACGTGCGCATGTTCGCGCCGTTGGCGGACTTTCTCTAATTTTTCAGCTTGAATTGCAGCGGGTAAATTATCAAAGTTGCTATCAAAAGCTCGAATGAAATCCGCATAATGTTCATCTGTGATTTCTTTAACGTTGTTTTGATATTCTTCTACTAAATGCTCAAATGGTGTTAAAGCGCGTGGACGGTCAAAGGTAAAATCTTTATCAGGCGCAGATAAAATAATCCGTCCGCGCGATTTAGTAATTCTAAACAATTCCTCAACTACTTTAATGGGATTAGCAACATGTTCAATTACATGATTTAAAATCACAAAATCAAAGCGATTATCTTCAAAAATATCTAAACCATTGGCATCTAAATCACACAAATAATCTACTTTAACCAATTGTTCTAGTTTTAATTCTGGGAAAAATTTAATACTCTCTTCGCGTGAATTTGCATCTGCATATTCAATTTGACAATGAGCGGGAATTTTAGCAGGTTGATGCAATGCTCCAATTTCTAACCCTTTACCTTTCAACAAATTATATCCAAATTGTCGATGTGGAAAGCCAGGCGCAGGCGTTAAAGCGGGCTTGGGTTCATTGTGCCGAATTGTATTTTTACCCGTTGCTAAAGCCCGCGCCGTGCGCCCTTCTTTTTTGCCAAATTCTACCCAATGCCGCCAGCCGCCATTGCTGCTATTGCGATAAGCAGAATGATTTGCAACATCAGGATATTGCGTAAAATAGGCATTATTATCAAAATTTTCTTCAGTTAATTCGTTTAGTAACATATTTAAAAACCTGCGGCTAAAATGCTATTAATGCAAAGCATTACAGATGATACAAAGCAATTTTTGCATCATATCATCAATTTTCAATAGAGAGAGTATATCATTATCAAATGTTTTTACGGCAAAACTATTACGACAAGCTAACAAGGTATTGGGTATAATAGACACATTGTTTAATATCTATGTTTGCTTATCAAAGCATTAGGCTTTAAGCTAACAGCCTAAAAATTTGCTTACCTTTTGATTATTATAGTATTCGTTTGATTAGGAAAGATTCATGCCCAAAATTCTCCCGTCTGATAGCGTTGGTTTGGTTGTACCTAAAGTTCACCATTTTGATACGCCATTACAGTTAGATTGCGGACGAATATTGAAAGAATATGATTTAAAATACGAAACTTATGGCACATTAAACGCTAAACGCTCCAATGCTGTTTTAATTTGCCACGCTTTGAGCGGCGACCACCATGCCGCCGGCTATCATAGCCCTGAGGATAATAAACCTGGCTGGTGGGAAACCGCCATTGGGCCCGGCAAAGCGATTGATACTGATTTATTTTTTGTGGTTTCGCTCAATAATTTAGGCGGTTGCAAAGGCTCAACAGGGCCAGTTTCAATCAATCCAGAAACAGGACATTATTATGGCCCTGATTTTCCAATTGTTACCGTCAACGATTGGGTGCACAGTCAAGCCCGTTTAGGCGATGTGCTCGGCATTCAGCAATGGGCGGCGGTTATCGGTGGCAGTTTAGGCGGAATGCAAGCCTTGCAATGGGCAATCAGTTATCCTGAACGTGTACGCCACTGCGTTGTCATCGCTGCCGCGCCTAAATTATCAGCGCAAAATATTGCTTTTAATGAAGTTGCACGCCAAGCCATTATGAATGACCCTGATTTTCACGCTGGACATTATTACGAACAACAAGTTATCCCGCGTCGGGGCTTAATGTTAGCGCGGATGTTAGGACATATCACTTATTTATCTGACGATTTAATGCGTGAGAAATTTGGGCGTGAACTGCGTGAAGGGCAATTAAATTTCAGTTATGACGTAGAATTCCAAATTGAAAGTTATTTACGTTATCAAGGTAAAGCTTTTGTCGACCGTTTTGATGCTAATACTTATTTATTAATGACTAAAGCCTTAGATTATTTTGACCCTGCTAAAGAATTTAATCACAATTTAGCTGAGGCTTTAAAGCATGTTTTAGCCAAATTCTTAGTGGTTTCTTTTAATAGTGACTGGCGTTTTTCTTCTGCTCGTTCTAAAGAAATTGTGAATGCTTTAGTGGAAAAACGTAAATCTGTTGCTTATGTAGATGTTCAATCTAGTGAAGGGCATGATGCTTTTTTAATGCCTATTCCTTATTATCTCACTATATTAAAAGCGTATTTGCGTAACATTATTGAAGAATAAGCATTTTGCTTAATGCTTTTATTTCCTAGAATTGTGTGGAATTTTATTAGAATGACTTTAAGAACCGATTTAGCTTTATTGAGTGAATGGATTAGCCCCAATGCACACGTCTTAGATTTAGGCTGTGGCGATGGCACGCTCTTAAACCATTTACGCACAGAGCGCAATGTAACTAGCTATGGATTAGAAATTGATGAAGCGCACATTTTGCATTGTATTACTGCGGGCTTACAAGTCATTCAATCAGATTTAGACCAAGAAGCATTAGCAGAATTTGCTGATAATAGTTTTGATTACGTTATTTTAATGGAAACTTTGCAATCTATTCGCCGCCCTGACTATTTATTGCAAGAGATGTTAAGAGTGGGACGAGAAGGAATTGTGACTTTCCCCAATTTTGGACATTGGAAAGCCCGTTTTAGACTCTTTTTTCAAGGCTTTAGTCCGATTGCGCCAGCTTCTCCGCAACAATGGTATAATACCGATAGTTTGCATTTATGCACCGTTAAAGATTTTGAACAATTGTGTAAAACTTTAAATATTACTATTTTAGAACGCAGTATCGTTGATTTACGTTATCGTTCAACTCTGCTAATGCGCATGTTTCCTAATTTAATGGGACAAGTTGCATTATATCGTTTAAAGAAAAATTAAAGAGTTGCTTTGCATTATATTAAAAGTATTCTTTAATTCAACGCATTGGAATTTTTTATGAAAGGTATTATTCTCGCCGGCGGTTCAGGCACACGTTTACATCCTATTACTCAAGCTGTTTCTAAGCAATTATTGCCGATTTATGATAAGCCGATGATTTATTATCCGTTAACCACTTTAATGTTAGCGGATATTCAAGAGATTTTAATTATTTCCACGCCTCAAGATACGCCTCGTTTTGAGCAATTATTAGGCAATGGTTCACAATGGGGCTTGCAATTAAGTTATGCCGTGCAACCGTCGCCCGATGGTTTAGCACAAGCGTTTATTATTGGTAAAGACTTTATCGGTGATGATTCTGTTTGCTTAATTTTGGGCGATAATATTTTCTATGGACAATCTTTTCAACGGCAATTACAAAACAGTGTAGAAAATAATCAAGGCGCGACGGTTTTTGCTTATTTAGTACGCGACCCTGAACGTTATGGCGTAGTAGAATTTGATGCAGCGGGTAAAGCTATTTCTTTAGAAGAAAAACCTAAGCAACCGAAATCACATTATGCAGTAACGGGTTTATATTTTTATGATAATTCCGTGGTTGAAATTGCGCATAATATTAAACCGTCAGCCCGCGGCGAATTAGAAATTACCGATGTGAATAAAGTATATTTAGAACGTAATCAATTAACTGTAGAAAAACTCGGACGGGGTTTTGCATGGTTGGATACGGGCACGCATGAATCTTTATTAGAAGCTTCGTCTTTTGTGCAAACTGTAGAAAAACGGCAAGGTTTAAAAATTGCATGTCCTGAAGAAATTGCTTGGCGCAAAGGTTATATCGATAATGCCCAATTGGCTGCTTTAGCCAAACCGTTAAGCAAAAGTAGTTACGGTGAATATTTAAACTTTTTGTTACAACACGAGATTTAACTGCATGAAAGTCACAGCAACCACGATTAAAGATGTACTTTTAATTGAACCTAAAGTTTTTGGTGATGAACGCGGTTTTTTTTTAGAAACTTTTCAAGCACAACGTTATACAGAAGCAGGCATGCGCTTGCCTTTTGTGCAAGATAATCGCTCACGCTCAGCTAAAAATGTATTACGCGGTTTGCATTTTCAAAAAAATTACCCACAAGGTAAATTAGTCAGCGTCACGGCGGGCATTGTTTTTGATGTGGCGGTGGATATTCGCCGCGATTCGCCGACATTTGGGCGATGGGTAGGGGCGTTGTTGACAGGGGATAATCATCATCAGTTATATATTCCGCCTGGTTTAGCACATGGTTTTTGTGTTATTTCTGAATATGCTGATTTTCAATATAAATGTACGGAATATTATCATCCTGAAGATGAGGGAAGTTTATTATGGAACGACCCTGATTTAGCGATTACTTGGCCAATTCGTCAGCCGTTGTTATCTGCTAAAGATGCTAATGCAGGAACATTGAAAGAGTTGTTTGATAAGTAGAATAGGGTAGTGTTGGATAATTATTGGTGTTATTCAACACTATACTCTTTTTTTGAAGCCTGCTTCTGTAATTCTTTTTCTTGCACAATTTCCTTGAAATTAAGAACGGGTAATAATACAGGAAGATAACCCGCATTTAATGTCAATGTGCTAATAAAGCTACGCAAGAAAGGATAAGCAATGGCAGGGGCATTGACTGCAAGCAGTGTTGAAGCTTTGAGTTCTTCATTAATAGCTTCTTCAGCTTCAAAAAAAGCAAGATATTCTACTACTAGCCGATAACCATGCGTTGAAGAAATAACTGCATTAAAATTTATAGCAAAATTTTGCGGATTTTCTCTATCAAATTCCACATCAAATTCTAATTCTAAATTATCAGAATCTAACTGTTCTGGTCTTAAAGAAATTGAAGTTGCTTTTGAAGATAAAAAATTAAAACTTATCATGCTGCGATGTCCAAATCTAAGCAATTATCACCATTAAACGAAGAAGCAGAAAGTAACTTCTGAGTTTGAGAAATATTTGAATAGTTTAAATTATTAATTCTATGAAAAGTATTTTTTCTCACAGTAATTAAACCTACACTTAAAAACAAAGTCTCTAACTCATCGATAGATAATGAATCAAGATGATTCAATGCTTCTTCCAGCATTTGTTCGGGAGTAATCATTTTATTGTTCCTTTATTTATCTCGCGAATAGATTCCTGAACAATTAATCTTATAGGATTTGTTACAACCATAATTGAACAGTTGGGAATACGTGAATATATCTTTTTAATTCGTTGTGTTTTAGTTTTTATATAAGTATTGTGAATAATTAAATCTAAATTCATCGCTTTGATAATTAAATTAAATATTATTCTATCATCTTCATATATTTTTCTATTATTTTTAAAATATTGATTATGATATTTTTCAATAATCGCTGTTCTAAATTTATTAAAAACGAATAAACCCTCTTCTGTTCTTAAATCAAGTATCCGTTCTGCTTCAATATTTGCTGATAAAATACTATATTCTTTATAACGATATTCTTTTCTTTCAGAATCCCACGCTTGATTGATTGCCCATTCTTCAGCATTAGAGATTGGGCAAGAAATACCTTCAATAAAAAAATAAGTTCCATAGCCTAACCATTCATCTGCATTCCGACTTACATTAAAATTATTCTGCATAATAGAACTAACGTATTCTCTATTTGTGCCATGATAACCAATGTAAGTTTTTTTATTATTCATTATAGATATAAAAGTTTGTTTAACTATTTGTTATTAAGCTTAACACAAAGATAACTCTTTATCTATTTATCACTAGCTTACATAAACTCAATATAAATCATTAAATTATACTGTAGTTTTCGTTTTTTTGATTCTAAAAAACCTACTAAACTGTTGAACCTACTCCACCAAACCTGCAAGGTTTTAAAAACCTTGCAGGTTTTTGCTTTTGAATCGCTCGCCGTCCGCGCGTTATTTGCGCTCTTGCAAACTATCCCATTGCACGTCAAATTTGAAATTGGGGTCTTGCTGCATATTTAATTGATAATACACCGTATTGTTTGCATCCAATTCAACCGCTAAACACGGAATCACTAATTTTCCAGTGCTTAAGGAATAACGGGCTAAACATTCATTGCTAGCTATACTGGGCACAGTCGCCGCTGTTCCTTCGTATTCAATGATATAGCCTTTATTGTTGGTGGTATTGGTAGAAGAAGTTGGTGCAGCCCAATATTCCCCTTCGCGAATGCTGGCTAAAGGTAATAAACCCGTGAAATTATTAGACGGTGTTGGATAAATGGATGAACTAAATGTCGTTTCTTCACCTGTAATCCAAGTGAGTTTTAAAGTATTGTCCCATTGTCCGCCTAACCAATATTGCCCCGCATAAGTGCTTGCGCATAATTCGCTTGGGGTGACACACGCGCTATTGCTTAATTTGCCTAAAAATGAAGTGATTAAAAAGGCGTTTTCGGTGGCACTGCCGATAGTCACCAAATGCCCTTTCACACCTTGCCATGTTTTACTTGCTGCTGTCGTTTTTGCCGTTTCCCAATCGCCGACTTGTAAAATGCGTTGATACCAGTGGTCATTGCCGCCGTTGGCTTTTGTCCATTGTAAGGGCACAGTGGCTAAATAGCTGGTTTGTTCAGGTAAAGTGTCATATTCAACGATAAACCCTTCTAAAATGCGGTCACAGTTTTGGTCGTTCCATTGTCCGTCCAAATTTGTTGCCAAGCAGTTTTCGCTTCCGCTACTGTTATTGGGTTCGCCCGATTTCCATGCTTGATGGCTTAATAATGTGCCATCTTGCCATGCCCAATTGCCAGAAGGTTCATCTTCTGTGCTCGTTTGTTTTGCGCCTAGCCATACACCATAGGTAAACGTAGATTTACAATCGTCATAAGTATTGCAAAGCCATAGCATTGGATGATGTTCTTTTAAAAAGTTGCCTTCCTCTTCGCTGTCAATTTTGGCTAAATGCACATTTTTATCACCCATTGCCGCGACAATTTTTTCGGCTGTTGCATAATCTGCCCGATATTGTACGACATCGTAATAATGTCCATTGACTGACCATTGAATGGGTAATGCGTGCGCCCCCAAACTAATACATAACAATGCACTAGCGTACCCTAGTTGCTTGATAAATTGCATGAACTACTCCTTGATACTAATAAAATTACTGTAAAACCTGTGTCACTAAAATGAGATAAGATGAAATTTAGGTACTTAGTTTGCAAGCCTATAAAAATTCGTATAATGCGATAAATTAATATTTACAAGGCTAATTCAGATATAGTATTGTGATTAAACGTTTCGTAACGTTAATGCCGCTCTTTTTCATTGACCCTCTGCCGCTATAAAAGTGTCAATAATGACTATTCATGCTGTTAAGTTGCTTCAATCAGAACTTAATTATTCTCGCCGCCAAGCTATTCATTATGAAAGTGTTCGCTTGCAGGATGATATTCAGATTCAATATGCGCTGTTATTGCGGCGGCGCAAAACACTCGCTATTAAAGTTCATGCAGACCAGTCGGTGACTGTAAGCGCGCCGCTTGGGGTTTCGCCGCTGACAATTCGCGATTTAGTACATGCGCGTGGTGCGTGGATTTTACGCAAGCAAGCCTATTTTGCCGAACAACCCACAAAAGTTGAAACCGATTATACAGAAGGCTCACTGCATCAGTATTTAGGAAAGCCTTACCGTTTAGAAATTACTGCTCACCATTTTGATAGTGTAGAACTTAAAGACGATTGTTTACACATTTATAGCCGTTCACCGCACGATTCCCAAAAAACTCAATATTTATTAACACGCTGGTATAAACAACAAGCGAAAGCGATTTTTGCGCAACGTTTGCAGCATTGTTTCAAAATTTTACAAGCGCATCCACAGCTTAACGATTTATTCCCGTTTCAACTCCCCAGTTTTAATATTCGGATGATGAAACGTCGTTGGGGAAGTTGTTCTTCTGAAAAAACTTTATTGTTAAATACGCTGTTGATTAAAGCACCTTTAAGTTGTATTGATTATGTAATCAATCATGAACTTTGTCATTTACGCGAGTTTAATCATAGTGCCGCTTTTTATGCTTTGTTAGAAATGTTAATGCCTAATTGGCAAGAATATCGTCAACACCTGAATCAATTTGGGCGAGTTTACTGTTAATCTGCTGAGGAATTTCCCATGAATATCAAGCCTAGCTATGACATTGTGACTTTAAAAGTCGGCAGAATGGAAAATTTTATCTATTTGATTCAAGATAAAGCAACAGGACGAACAGCAGTTGTCGACCCTGCGTGGGATGTGACTTCAATTGTGCAAGTCGCGAAAGCGAATAGTATGCAGATTACCGATGTTTTATTGACGCATTGTCATTTTGACCATGTGAATGGTTTAAATGAGTTATTAACACATTATGATGCACAAGTGCATCTTTCCAAACCAGAAGCGCAATTTTGGGGACAGCATTTAAAGTCGGCGGCGTTGCATCATGGCGGTGATGCAATTCAATTGGGAAATACGCAAATTGATTTATGGCATACGCCTGGACATACGCCTGGCTCGGCGTGTTATCACTTGTCGCATGATGTAATTGCGGGTGATACTTTGTTTGTATTTGGGTGTGGGCGGTGTGATTTGGACGGCGGCGACCCTGAGCAAATGTTTCATACGTTAAAGCATTTAGTTGCTCATATTGAACCGCAGATTGTTTTACGTCCTGGGCATGATTATGCAACGCATGTCTCGACGACGATGGCGGAGCAAGTGGCGGGTAATCCTTTTTTGCATTGTCAAACGGTTGAGCAGTTTGTGCATTATCGGATGCACATTCACGATAGCATTCGTGAAGAGCCTTATGATGCAATTTCTCAAGCGGCGGTTTTGCAATTATTTGAGCAAGATTAATTTGTAGGGTGGAATAGCAAAGCGTATTCCACCATTTTGTCTGAACCCTAATTCACTTAATTTGCTTGATTAACATAATTAAGGAAATTAAGTTAATTAAGAAAATTGTGGTTCAGACAATTAATCCAGACATTCCATTTCAAAATACTGTAAATATTCCTCAATCTGTTCCGCTTCAGGAATCCGCATTTTTCGCGCCGCTTGCAACGCCTGACAAAGTAATTGATTCGCTTCGGTGCGGCGGGGTGGGGTCTGTTTCATAAAAATTGAGGCAATTTTCCATTGAGTAATTAATAACCCTCTTAAATCGCCTAAGCGTTCATAGACAGGCATTTCTTCTTGTTGGCGTATCCGCAACGCCTCATCCAGTTCGCCTCGCGCTTGCAGGATATCGGCGATTCTGCCAAAACAAACCGCCCGCTCCCGCACATTGCCTAAGCGTTCATAGACAGGCATTTCTTCTTGTTGGCGTATCCGCAATGCCTCATCCAGTTCGCCGCGTGCTTGCAGAATGTCAGAGATTCTGCCAAAACAAAACGCTCGCGCCCGCACATCACCCAAGCGTTCATAAATAGGCATTTCTTCTTGTTGGTATATCCGCAACGCCTCATCCAGTTCGCCTCGCGCTTGCAGGATGTCGGCGATTCTGCTAAAACAACCCGCCCGCGACCGCACATCGCCCAAGCGTTCAAATACGAGAATTAATTCTTTTTGCAGTATCCGCAATGCTTCATCCAGTTCGCCGCGCATTTGCAGGATGTCGGCGATTTTTCCTAAAGTCACCGCCCGCTCCCGCACATCGCCCAAGCGTTCATAGACAGGCATTTCTTCTTCTTGGCGTATCCACAATGCCTCATCCAGTTCGCCTCGCGCTTGCAGGATGTCGGCGATTTTTCCTAACGCCACCGCACGCATCCGCATATCGCCCTGGCGTTCATAGATAGGCATTTGTTCTTGTTGGTGTATTCGCAACGCCTCATCCAGTTCGCCTCGCGCTTGCAGGATGTCGGCGATTTTTCCTAACGTCATCGTCCGCGACCGCACATCGTCCAAGCGTTCAAATACGGGAATTAATTCTTTTTGCCAAATACGCAACGCCTCATCCAGTTCGCCTCGCGCTTGCAGGATGTCGGCGATTTTTCCTAACGTCACCGCTCGTCCCTTTACTTCTCCAAGATGTTCACAAGCAGACAAAACTTCTTCTTTATGTATACGCAACGCATCATTCAGCTCCCCGCGCTGATAAAGGATGTCGGCGATTTGTCCTCTGGCTAGAGCATATCCCCGCTCATTGCCTAATCGTTGATTGAGTTGGACGTTTTGTTCAGCAAATTGATAGGCAAAGTTTAAATCGCCTAAATTTTCAGAGCAACGGCAGGCTGTCCATAACACACCGCTACGGGCTTCATCAGTGAGCGGGGTGGCAAGGAGTTTTTCACAGAATTGTCGCCAGCTTGTCCATGAACCATTGATATCGGCATACCATGACCCTGTTTGTACTATGGTTTGTCCTTGTTCTAGCGAGACACGTTCTAGCCATGCACGGAGTGCGTCTTGTTCTTGGTTAAGTTCGTGCCATGCTTGATAACCTGCTTCGGTCGCTGGTTCTGGCAAACGCTGCATAAACCAATCTGTTAAACGCTGTTCAATTGCTGCGCTGTCGGTGGCTTCGGTGCGTAAATATTCAGCAATTAACGGGTGAATTTGCCAGCGCAAAGTATCGATATCCCCTTGCCCGCGAATTTTTGTCAACAAACCCAATTTACTCGCATGTTGTAAAACCGTTTTTGCAACTTCTGGCGACACATTAAGCAACGCACAAGCGAGACTAAAACCAACATCCCGCGCATAACAAAAACCCAACGCATTTAAGGCTGTCGCTTGTGCAGGACATTGGCGCGCAAACGCCAAAAAAGACACCGAAAAAGCTGCATATAAAGAACAATGCTGCGGATTACGATTTGCTGCATCCAATGCTAAACCCGATTCTAGGCGCAATTTACTGGCTTTCAATTCCCGCAAAAAATCCTCCGCCGTCGCACAAAAACTTTCATTTTCCGCCAAATAACCCGCACACAAATGTAGAGCTAACGGCAATCCCTCCAACGCCTCCACCAATTTTTGCAAAACAGCATCGGAAGGCAATACAACTTCTAAATCCTCAAGCTCTTGCTTTAACTGCTGAATCCCTTCTTCCAAATCAAAAACATTCAACTCAATTCGCTCAAAAATCCCCCCACGTCCCAAGCCTTTTAAGCGACCGCTTAACACCAAACGACACCCCTGCAATTGTGCAACTAATTTCATTGCCACTTTAGACATTTCAACCGTATCAACATTTTCCAGATGCAGCAAAACATTTTGCTGTTGCAACTGTGCGCGCAACTCCGCCACAACGGGACGTATCTGCAACCATTCCGCCAATTGCGCAAGTAAATTTTCTACAGTTTCCTCCGCCAAAGGATTCAACGACAAAACTTTATAACGATAATGCGGCGACAACACAGCAAAACGGTCAACCAAATACGATTTGCCCACGCCTCCCATGCCTTCAATGACGGCAGTGACCGTGACCATTTGCTGATTTTCCAACGCCTTCGCTAAACAGACTAATTCATCATCACGCCCCACAAACAGCCGATGCACTTTTAAATGCACCACCGAAGAATCTAACACAACATTGGTATGCGTCTGTCGTCCTGTAATTGCATGATTCAACTCGTCAATTTCTGTTTTTAATTTAAATTTAACTGCTGCATCAGTTTCTAAAACCAGAGCTTTTTCTAAAAAAGCTAATTTCTCGTGCATTAAAGTTAGGAGTTCATCGCGCATAATTTTCTATTGAGTTTAATGATTTGTAGGGTGGAATAGCGCAGCGTATTCCACCGTTTTGTCTGAATCTTAATTCGCTTAATTATCATAATGAAAAAATTAAGAAAATTAAGTGAATTATGTGGCAGGGTTCAGACAATTTTGGGGTGTTTTTTGGTGGAATACGGCTTGCGCCTATTCCACCCTACATTTGTGTGGGAACATGATAAATTTAAAAATGTTGAAAGCCTGTTTTTTCAACAAAATTAACATAATGAAAAAATTAAGAAAATTAAGTTAATTATGTGGCAAGGTTCAGACAATTTTGGGGTGTTTTTTGGTGGAATACGGCTTGCGCCTATTCCACCCTACATTTGTGTGGGAACACGATAAATTTAAAAATGTTGAAAGCCTGTTTTTTCAATAAACCAAGGTTGTTGTTTATACTTACATTCTAAACAATTCCCCTCATTAATTACACCAATTTTACGCACACCCTGACTCGCTAAAAATGGTGCGTACAATAATTCATGTTCCGCTGGCACAGTAAAACATAATTCGTAATCATCACCAGCACTTAATGCCCATTGAATCGCTTGTTGTTCAGAAAAATAACCATATTGTATAGCACTTTGCATGGCTAATGATAAAGGTAAGCGTTCTACCCATATTGTCGCACCGACATTACTTTCTTCTAAAATATGTCCTAAATCAGCCACTAAACCATCTGAAATATCAATTGCACTATTCGCAATGTCGCCTAATTTCATGCCCAATTCTACCCGCGGCGAAGGATAAGCAAGTCGCTGTTTAAAATAATCTGCTAATGTCGTTGGTAAATGTTGCGCTAAATTGAATTTTTCCCCTTGTCCATTTTTTATGGGGGTTTCTAATGCTAATGCTAAACCTACGCCTGCATCACCTAATGTTCCTGTCACATAAATGCCATCACCATTGCGTGCGCCACTGCGCCGTAATGCTTTGCCTGCCGCCACATGTCCCATAATTTGAATGGTAATGCTCAATGTCCCGCGCGTTGTATCTCCGCCAATCAAGGCAACATGATACATTTTAGCTAAATGTTTTAGTCCTTTACAAAAGGCGGATAGCCAAGGTTCTTCCATTTGCGAATGGGTCAATGCTAAGGTAAACCATGTTGGTGTTGCCCCCATCGCGGCTAAATCACTTAAATTCACCGCTAATGCTTTATAGCCAATCGCTTCAGGAATGGTATTGTGGGGAAAATGAATGCCTTCGTTAAATGTATCAACAGAAACAACTAATTGATGATGTTCAGGAAGCTGACATAAAGCAGCATCATCGCCAATCCCTAAAATAACATCATCACGATGCGGAAATTGGTTTCTGAAAAAATAATTAATTAAATCAAATTCTTTAATTGGCATAAAATCAGCTTGTCCTGCTTGTAGCGTGATGTAGTGGTTAATTATGCTAAAATAGGTCATTTTTTAGTTTTCTGTGCAATTGCACTTAAACAACCATATTAAAAGCGAGGGTATAATAAGTGTTTGAACTAATTCAAGCGGGTGGCTGGGTTATGTTTCCCATCATTGCCTGTTCAATTGCTGCAATGGCAATTATTGGTGAGCGGTTTTGGTCGTTACAGCGTAATAAAATCGCGCCTAATTATTTAATCGTCCAAATTACTAAATGGGTACAAGATGGGCAATTAGATAAAAAACGGATTGATTTATTACGCGCTAATTCTCCTTTGGGTAAAATTTTAGCGGCGGGTCTCGTTAATATGCACCATGACCGCGAAATGATGAAAGCTAGTATTGAAGAAACAGCGAATCATGTCATTCATGAATTAGAACGTTTTTTAAATGCGTTGGGAACAATTGCTGAAATTTCTCCACTCTTAGGTTTGTTAGGAACGGTAACTGGTATTATCAATATGTTAGCTGTGGTTGGTGAAAAAGGCTTAGGCAATCCCGCGGTGTTATCTACAGGGTTAGCTGAGGCGTTAATTACAACCGCTGCGGGTTTAATTGTGGCAATTCCTGCTTATGTTTGTCATAGCTATTTTCGTTCCAAAGTAGAAGCTTTAACTGTAACTATGGAGCAAGATGCGCTGAAATTAATTGATGTGTTACATGGCGACCGTGAATCTACTTAGGATGTATATATCATGAAATTTCGCCGTAGTAGCCGTGCTCATAGTAGTTTGCGCATTAATTTGACATCATTAATTGATACCGTTTTTTTGCTGTTAATGTTCTTTATGATGACAACTACTTTTAATAAAAGTGCGCAGTTAGAAATAAGTTTACCTGAAGCGACTCATGAAAATACAGAGCCTAATAGCAGTCCAATTATTAGAATTGTGATTGATGCACAAGGACAATATGCCATTGATGATAGTCCGCGTTTGCTGAATAACGAGTTGACCACTTTAGTTAACGCTTTAACAAAAGTCAGTGTCAGTAAAAAAGACCCGATTGTGCTTATCAGTGCTGATGCACAAGCACCGCATCAGTATGTTATCCGCGCCATGGAGGCTGCTCGCAATACGGGTTTAGTCCGTTTAAGCTTTGAAACTCAAGAGCAAAAAGCACCCTAATAAATTGTTTATACAGTTAAACTGTCATATCTCTGCAACGCTCGTTTGCTAATCTGGTCGACTATGTAACCCATAGTCTCCACAGTGTTCAGTCACGCAGAGGTTGTACGACATGAGTGCGGAAATTCTACCTTTTCCTACCCTCAATGGGGTAGATAAAAACTTTTATGTCAGTCTTGCGCAAAAGACTGACGAAGTGCGACAAGCTCAACAGTTGCGTTATCGAGTTTTTGCGGAAGAAATGGGGGCAAAATTACACAGTGATGTAGCATTGCATGATTGTGATGATTTTGACCCTCATTGTCAGCATTTGCTCATTCGTGAAGCAGTTAATCATCAGCTTGTCGGTTGCACGCGCATTTTAACCAGTGACCAAGTAATACAAGCGGGTGGTTATTATTCTGAATCAGAATTTGATTTAAGTAATATCCGTCAATTATCTGGACGCATTATGGAAATTGGGCGGACGTGTGTTGCGACTGAATACCGTAACGGTAGCATGATGAATTTACTTTGGGCGGGACTTGCCCAATTTATGGTAACAGGACAATTTGATTATATGATGGGCTGCGCTAGTATCCCTATGTCAGATAACTATTATCATGAAGGTTTCAATCAATTACAGCAACGTTATGGCGTTGCCCCGCATTTACAAGTAACTCCTAAAGTACCTTTGCTTAAGCTGGATGATGCTGAAATTCCTGCACAAGCCTTAGAAATCCCGTCGTTATTAAAAGCGTATTTACGTTTAGGGGTTAAAATTTGTGGTGAACCCTGCTGGGATGAAGATTTTAAAGTTGCCGACGTGTTTATTTTGTTAGACATCAAACAACAATTACAAGCCCGTTATATGAAACATTTTGTTAACCGCGCTCATCGTTCTCAATCCGTTGCCACGACAGCACAATATGCGTAAGTCGCGTTTGGGATAGGTTGTTTTTTGAGTCTATACCGACGACAGACCTACTAGGTCTCGCAGACCTAGTAGGTCTTTATTTTAATTTTAATCTCTTGCCAAACTCAGGTTGGTTTATTAATAAGACACCAGACGAATATTAGTTGCAATTGGGTCTTTGTTATTATCTTTAGATTCTTCTAAACGAAATTCAAAAATAAAATCGCGATTAGGAAGCTGCATCGTATTCACTTCTTTCGCCAGTTGTGAACCGTGAAAAAAAGCTGAGCTATACGGCGATTCATCATTGCGTGAATCAGTAATCCATAATGCAGGTGCAATTCTTTCCATATAACGCATAAAGCCAAAACCACGGTCATCATAATAATGTGAGCAATAACCCCGCACGACTGAGCCAATTTCACCCCATGGTGCAGTATTTAAATTTTCAGGAGTACGTTTCACTGGCAATAAATTCGGGACTAAAAAGCCAGAAATAAACATATCGGCTTCCCGTTTTAATTCAGTTGAAATATTTTCAAATGCCATGATTTCCACCCGACATCCATTGTTTTGCAACGCGCGTACAACTTGAATAAAATCCCCATCGCCAGTAAGGAGCATAACGCGGTCAAGATTTTGAGATTGCAAAATAGCATCCACTGCCATATCTAAATCAGCATTCGCTTTGCCATAGCGATAGCCTTTGTCATCTTCATACCATTTCACTTTTTTTGGAATGACTTTAAAACCATATTCGCGTAAAACTGAGAAATAACCATTAATGCCTTTGCGGTATGTAACGTCTTCTTTAGCTCTATCTTCATCATAGCTTACATAAGCATTTAAACGAATGGCTTCAGCTCCATCTCGACAAGAGAATTCACGCAAAATATCATATTGCATTCCATAACCACCATTGCGGTTAATATTGGCAACGTCAACATAGACACCAATTTTGGCAAAAGAATTGAGCATAGATTTCATTATAT
>JACCEE011815674.1_pt1 | contig 60316 bp, 34 predicted proteins | sample 7449931 | NCBI WGS metagenome assembly JACCEE01 (sample SAMN15323457, study PRJNA562643) | freshwater metagenome | isolation source: river surface water | place: USA:Blue River Watershed | collected 2017-08-19
ACCACCCGCGACATGCAATGGTACACCGCCGAACTACCCGCATCCCCCTTGATCCGCGCCAACCTCATGCAGGCACCGTAGCCTGACCCAACCCAGCGTCAATAACTTTGAACCTGTCACTTTATTTTTTCGGAAGTTTTGCTTGAGAGAGAAGGCAGGCGGCGGTTTCATCTTGCCGCGTTTCAATGCGTGCTTAGCTCAGCGGTAGAGCACTTCCTTCACACGGAAGGGGTCGCAGGTTCGAACCCTGCAGCGCGCACCATTCTGTCATTTTGATGGTTTGGCACTACAGGATTCCCGCCTCACTTCGTCTTCAAGGCTGACCGATTCCTTCAGATGCCCATGATCCGTTCAGCGATCACCATTTCCATGGTTCCGGAGGCCAAGACCGGCCCTTTCGTGTTTCACGACGGCTTGGAGGCTGGGATCGCGAAGGCCGCTTCACTGGGCTTTGATGGCGTGGAGATTTTTCCGACCCACGCTGACGACATCGATGGGTACCTGCTTCGCGGATGGCTGGAAAAGCACTCGATCCGCCTCGCCGCCATGGGTACGGGGGCCGGGTGGTTGACTCGAAAGCTTCGGCTGACCGACTCAGACCCCATGGTGCGGGCCGCTGGTCGGGATTTCATCGGAGCCATCGTGGATTTCGCAGGAGGATTCGAGGCTCCAGCCATCATCGGTTCGATGCAGGGACGCCACGGAGACGGCGTCAGCCGGGAGCAGGCGCTGGATTGGTTGAGATCCGAATTGAACCAACTGGGACCCAGGGCCCATGCGCACGGCGTACCCCTGCTCTACGAACCCCTGAACCGCTACGAGACGAATCTGTTCAATACACTGTCGGAGGCCGCGGCGTTCCTGGAGACTCTCAACACGCGCAACGTGAAACTGCTGGCGGACCTGTTCCACATGAATGTGGAGGAGTCTGATCTGGCGGATGCGATCCGGAAGCACGGACACCTGATCGGGCATGTGCATTTCGCCGATTCCAACCGCCGCGCCATCGGTTTCGGCCACACGCCGGTGGAACCCGTTTCGAAAGCCCTGATCGATGTCGGCTACCAAGGCTACGTCTCGGGCGAGATTTTTCCGTGGCCCGACGCCGAGACGGCTGCAGCCAAGACTCTGGAGAGTTTCCGGAAGGCTTTCCGCCAGTGACCCAGTGCGGCGCTGCGCTCCTCTGACAATACCCTTTGTTCACCCCCTCCTCGCATGCTGAAGCACCAGTTGATACACCCCGAGATCAATGCGGTTCTGGGAAAGGCCGGACACCACTCGAAGATCCTCATCGCCGACGGCAATTACCCCGCCTCGACGAAGAAGGGTCCCAATGCTTCTCTGGTATGCCTGAACCTGTCGCCCGGTTTGGTGTCGGTGACTCAGGTCCTTCAGGCCATCTTGTCCGCCGTCCCGGTCGATCACGTTCAGGTGATGGGAATCCCCGCTGACGATCCGTACGCGGCCCTGGGCGAACCACCGGTCTGGCAGGAGTTCCGGAAGGTGATCCAGGAGGCGGGGTCCAGCATGCCTCTGGAACCCATTTTGAAATGGGACTTCTACCAACACGTCGAGTCTCCGGATCACGTGCTCACCGTGCAGACAGGCGATCGCGCCCTGTGGGCCAACGTCCTCCTGACGCTCGGTTGTCGCACAGCCTGATCCGGGACAATCACCGGATCCAAGCCGGTGAACGGATCTGCTGAGGGTGCCCGACAGAATCAGGACCGCAACGCGACACCACCTTCAGGACAATCTCGTCCGCGGGTCCGCCAGACAGATTGATACCGTCGCACACGCGGGAATCCGCTCAGGCCAAACACTCAGGCCAAAACCGGCCAGGAACGGACTCGTCCTCCCAAGAGACAACACGCCCTATCCCGCCGCAGGGCGCACCCACGGTTCAGGGCTTGCTGGTGATGGTCTCCCAGTCCACCTCCGTCGCCTCGGCATAGCGGGCCAGCGACTTCTCGTGCAAGATCAACACCGCGCGGGCCACGCTGGAATCGTCGGCATGCCCCATGATGGGCACGTGATCCGGGATGAGGTCGGTCTTCTTGTGGGCGTAGGTGATCGCAAAGACCGCGGCGGCCAGGGCGCTGTAAGGCAACTCCTTGTAGACCCCCTCGGCGACATCCTCCACCAGGTCGGCCAGGAATTCCAACTGGTTGACCAGATGGGGAAAATGCGGCGCATTGATTTGCGCGAATTCCACCTTCCACATCGGAAGACTCCGCAGGACTTTCTCCAATGTGGACGGCGTGACCTGGGCTGCTCCATGAATCACATAGCTGGCGATCTCGGACATGCGCACATGCTATCCACACCTCCTGACGCTGGCAACCGATCGCATGGTCGGCCATTCCGATCGGGGATCCACGCCGCCGATGACTCTGAACCCATACCGACCCCGAGCACGGTGACTCGGACCCGCCGAGGCAATCCCACTCCCGGTCAACGGGGCAGGCGATGCGAATGGCACTGGTGGCAAGCCACGCTCGGTGACGCCATCCCTGCACTACCCGATCGAGGGGATTCCGAGGCGGCATGGCGATCGGTCTTTGCCTCGCGATCCCATCCAGAGCAGAATGGGTCCCGGCGTTGAAGACCCGAATCGATCAAGCTCTGGTGGACCGCGGTCTCTGCGAATCCCGCTCGCAGGCACAACGCTCGATCATGGCCGGACAGGTCCGGCTCAACGGGCACCCGGCCCAGAAACCCAGCGACTGGGTCCGAGAGGGGGATGCGGTCGAATTGCTCAGCGGTGATCGGTACGTGTCGCGGGGCGGCCATAAGCTCGAGCATGGCCTGCAGCACTTCGGGCTCTCAGTGAAAGGTGGCCGGTGCATCGATCTGGGCGCCAGCACCGGTGGCTTCACCGACTGTCTCCTGCAACATGGCGCCGCCTCGGTGCATGCCGTCGACGTCGGGCACGGTCAGTTGTCCTGGAAGCTCCGGCAGGATCCCAGAGTCATCGTGCTGGAGCGGACCAACGCCCGTGGCCTGACCCTGGCCCAGCTCGGCACCGACTCGCCCTTCGATGTCGCCGTGGCCGACTGCTCCTTCATCAGCCTGCGGCTCATCCTGCCGCCGATCCCGGGGTTCCTGAGGCCCGGCGGCGCCATCATCGCCCTGATCAAACCCCAGTTCGAGGCCGGCAAAGAGGAGGTCGATCGGGGAGCCGGAGTCATCACCGACCCCCTGATCCACGCCCGTGTGATCGGTTCGCTGGAAGCCTTCGTCGCCGCCGAACTCCCCACGCTCGCGTGGCGGGGCGTCACCGAATCCCCCTTGCGGGGCCCCGCCGGGAACACGGAGTTTCTGGCCCACCTCGAACGAATCGCGTGAAGAAGACCGCAGATGCCCTCCGCCGGATCGGCCTGGTCGCCAATCCGGAGAAACCCCGCAGCATCGCGGTGATCCGCAAGGCCGTCACCCAGCTCAACCGACTGGGGCGCGAGATCCTGTGCGACGACGCCACCTCCCGATTCGCCCGGATCAAGACGGTCCCCACGTTTCCCGACCTTGCCACGCTGGCCACCCGGTGCGATCTCCTCCTGGTCTTCGGCGGCGACGGCACGATGCTCCGCGTGGCCCGCGAAACCGCCGGTTCGGGCGTCCCCATCCTCGGCATCAACGCCGGACACCTCGGTTTCCTGGCCGCAGTGCAAGAGGGGGCCGTGGCGGAGGCCCTGCGAACGGTGGTCGCCGGGGATTTTCGCATCGAGACGCGGGCCCTGCTCGAGGCCGTGATCCACCGCGACGGGTCATCGTCGACCCAGATGGCCCTGAACGACTTCGTCCTGAGCCGGGGCCTGGCTTCGCGACTCATCGAACTCGAGGTCGCGGTGAACGGCGAACTGCTGACCCGCTATCGCTGCGACGGTCTCATCGCCAGCTCCCCCACCGGATCCACGGCCTATTCTCTGGCGGCCGGCGGAGCCATCGTGAGCCCCGATGCCGACGTGCTGACCCTCACTCCGATCTGCCCTCACACCTTGTCCATCCGCCCGGTGGTGATGAGCCTCGACTCGGTGGTCCAGGTCACCCTCATCAGTCGCCGCCTCGAAGCGATCCTGTCGGCCGATGGTCAGCAACAAACCCAGCTGGGCACCGGAGACCGGGTCCTCATCCGTCGCAGCCGCCAGGTCGTCAGACTCCTCCGTCCGGCGGGCAGCAGCTTTTTTGCGACCCTTCGCGACAAGTTCGGCTGGAGCGGCGGCAACCTCTGACCTCGGGCGGATTCCTCAGGCACTGCCGCCTCGACACGAAGCAGGGCCGGCCACCCCGCCTGAGCGGAGCGACCGGCCCTGAGACCGGACCCGGGACGATCAGCGGTAGGTGATCACCACCGTGTCTCCGGCCAACTGGACTCCGGAGATCGTCGACGATGCGGGCCCCGAGACCTTGAAGAACCGGGTCTCGGTGGGGCGGGTCAGAGTGATCTTCTTGGCCGCGGCATCCACCACTGCTCCGACCACCGCCGCATACGCTCCATCGAGGGTCGCCGAAGCCACCAACTGCACACCGGCCACCGGCGCCTGGGCGCTGGTGTAGGCCTTGATGCCTCCGTCGGCGTTGATCAGCGTCCGCTTGCCGGTGACCGGGTCCGCCGTGAACCATTCCACGTTGGCCCCGCCTCCCCGCTCGAACCACACCAAGCGGAATCCGTAGACACCGGCCTGCGGCACCACCACGTCGAACGTCTCATTGGCCACGTCATTGCGGAACGACAGCGCCGGAGTCGACGCGTTCAGCGCCAGACCGGCCGCCACTTTGTAGCCATCATCGGACTGCACTCCGAAGCGCACCACCCCGGCCGGCAGGTCCAAATAGGTCACCGCGGCCATCGCCCAATTGTCGGTGCCCCCGTCATCGGTCTGACCCGGAACCCCCTCGTCGCCCTCGAAGGAGCCCGCGAATCCACCGGCATACCCCTCTTGGGAATAGTTGATGACCGTGGCGATGACATTGGTTTCGTAGGCCTTGGAAATGCTCGATCCCGTGGCCAACTGCGCTTCGGCGCGAGCCAGGCTGTTCTCGAGCAAGCCGACTTCCACCGGAGCCTGAACCACCTGGACCTTGAAACCACGCTGGGATCCCGGAGCCCCCATCCGGGCGGCCGGATCGAGCGTCAGGTAGCGGAACGCGAAGCTCCAGTCATTGGTCAGCAAGACCCCGTCGCTGTCGGCGAAGATCAGCCGCGCGGCCTGGACGGCTCCGACGGCCGGCAGACTCGGCAGCGTGTAGGAGACCTTCGCACCCGCCTCGTTCGGGGTGACGGTGGCCGCGACGCCCACGCCATTGATCGACAATTTCACACTGGCGGCCGAAACCCGGGTGTCCCGGTTCTGGATCACCGCGACCACCTCCGGCGTGACGGTGTCGGCCACGGAGTTGTTGGCTGGAGTCAGGGCGGTCACCGTGGCTCGCTGAGTGCCGGCATCGGCCACCGGAACCAGAGCCAGGTAGTTCTGGCGGCGCTGCTTGCTCTCGGTGTCGGCCGTGACCTGCCGCACTCTCAGGGTGGTCACCCCGTTGAACCGCACCACCGTCTTGTTGCCCGAGCCATCGGTCAGCGGCGTGTTGCGGAAGGTGAATCCGGTCAAGGTGCCCAGGAAGGATCCCAGCGTCTTGACGGTCTGATCGGGTAGGGTGGGATCGGAAGTCACCTGCTCCAGCACACTCTCACCGGCCTCCATGTTGATGAGGGCCTGCCGCAGGTACACCTCGTAGCTGCCCGGCGGGATGGTGCGGGTGTAGTTGAGCCACTCGCCCGAATCGATGTCGCCGATGGCGTAATCGTAGACCTCGGCCGCCGCGCCGCCGGCCGCCCCGTATTGGGCCCGGACCAGGTCGAGCGTCCGCTCCATGCGCACCGCATCCTGATTGCGCCAGGGCGCGTCCTGCGTCCGGGCGGCCGTGCGGGTGTCGTTGAAATCGACGCCCTGCACACCGACTTGATTGGCGTAGGCATCCGATTGGGGCCCACCGCCCTCGGCGATCGGCACGGGCTTGTCGATGAAGGCACCGCCGAAGTTGTAGTCCTCCGATTCGATCACCAGCACGCTGCTGGTGAAGGTGTCGAAATCCAGACGCTCACGCGTGGTGAGCCCTCCGGCATCGGTGACTTCGAAGACGGCCGTGTAGTTCTTGTTGGCCTCCAGCTTCGAGAAACTGGCGGAGCGATTGCCACCCGAACCGGACACGGTCAGGCCGTTGGCCTTCGTGTAGCGGGTGCCATTGAGCACCAGCGCGACGCTCTCGTCATTGAGGGCGGCATCGTCGGCCACCTTGAAGGAGACCCCCGTGGAGGCCGGCAGGAAGTTGGAGAACTTGACCGGCGTGAAGTCCGACAAGATCGGGGCGACATTGGCCTCGACCGGCGCTGCGGCCGCGACGGCGTTGTCGTAGATGGCCTGATAGGGGTTCTCAGGCGCCCCCTTGTCGAAGTCCTGATACAAGTAGAGCGTGAAATAACCGCCCGTGATGTAGGGCGCGGACGGGTCGTCCTTGCCGGCCACCAGCACGTCGGCCGCGGCGGTGTCCACCACCGTCTTCTCCCAGATCACCGCGTTGTTGGCCTCCTTGTCGAGGACGCGGGCCTGGATGATCACACTGCCGTCCCGCACGGTCAGGGTGAGGTTCAGGGTGATGTTGTCCTGCTTGAGGTTGGCGGCCGTTCCATCGTCGGCCACGAAGTACTTGTTGATGCCCTTGGTGATGAGGATGTCGGTCGTGGACTTGGCCAGACCATACCCGCCCAGGGTCCCCGGAGAATTGGCCGTCGGGATGAACGCCAGGATGGCGAAGGAATCCTTGCCTCCGCCCTTGATCACGTCGGCGCTGAAGGACACCCGTTCGCCTTCGCTCAGCGTGAAGACTCGCGACGTCTTCTGGCTGGCGCTGAAAATGGACTGGCCGGCCGGCGGTTGGACGAACTGGAACTGTCCACCCGATTCGGTGGGCAGGCCGAAGCCGGGCACGAAGGTGAAGTCGGTCCAACCGGTCTTGGTGTTGTCGTCGAAGTCGTCCAACACCGCCTCGTCGGTGACGAAGACCTCGGCGTTGTCGTAGATCGCCTGGTACGGATTCTCCGGCGCCCCTTTGTCGAAGTCCTGATAGAGGTAGAGGGTGAAGTAGCCCGAGGTAATGTAGGGCGCGGCCGGATCATCCTTGCCGGCCACCAGGACGTCGGCCGAGGCCGTATCCACGACGGTCTTCGCCCAGATCACCGCATTGGCGGCGTCTTTGTCCAAGACCTTGGCATTGACGATGACGCTGCCGTTCCGGGCCGTGAGGTTGAGCACGAGGGTGATGTTGTCCTGCTTGAGGTTGCCGGCCGGTCCGTCATCGGCGGCGAAGTACTTGTTGATACCCTTGGTGATGAGAACGTCGGTGCTGGACTTGGCCAGACCGTAGCCGCCCAGGGTTCCGGGCGAGTTGGCCGTCGGGATGAACGCCAGGATGGCGAAGGAGTCCTTGCCTGCTCCTTTGATCACATCCACCCGATACTCGATGCTGCGCCCCTCCTTCAGCTCGAACCGCTCCGAAGTCTTCTGGCTGGCGCTGAAGATCGACTGGCCGGCCGGAGGTTGGGCGAATTGGAACTGCCCGCCGGCCTCGGTCGGCAGGCCGAAGCCGGGCACGAAGGTGAAGTCGGTCCAACCGGTCTTGGTGTTGTCGTCGAAGTTGTCGAGCACCTTGGCCTGAAGCGACGGACTCAACGAAACGAGGGCGGCGAGGGCGGAGCAGGCGACACCGGATCGAACCCAACCGGAGATCCGGCCGAGGAAGGATGCCTTCGAGGGAATGGAATCGGAGAACGACATGGTTTTCCTGGGGTGGAACGTGTCTGACGGGGATTGGGTTGATTAGGGTGCCGGTGGTTTCAGTTTGTCAACCCCGTCACGCCTTCGTCCATCCACCCACCAGCAGGCTCGCGACGGCCCCACGGCGGCTTCGGCAGCCCCGGACGAGCCCGTGAAACCAGTCTTGCACCGATTTCTTGCGTTCGCGTGAAAGAAACGGAACCCCGCCTCCGAATCTTTCGGCAAATGGCATGACTGTCTCGTTCTCCATAGCCCAGCGATCCCCCCGGGCCTTCACGCTGGTCGAGTTGCTGGTCGTCTTGGGCCTCGTGAGCGGGCTTGCCCTGCTCCTGCTGCCGGCCATGGCCCGAACCCGCGACACCACCCGAACCCACCACTGCCTCTCGCATCTCAGGCAATGGGGCATCGCCACCGGCCTTTACGAACTCGATTCCGGAGGCTGGCTTCCGGCCGATGGGGCGCCCAATGGCATTTCGACCCGGAATGCCTGGTATGTCGAATTGCCCCAGGCGATCGGGCTCCCAGCCTACCCCGACGAGGGTCCCTGGCGAACCAATGCCCTCGCCCCCTTGGGACAACGGATCTGGTTCTGCCCTTCGAACCCACGCCGCAGCAACGGCCATCTGCTGTTCCACTTCGCCCTCAACCGCTTCGTCAATGGCAGCGGGAAGGGCTCCCGGCGGATGCGCCTCGACGCCATCCCGGCCCCGGCCCGCACCGTCTGGCTCTTCGACAACGCGCGCCGCGCCGCCGTGGCGGGGCCCGGCAACCTCCACGGCACCCTCCACCGGGGAGCCGCCAACGTGCTGTTTCTCGATGGCGGTGTGCGCCGGGTCGCCTCGGCGAGCGGCCGTTCCGACACCACGCCCGACGGACTCTCCGACGATCCCTTGTGGATTCCCTGATGAAAACACCCACCCCAATGGTCTGGCGCTCGGAGCCCTTCATCGGCCTTGGCCATGGCGTCGGCCAAAGCGTCGGCCGACTCAGGCCCGAGCCGATCCGTCTGGGTGCCCCGAAACGCGATCGCTGCCCGGCCCGAGAATTCAATGGCCCCGCGCCGAGGAAGTCCCGAAACTGCACCTCCATGGACGTCACACCCACCGCATTCGGCACCTGGAACGGGGGCCGATTCATGAACTACGGCCAACCCCTCGACGATGCCCAATGGATCGCCACGGTGCGCCACGCGTGGGACCGCGGCATCAGGACCTTCCTGACGGCCGACGTCTATGGAGCGGGTCAGGCCGACAGCCTCCTCGGACAGGCGTTGTCCGGGGTGCCGCGCGATAGTTACTGCCTCGTGGGTTGCATCGGTCATGACTTCTACTCCGCCCGGCGCGATGGCGCCAAGGGCTTCCCGCGCTTCACCCAACCGGGTCTGCGCGTGCCGGCCGACCATGCCTCGTACCTGCGCATGGCCACCGAGAAATCGCTCGAACGCTGCCGGACCGATCACTTCGACCTCGTGCTGCTGCACAACCCCGACCACACGGGCTACACCAGCGATCGGGTCTGGAACGGGATGCAAACCCTGCGCGAGGCCGGCCTGACCCGATCGCTGGGGGTGGCTCCCGGACCGGCCAACGGGTTCACCCTCGATCTCATCCGGTGCTTCGAACGCTTCGGTCCGCTGATCGACTGGGCGATGATCATCTTGGGTCCCTTCGAACCGTGGCCCGGACGCCTCATCCTTCCGGCCGCCGTCCGCCACGAGGTCAAACTCATCACCCGCGTGGTCGATTACGGCGGAATCTTCCACGACGATGTCCGCCCCGGACACCGCTTCGGAACGGCCGATCATCGCTCGTTCCGTCCCGCCGGATGGGTCGAGGCCGCGGTCGCCAAGCTCGAGGCCCTCCGCCCCATCGCCCAGCGCCACGGCATCACGCCATTGCAACTGGCCTGCACCTGGAATCTGCACCAACCCGCCGTGCACAACGTGATCCCGACCCTCATCCAGGAACTCGGTGAGGGGGCACGCCCGATCGCCTCCAAGGTCGACGAATTGGCCGCCCTCAAGGCGGTGCGCCTCTCCCCCGACGAAGTGGCCGAGATCGCTCGGATCGGCGACAACACCGGCTGCATGGCCCTCAAGGGATCCAGCCGCAGCCATGTCGGGTCGGCGCTTCCCGATCAATGGGAACTGGATCCCGAACTCGAATCCATCGCCACCCGTTGGAACATCGATCCGAAAACCGACCTCGGTCTGACCCACTCGCACTGAGCCCATCCCCACTTTCTCCACTCATCCCAACCGATTCACCTATGGCCGAAAAACCCCCGGAAAAGAAATCCACCGCCACCACCACCGAAACCAAGCCTGTCGAGGTCAAGGCGGCCGCCGCCGCTGAAGTGCCCCGGATCTCCGCCGCCAAACAGCGGGAACTCGACTCCGCCATCGCCACCATCACCAAAGCCTATGGCGAAGGGGCGATCATGCGCCTCGGCTCCCAGGTCTCCCGACCCATCGAGGTGATCCCCACCGGGGCCCTCGCCATCGATCTGGCCCTGGGTGTCGGCGGCGTGCCGCGCGGCCGGGTCATCGAGATCTACGGTCCCGAATCCTCCGGCAAAACCACGCTGATGCTGCACCTGATCGCCAATGCCCAGAAGGCCGGCGGCGTGGCCGCGTTCATCGATGCCGAGCACGCGCTCGACCCGGCCTACGCCAAGAAGCTCGGGGTCAACGTCGACGAACTGCTGGTCTCACAGCCCGATTCCGGTGAAGAGGCCCTCACCATCTGCGAAACGCTGGCCCGTTCCGGAGCCCTCGACATCATCGTGGTCGATTCGGTGGCCGCTCTCGTGCCCAAAGCCGAACTCGAGGGCGAAATGGGCATGGCCACCATGGGCATGCAGGCCCGCCTCATGAGCCAGGCCCTGCGCAAGCTCACCGCCATCCTCAACAAGGCCAAGACCACCTGCCTCTTCACCAATCAGATGCGCGAGAAGGTGGGTGTGATGTTCGGCAGCCCGGAGACGACCCCGGGCGGCAAGGCGCTGAAGTTCTACGCCAGCGTGCGCATCGACATCCGCCGCAAAGAGGCCATCAAAGACGGCTCCGGGGCCGCCATCGGCAACCATGTGAAGGTCAAGATCGTGAAGAACAAGGTGGCCCCTCCGTTCGCCGAGGCGGAGTTCGACATCCTGTTCAATCACGGCATCGACAAGGAGGGTTCCCTGCTCGACGTCGCGCTCGATGCGGGCACCGTCGACAAGAAGGGGGCCTGGATCCAGTTCCAGGGCGAACTCATCGGTCAGGGCAAGGATGCGGCTCGCAAGACGTTGGCCGAGAAGCCCGAACTGGCGAAGAAGATCCAAGAGGCGACCTTGGCCAAGCGTCTGGCCGAACTCACCGCCGCCACCGGGACCCCGGCTTCGGCAGCGGGTTCAGCGGCGAAATGAGCCGGAGTCGGGGAGCGTCGACCCAGCGGGTCCGCTCCCCGGCCCAGCGTTGCCCACCTTGGCGCTCCTTGCCCGTCAAACCGCGGGGGGCGGGGGCGACGGCGCAGCCGCTTTGAGCTTCTGCAGGGCCAACAGAGCCGCGTGGCTCTCGGCGGCCTTCTTGCTCCGCCCGACGCCACGGGCCAATTCGACCCCGCCATGCAGCACGGCACACCGAAAGGTGCGGTCGTGGTCGGGACCCTCGGTTTCGAGCAATTCGTATCGAGGCGCCTCCGGCGAAGTGGCCTGCAGGAACTCCTGCAGATTGCCCTTGGGGTTGTCCAGATTGGGCAATTCCACCATCTCGGCGCCTCCTTCCCGGATGAGCCCGAGGAGCATCCGGCGCGCGGTCTCGAAGCCGGCGTCCACATACACTGCGCCGATGATGGCCTCGAAGGCATCGGCCAAGGTGGAACTGCGACCTCGACCACCGCTGGACTCTTCACCCCGGCTCAGGATCACGTGACGTCCGAGATGCAGGCGCCGGGCCTGGCCGGCCAGCGAAGTCCGGTTGACCAACTGGGCGCGAGCCTGTGTGAGGGCCCCCTCACCCAGGCCCGGGAACCGGTGGTACAGCTCCGAGGTGACGGCCAGTTGGATCACCGCGTCTCCCAGGAACTCCAGACGCTGGTTGTGGTTCTGCCCACCGCCCTCGTCATGGGCCACCGAAGGATGGGTCAATGCCAGGGACAGAAGCGACGGATCGCTGAAGCGATGCCCGAGGGCGGCTTGGAGATCATCGAGAGCGGACATGGAGCACGGGAATTGCCGGCAACCGGGCCGGTCGAAACACGGTCGGAAAGGTTCAGGCCGGGGCCAGCGACGGGATCTCGCTGGGTGCGTTGAAGGGTTCTTCGGTGGGCTCGGCCGCTACGGCCTCCGCCTGCGGAGTCTCATCCGGGAGTCCGTGCTCGAGCAGGTTGGCGACGTCGCATTGAACGGCGGCCAACTGGTTCAACTGGAGATCGGGATCGGCGATTGAAAACAGATCGCCCGACTTCGGATGCTCGTAGACGAAGATCCGTCGGCCGTTGTCGCGCGTCTGTCCCTTGACCCTCAGGATGCGCTTGCGCTCGAGCATCACCGCCAGGATGTACGCGGCGGCCGCATGGCGCTCTTCACGGCGTTCGAGGAGCTTCCGGAGCAACGACTCGGCGTCGTCTTTGCGGATGGCATCGGGGGGCACCGGCGGAGGGGCTTCGTAGACCCCCTTCCAATGCGAGACCAGATTGGCCTTGGCCATCAACTCGGCCGCGACTTCCTTGAACGACTCCACGCACAGATCCATGCGCTCGAACCCGGCCTTCGTGTCGAGCAGCAGGGTGTGATAGGTCTCACCGTCCTGGAACTGCCGACCGGATCGCTGGCAGGCGTGAGCCCGCGACTGGATGTGCCATTCAATCATCGAATCAAGTCCTGCGAGTATCGGGGCGGCCCCACCCGGTGCAACAGGCTTTTGATCCGGAGTCCCCACCCGTGGGTGTGCCCGCCGGTGTGCTAGCCGGTGTGCCCGCAGGACAGGCCTTCAGAGCCGCGCCACCAGCAACTGCTCCTGGAACACCATCTCCTTGGGCAGGTGCGTGTAGAGCTTCATGAACAACTCGTCGGTCGAGAGGAGATCCCGGCGCCACTCCTCCGGATCCATGCGCTGCAACTGGGCGAACCGTTCGCGGGTGAACCCGTCGAGGCCTTCGGTGTCGAAATCTTCGTAGCGCGGCACCCAACCCAACGCGGTCTCCACCGCCCCGGTGCGGCCGTCGCACCGGTCCAGAATCCACTTGAGATCCCGCATGTTCTCCCCGAATCCGGGCCACAGGAATCGGCCCGCGTCATCCTTGCGGAACCAGTTGACGTGGAAAATGCGAGGGGGCTCGGAGAGCTTCTTGCGCATGTCGAGCCAGTGACGGAAGTACCGGCCCATGTTGTATCCACAGAATGGCAACATCGCCATCGGATCGCGGCGCACCTGCCCCACGGTGCCCGCCGCGGCGGCGGTCATCTCGCTGCCCATGGTGGCCCCGAGAAAGACCCCGTGGCTCCAGTTGAAGGCCTCGAAGACCAGCGGCACGACACTCGCGCGACGCCCCCCAAAGATGATGGCCGAGATCGGCACGCCCAGCGGATCCAAGGCCTCGGGGGCCATGGCGGGATTGTTGGTCGCCGGCGCGGTGAACCGCGAGTTGGGATGGGCCGCTTTTTCAGTCGAAGCCGGAGTCCACCGGTTGCCCTTCCAATCCAGACACTCGGCCGGGGGCGGATCATCATGCCCCTCCCACCACACCGTGCCGTCGGGCCTGAGCGCCACGTTGGTGTAGATCGTATCGCGGGCGATCGTGGCCATCGCGTTGGGATTGGTCTTGGCGTTGGTTCCCGGAGCGACCCCGAAATAACCCGCTTCCGGATTGATGGCCCACAAACGCCCATCCGGACCCGGCCGCATCCAGGCGATGTCGTCCCCGACCGTCCAGATCTTCCATCCCTGGAAGCGCTCCGGGGGGATCATCATGGCGAAGTTGGTCTTGCCGCAGGCGCTGGGGAAGGCCGCCGCCACGTAGCGCCGCTCGCCCTCGGGGGATTCCACGGCCAGCACGAGCATGTGTTCAGCCATCCACCCCTGACGTCGTCCCAGATACGAGCCGATGCGCAAGGCCAGACACTTCTTGCCCAGCAGGACATTGCCCCCGTAGCCCGAACCCACCGAGATGATCTCGTTGGACTCCGGAAAGTGGCAGATGAACCGGCGTTCCGGATCCCCGTCGAGCAGGCAGTGCAAGCCCTTGTTGAACTGGGAGGACTCGCCCAGATGATCCACCGCCACCCGCCCCATCCGGGTCATGATGCGCATGTTGAGCACCACATAGATCGAATCGGTCAACTCGACCCCCACCTGGGCCAACGGGGATCCCGGGGGGCCCATGAGGTACGGAACGACATACAGCGTACGCCCCTGCATGCTCCCGGTCGCCAAGGCCATCAGCTTGGCCCGCATGGCCGCGGGATCGGCCCAATTGTTGGTCGGCCCGGCATCCTCGGCCAACTCCGTGCAGATGAAGGTGCAATGCTCGACCCGAGCCACGTCGTTGGGATTGGACCGGTGATAATAGCACCCCGGCATCTTCTCCTGATTGAGCGGCGTGAGGACTGCCTGACGGACCGCTTCGGCGTAGAGGAACTCCTTTTCGGCCTCGGAACCGTCGCACCAAAACACCGAATCGGGACGGGTCACGGCGACGGTGGATTGGACCCACTCGTGCAAGGCTCGATGCGCGATGGGTTGCGATCCGAAAGGCACGGTTTGGGTCATGCTCACTCCGGCAGGCTACGCCGATACCCCCGGGAGGCACTCCGAATCTTGCGTCACCCCAGCCATCTATTGGCCCGGCTCGCCACGCCCGGGGTTCGAGGGGGGCCAGGGATCCGAGGAAAGGCGGATCCGGGTGTCCCGTATTCCGTCACGGTGAGACAACGCCTCCGACACGCCCGACGACAACGGACCCTCCCCATCCACCCTGCCGGCACCCATGCGGAAGATCACGCCATCCCGGGAACGGTGCCGCGGTTTCGGAATTGATCCGGGGTGAGGCTCTTTCCTACGCCAGAACCGCGTGTATCTTCAACGCATCCTGCCGCAGCGCCCACCCCTTCCAGAAATGATCCTCGAAACCGCCATCGCATGAACCAGCGCGAAATCCGCTTCCTCGAAGGTCCCCGTTCCCGATGGGACAATCTCAAATTCGTCGTAGACATCGCCTGGGAGTTCATCCGGGGCTTGCGGGCTCTGCACTTTTCAGGGCCGTGCGTCGCGGTGTTCGGATCGGCCCGGTTTCCGGAATCCCACCCCTACTACGACCTGACTCGGCGCCTGTCTGCGGAGATCGCCCAACTCGGATTCACCATCATGACCGGGGGCGGACCCGGCCTCATGGAAGCGGCCAACCGGGGGGCCAAAGAGGTCGGAGGGCGATCCGTGGGTTGCAATATCGTGCTGCCCATGGAACAGAGTCACAACGCCTACCTCGATAAGTGGGTCAACATCCGCTACTTCTTCGTCCGCAAGACCCTGCTGATCAAATACTCCTACGCCTTTGTCATCGTTCCGGGCGGATTCGGCACCCTCGATGAACTGTTCGAGGCCATGACCCTCATCCAGACCGGCAAGCTCCAGGATTTCCCCATCATCCTCTTCGGTCGGGAATTCCACCAGGAATTGCTCGACCACATCGAGCAGATGCGTCGGGAAAAGACGATCTCGGAAAGCGATCTCCAACTCTTCCTGGTCACCGATTCCATCGACGAAGCCGTGAATCGGATCCGGCAGACGATCGAGAAGTACGGTCTCAAGCGTGCCCAGCGCAAACCCAGTTGGCTCTTGGGCGAACGGTGGTAATCACCGGGCTCGAAGTCCTGCTCCCAACGTCCCGGGAATGGACTTCATCACAGGATGCGCCCCGCCGGACGCCCGATAAAAAAGAGGGGCCGAAGCGAACTTCGGCCCCTCCGTGAATCAGACTCCGATCCGCTTACTTGCGGATGCGCGCGAACTGGGCGGCCTGATTGGCCGGCACCGTCAGCGGGCTGGTGGCACCCGCCACATCGGTCCAGGGACCGCTGAGCGAGGCGGCCGACTGGAGAACACCGGCACCCGTCCAGGTGATGGTGATCGAGCCGTCGGCGTTGGCCTTGATGCCGGTGAAGCGAGGAGCATCACCACCACCGGAGACCGTGCCGTGCAGCGCCACTTCGGCGACCTGCATCGAGTTCGCCTTGGCGGCGTTCGCGACGGTCGGGAAGACCACCTTGTAGCTGGTGTAGGACTTGGTGTTGGAGAACGCCAGCGTCTCGGTGCGGAACCGGGCCGGGTTGACGTTGACCGAACCCGAGGCGACGGCCTCGAAGTCGGTGCCGTTGTTGGATCCGAGGATCTGCCAGGTGGCCGGATCGCGCTCAGGAGCGTCGTTCGCGGTCGTGAGGGAGATGCCCGTGATGACCGAGGCACCCGCCTTCGGGGTCACCGTGAAGCCGGTGTTGAGCTTGTCGAAGTTCAGATACTTCGTGGTGCTCAGACCGTCGATGGCCTTCGGAGCGGCTTCGCCACCCGGATGGTTGCCCGAGCTCGGGACGATGGTGTCGTCCTTGCTCAGCACGTTGCCCGGGAGGGCCGGGGTGAAGAGCAAGAAGTCGTAGTCACCGTTCGAGGCGTTGAAACGCACCGTCTGCTGACCACTGAGCTTGACCGAGGCGAGGCTGCCGTCGGCGTTGCGCATCGGCACCAGGGCGTTGTTGCCCCAACCGCCGGTGGACGGCGACTCGAAGCTGCCGACGACCGTGGCGTTGCCGCCGGCGACCGTGGCGAACTGACCCTTCATGCGCGTGGCGCTGTCGGCACCGTCACCGTGGGAGAGACCCGCGTAGACGTTGTAGTCGCCCGCCGGGAAGGTGCGGGTGTACTGGTACCACTGGCCGTCGCCGATCCAACCCATCTTGAAGTTGACATCGAGCTCACCCACGCCGCGGTCGCGGTCGCCGGTGCGGTCCATCGGGGCCTGGGGATCTTCACCGATACGGTAGATCGGCGAGGAGCCGTCGTTGCCGCGGGTGTAGTCCTTGTTGTTGGTCGCCGGCTGGCCCGCGAGGGCGCCGCCGCGATAGGGCATCACGCTGGTCGCGGCCGGAGCCACGCCGTTGTTGTCGAAGTCTTCAGCCTCGATGGCGAAGACCGGGGTGCGGATGTTGGCCACACCGAAGGTCCAGGACACGGTGCGGTCGATGATGGTGAGGTCCACCTTGTGGGTCGAACCACCCGCCCAACCAGCGGCCGGGGCGGCGACGGTGACGGTGGCGACACCGTCCACCGTGGTCACGGTCGCGGTCGCGGCAGCGCCGTCCACCTTGACGGAGACGTTGGCGGTGCTGAGGGCCGGGCCGGTGCCCTGAACCACCTGGGCGACGATGGCCGCGTCGGTACCGGCACGGTACGGGGCGGCGCTCGAAGCGCGGCCGGTCTGGGCCGGAGCGTAGGACTTGACGAAGGGAACACCCTTGCTGCTCAGCGGGTACTGATAGGCCTTGATGCCGCCGTCGGCGTTGATGAGGTTGCCGCTCAGCACGTCACCGGTGACCGGGTCGAACTGACGGGCGCTGAACTCGACGTTCGCGCCACCGCCGCCCTCGTACCAGACGAGGCGGGCCGGATACAGACCATCCTTCTCCACGTTGAAGAAGAAGGTGGTGCCCGAACCGATGCCGCCACCATTGCCGCGGCCGCCGGAGAACTCGCCAGCCACCACCGGGAAGGTGAAGGCCTCACCCGGATTGCCGAAGTCGAGGCGGAAGCCGTCGTCGCTGTTCACGTTGAAGGCGTAGAAGCCGGCCTTCAGGTCGAGGACCGTGAGGATCTCTTGAGCGAAGTTGTCGGTGTTGCCGGTGGTGCCCGGGATGCCCGGAACGCCCGGATCATCGGGGAAGTAACCGCTGGAGACGGCGTCCTGGTTGTAGTTGATGACACCGGTCTCCACGTAATAGCCGTTGGCGCCGAAGAGGCTCAGGTCGGCCACGTTCTTGGTGCCGATCAGGCCGGCGATATGGGTCAGACCCCGGTAGGTGTCGTTGCCCATGCTCTCACCGTTCTCCTGCTGGACGGTCTTCACGAGGAAGCCCTTGTTGCCGGTGTTCACGGCGGAGGCCGGCAGCGCGAGGCTGCCCGGGACGCTGGCGGCGTTCAGGATGCTGAAGGTGTTGGTCGCATCATACTGCTGCGCACCGGCCGTGAAGCGGACGATCGCAGTGTGGTTGCCCGGGGCGAAGTTCGCCGAGGGCTTGTAGGTGTAGGTGGTCACACCACCCGCGGAGGCCTTGGTCGGGGAGACCTCGGTGCCGTCCACGAGGAGCTTGAAGGCGGACACCGCGGTGCTGCCCTCGGTCACGGACACCACGACCGGCACGGTCGGGACGTAGCCGCCGCCGGAGCCGCGGAACGGATGGATGAACGAGACGGCCGCCGGGGCGGAGGCGCTCGTGGCGCGGAACGCCTTCACGGCATCGGCCGCGGAGTCGTTGATCAGATAACGGGCCGAGGGGTTCGGGGCCACGCGCTGGGCGGACCACTCGAGGTTGGCCCCGCCGCCGCCTTCGAACCACACCGTGCGGAACGGATAGTAACCGGCCGCCGGAACGTACACGGTCGCATTGACGTCGCTGGCGCCCTTGCCGTAGTCGGCCTCGCTCACGATCACGGAGCTGAGCACTTCCTTGTTGTTGCCACCCACGGTGGTGCGGAAGCCGTCATCGCTGTTGAAGGTCAGCGTGTACACACCGGCCGTCGGGAACTGCAGGTAGGTGGTGATTTCAGCCGCGATGTTGTCGGTGTAGAGGTCACCGTTGGGCTGGAATTCCGAGGCGCTCGGAACGCCCGGGATCGCGTTGTCGGCGATCTGGCGCTCCACGGCACCGACGGACGAAGAGAACGCACCATTCTGGCCCGGGGTCGCATCGGAACCGGAGGTCGGCTGGCTGTAGTTGATCACACCGGTCTCGGCGAACACGCCACCGGTGAACCCGGTGAGGTCGGCCACGTTGTCACCGCGGAGGCCCATCAATTGCTGCTCGGCGCGGGCAATGGTGTTGGGCTGGTCACGACGGGCGGTCTGATGGGTGCGGACGTTGAAACCCTTCTTGGAGGTATCCACGCTGGCGACGCTCAGGTTGGCCGGGATGGTCACGTAGGGAGCGACCACGAATTCGCGGGTCGCGGTCACGGTGCGGCCCAGCGTGTCCTTGACGCTGATCACCACCGTGTTGGTCGAACCGGAGGCCAGAGGGGCCGCCGCGTCGCCGAAGGCGATGGTCGAGGTGATGCCGCTCTTGACGACCGTCACCTTGGAGGAGATGTCGGCACCGTTGAGCTTGACCGACAGACCCGTGGTCGTGGCCACGGCTTCGCCGGAATCCACCGTGGTGATGGAGAAGCCGATCGGGCTGCCCACCGCGCCGCCGATGATGACGTCATTGGCCGGGATGGTCTCCAGGCGGATGTTGTCGACATGGTGCACTTCCCAAGCGCCACCGGTACGGCCACCGAAGACGAGGCGACCGGGCGACGGGGTGAAGGAGCTGGCCAGACCACCGGCCGGGGTCAACTCGACACCCTTCCAGAAAATCTTGACCTTGCCCTCTTCGGTCAGCTGGGCCTTGAACTTCTCCCACTTCAGGTTCTTCACCCACAGACCCCAGCTCGGGTCATCGAAGGTCACCTGACCCACGCCCGAGTCGTTGCCAGCGGTGCCGTCACCATTGAGGTCATCGGTGGTGTTCAGGGCACCGGTCTGCATCGAGGATGCGTAATTCGCATCGGTGGTGGCGAGGTTGCGGAACGGAGCCTCGTCGTAGGTGCCACCGGGCCAGACATTGCCGGGGCGCAGGGGCACCGGAAGCTGGGTGAGCAACTGGCCTTCAACACGGATGCTGATGCCGACCACGTCGCGGATGCCGCCCGGATGGTCACCGGACTGCCAAGTATCGAAACCGATGCCCAGACCCGTCAGCGAGCCTTCCTCGGGGAGGTCGTTCTCGCCCGCGGTGCCGGCGAAGGGCGAACCATTGGTGGCCAGCGGATCATCGGCACGGACGTAGTTCAGGGAGAAGCCGTCGGCCGGCTGCGAGGTGCCGCCGCCGATGCGGAGGTCGCACTCGAAGGTGAAGGCCTTGACGACCAGACCCTTGTCGAGGTCATCGAACACCACGGTGGCGCGCTGGCCGCTCTTGGCGTCGGTGATGGAGAGGTAACCATCGGTGGCTCCGCCAGTGGCTCCGCCACTGGAACGATACTCCGCCGCGGCCGCGCCCACTTCTTTGAAGGGGAGCTCCGTGGCGGTGTTGAAGTTGACCACGTTGGTGGCGGCAAAGGCCGAGCTGCAGACCAGCCCGGCTGCCGTCATCCAGCGCAGCAGGTTTGTTTGTTTATGACTCATATGACTCGTTTTCTCCCAGTCGTACCCGCCGACGGCAAATGTCTCGAAACCTTTGCAGGTTCGAGACACTGGCCCACGGCGCAGCACTTCCGGGTTTGGGTGACAAGCGGACCGATACACCCCCCCCGTCGACCTCGCAACCCCTTTTTTACCTGATCCCACGCCGACGCACCCGCAGCACAGCGCGAAAGTCTTTCCTCCCCAGAGCTTACCTGCGTGCGCAGCGCCGGATCCCGCGGAACCCCCCAAAACCGCAGCGGAGCGGGGTCGGGCCGGAGCACGCACTGGAAGCGATCATCCTGATGCCCTTCGCGCACAGCGCGAAAGCCCTTCCTCCCCAGAGCTTACCTGCGTGCGCAGCGCCGGATCCCGCGGAGCCAGTTTGAAAGATTCGACCGACACGCTGCGAAGACTGGAGCAACGGATGAACTCACACTCGCTTCGTCGCCTCGTGCAACCCACGCCTCTCAGCCTGGTGGCCGCGCTTCTTCTGGCCCCGGTCGCCCAAGGACAACTGCTCCTGACCCGATGGGACTTCAACTCCGGCTCACTGAGTCCTCAGACCGGTTCAGGCGAGGCCCGATTGGTCGGCGGAACCTCGGCCACCTTCGCCGCAGGGTATGAGGGTGAAGCCTCGGGAGCCTGGAATCTGAAGGCCTTCCCGGCTCAGGGGACCCTCCCGGGAACGGCCGGCGCCGAATTCAGCCTGTCCACCACCGACGCCGCCTCGGTGACCGTGTCGTTCCAGATCCGACACAGTAACACATCGGCAAACACCGAGCGGGTGCTCTGGTCGACCGATGGCCAGGTCTTCACCGAGGCCACCCGGTTCACCGTGACCCCCGCGAGCAGCGGATCGGGCGAAACCTGGTATCAGCGCCGCGTGGAACTGCCCTCCGGAGCGGCCCACCAAGCCCAACTGGCCGTACGCATCGTCTCGGACTTCGACTGGGGAGCCGACGGCCGGTACGCGGCGTCACGACTGGGATCCAGCTACTCGACTTCGGGCACGTGGCGGTTCGATAACGTTACATTTTCAGCGGTACCCGAACCCGAAGAGTATGCCGCGATCAGCGCGCTGGCGTTGGTAGGATGGGGTTTATGGCGGCGTTGTCGACACCATCCCTACCCCTTGCTCCCCACCTCTCACCACAAGAACGACTGATTTTCAGCAACAACTTGCTGATTACCAAGCAATGTCGCCTTCCACGCGGTCACGGTGCCCACCCGGGCAAACTGCTGGGGATCCAGTACGAGGCGTGACCAACGGCGGCCGAAGAACCCTCGCTTCACCTCCAGCTCCACGATTTCGGAAGGTCCCGGATTGGATCCGCGCAACTCCATCCGGAGACGGAGCGGTCCCGAAACCCGAGACGACACCTTCCAGAGGACCTCGAACTGGAGTCCTGCGCGTTTTTCGGGGTGGTTTCGGAGCAATTCCTGATAGGCGTCCCGCTCATAGAGGCTGGGGGAGAGCGTATGTCGTCCCTGAAAATCCACCCAGTGCGGCAACACCTTGATGACCTTGCCTTCGGCACCCAACAGCACCCCGGCCCACAAGCTCAGGGCAAACAGCATCGATTTCATTCAGAATGGACCGCGTTGCGGAAAAGAGAGAACGGCCGGCCTCGGAGTGAAACCGGGTGACGAGCGGATCGAGGATGACGCATCCGAGGAAGGCACGGAGAACATCGAGCGCACCGAACCTTCGAATCCTCGGGCAGCGGCTCCGCCCCCCCCGAACGCCCCGAATCCGCCGTCCGACGAAGCCGCGGCGGCAGCACCTCCGGACTTGGGGAAGAATCCGGCATCCGGAGACGAAAAGGCCGATCCTGGGGCCACGGTCGGATCGAAGCGCCGACCCGGATCGCCGTCGAACCCGGCTGCTGGCGCCACCGGATTGATCACCGCGTCAGCAACCCCCGGGTTCACCAACGCCGAACCGGACCCGGACCCGTTGCCAGGGCCTGTGGATCCGGCAAACCCATCCGTGCCCGATCCCGCCGACTGGGATTTGAACGAGAAGGTACCTCCGGAGGATTCTGTCCGGGAACCGTTGAACCAGGTCCGATGGTCGGCCTGCGGAGTGAGGATCTCCGAAATGGACTTGGTGGACACGGCTTCCGCGGAAGCATTGTCCCGACGGACGGATTCCTGTCCTTCAGAACGGACCGTGCGCGGTTCGTTCGGAGTCTCTTCAACCGCCAAGCGCCTTCCCTTCCGGGTCTTGGAGGGCCCCTCGGAGCCCGCCTCTTCGAAATCATCCCTCCGATCCGAATCGTTCCGAGAGCGGCGGGCACGACCCCGCTCACGACTGAAATTGGGAATCTCGTCATCGGAACCCCGCTTGCCGTCGGCCTCGATGTCGTCGGATTTCTCCACTTCACGGGGTTTCACCGAACCGGGTTCCACCAACCAGTTCTTCTTGCGATCGTACTCATCCATCAGCCGCTGCTGGGCCTTCGGATCGAGACTGGGAATGGTGGCCGCGGACGGATTGGGCAAGGGCACATCGATGGCCCCTCCCAGAGAATTGCCGGCCCGAAACACGTCGAACTGACGGTTGCGGAGCAACTTGTTCATGGCTCCCACCCGTTCGGCCTCGGACTGGAGGCGCGACCCCGAAATCTCGTCGGTCCGCAAGGCCCCGGAGGTTTGCGCTTTGTCGCCCCCCAAAGCCGGCAACAGGGCCAGGCCTGCGACGACGAGCATGGAAGAGACTCTGCCGCGGTTCATGTCCGATAGTTAAGGCCGGGAGCGGACCGTCGTCAAAGGCCTTTGCGAAGCATCCCCGCTCCGCCTCTCCAACGACGGACCCAGAGCCTCCTCAAGACCCTCAGGCCCTCGGACTCCCAAACGACTCGCAGAAGCGGGAAGCCCGCTGGCGGAACCAATCCCAGTTTCCAGCGGCCACCTGACGCGGATCGAACAGGGGGCTCCCGACCCCGAAGGCGTCGGCCCCGGCGTCGCGGAAGGCCGGCAATGTCTCGACCGTCACCCCACCCGTCGGCATCAACCGGATCTCCGGGAAGGGGGCCTTCACCGCGCGCAGATGGCCCGGCCCCAGTTGATCGGCTGGAAATACCTTCACCAGAGAGGCGCCGAGGTTCCAGGCCGTGAAGATCTCGGTCGGTGTCATGGCCCCCGGCATGACCGGCACACCGCGCTCGACACAGGCGCGGATGACCTCCGGCAGGACGACCGGAGTGACGATGAAACTCGCCCCGGCCTCCAGGGCCAGATCGAGGCCCTGCATCGAAGTGACCGTACCGGCGCCCACATTGCCGCGAGGGCCGAGCAGGTCCCGGGTCAGGCGGATGAGATCGGCGGCACCGGGGCTGTTCAGCGTCACCTCCAGATTGACCAGGCCTCCCTCCACCACCGCAGGCACCAGATGCTCGACCTGATCCCGGGGAAAGAAGCGGAGGATGCCGACGATCGGCATCGAGCGGAACAGCGTGTCGTTGAAAGGCGTGATCATCGGACAACTCGGAAGACTCTACAGGCCATGGGATCAACCGCCCGAGACAGGGAACAGTCGTTTCCAGAGCCGACGCTGCCCCAATTCGGCCAGTCCGTCGACCTCGATGGCACTCCAACGCGCGGCCAGGCCGCAGTCGACGGCGGCCCGGGTGTAGGCCTCCCTGAGCACCTCGCCCGCGGCCACGACGATCGGCCCGGTTCCGGTGGCCAGCGGGCGCAGTTCGGAGCCGATCAGCACGCCACTGAGGAACGACCGATTCGATGCGGCTGTGCAGGCCGACAACACCTGACGAGCCCTGACCTGGAACAAGGCTGCGGTGGGTCCGAGCCGGGCCGACGCGGCGACGCCGTCCCGGAAAGCGTCGGGATCGGTCGGTGCTGCAAGCCCGACCGAGTGGCGCAACACGCTGTGCTGGGCGAGCACCTCGAAGAGTTCGCCGGTCATGAAGGTGGTGATCGCCTTGAGCAGTCCCGACTCCAGACGCAGATGCTTGGAGTGGGTTCCCGGCAGGATCAGGGTGACCGCGGCGTGCGCCCCCGGACCCTGTTGCTCGGCCCAGCCGAGGAGCTGGGTTTCTTCGCCCCGCATCATGTCCTCGTCACCCCGGACTCCCGAGATCAGATACACCCCCGGCTCCACCCAGTCTCCCACCACGCCGGAGCCGTCGAGCGCGAAGGGCATCGAGGCATAGGGCAACTCCCGCCAACCGAGGCTCGAACTGGCCATGCCCGACACCATGACGGGCAGTCCGCAGGGAGCCCCCAACCGCTGCAACGCCCCTTGAAGCGCCTGACGAAAGATCGAAACCCGATCACCGCCCCGGGCCGCCAGGCTCGCCACCCCCTCCTCGGAAGCCACTTCCCGAAGCCCCTCGGGCCCACGCCATCGGAGACGCAGGCGCGAGGTTCCCCAGTCGCAGGCGATGAAATTCATCGGGCGGCCTTCCAGCGCGCCCATTCGAGACCCGGCCGATCGACACGGAAACTCACCAGGCGCTTCGCATGGGCCTCGGTGACCACCACGGTGCACCCGTCATCGCCCCCGAAACACAGGTTGGTCGGATTCGGACCCAGCACGTCGATCTCGCGAATCACCTCACCGGCGGGGGAGATCTTGACCACGGTCCCCTTGCCATGGCGGGTCGCATACAGGTTGCCTTCGATGTCGCAGCGCATGCCGTCGAAGCCATGATCCGGAAACTCCTTGAAGAGGCGGCGGCGTCCCAATCGACCGTCGGCCTCGAGGTCGAAGACCCAGATGCGCCGCTGGACGCTTTCGTTGATGTACAGTCTCCGGCCATCGGGGCTCACCTCGATGCCATTGGTCGTGCCCATGGCTTCGGCCTCTCGATGAGCCCTGCCCTGCGTGTCGATCCGCCAGATCTGGCCGGTGCCGTCTTTCCAGTTCGGGTCGCTGGCATACAGGGTGCCATCGGCGGCAATGGCCAGGTCGTTGGGCTGATTCATCCGTGGTTCGTGCACGACCTGCACCACTTCGCGGGTCATCGGATCGATCCGATGGATCTTGTGAGCGGTGTAGTCGGCCACGTACATCCGGCCGGCCCGGTCGAATCGGATTCCGTTGCCCGCGCTCCCCTCGGGCAGCACGACGAAGCGTTCGGCCCGTCCGTCGGGCGTCACGCGGGCGATGTTCCGGGGATCACCGAACCCCACGCAGTACACCACCCCGGCGCGGTCGCAGGCGGGCCCTTCGATGCCCCGGGTGAAGCCCTGCGAGGAAAAGAGCTTCGCCTGCCAGAGGGTCTCGGAAACGACGGGGAGGACCGCGGCCAACAACAAAACCCCGGTCAGGGAACCACGCAGGGATAACATTCGAGCCAGTCTGCCCCAACGAGGATCCGATGGCCAGCGGTCAGCGGGCCAGGCGGTCATGAAAAAAGGGGACTGGATCGCTCCAGCCCCCTTGTCGAACCACCGCCGACTCAACGCTTGATGGCGCGCAGGAAGCGGGCCGCGTCGGTGCCCAGCGGCAGCGTGATCGGGGTGTTGGCTCCGGCCTGCGGCAACCATGGACCGGTCAGGCTGGGCGCCACCTCGAACACGAAACCCGCCGGCAGCGGCTGCGGATCGGAAGTGATGATGAGCTGTCCATTGACCAGCGCCACCGAGATGCGCGGGGCCGTGGTGGTGGAACCGCCTGCGGCCGGAGTCGGGTCGTCCTTGGGCACCGGGTGGGAGATCACCGTGTAGAAGTTGATCTCCTTGGTGGAATCGGCCCCCTGTTCGGGCTTGTTCTGCAGGTTGATCTCCCCCTTGGCGGCCACGAGAACCTCCTTGGTGGTCATGGCGACACTCATGCCGACCGAGCGGATGCCACCCACCGGGGCGGCGTTGATGAACGGCAGGAAGCTCGGCGTGAGCGGTTTGACCGTCTTGGTGGCCTCGTCCATCTCGAAGACGCGGGCCGCGACCTGCTGGGCTTCGTACCCATCCGGCTTGGAGACCCAGGCCACCGTGAAGCGGCCCAGACCGTCGGCAGCCACCACGGCACGATCGGCGTCGGCGCGGAAGCCGCCCTCGCTCACATCGGCCAGCGCGGCCACGGTGCGGGTGCGGGCATCCCAGATGGCCACCCGGACCGCTGTGGAGTTCAAGACGCGGCCCACGAGGAACACCCAAGGTTGATTGATGTGGCCGCCCAGGCGGGTGCCATCGCCTCGGCCGCCGTCGAAGTTCTCGCCGGAGGCCGTCTGCGCGACCGGTTCACCCTGCAGTTCGCCGGCGTTGTTGTAGAAGTGGAACTTGCCCGCCACGCGCACGGCGAAACCTCCCTTGAAGGCGGCGACGTTGGCCCAGAGGTCGCCGTCGGCCACCTTGAAGGCCTCCTTCACCACCTTGCCATCGGGGGAGAAGATGGTGGCGGTGGCGCAATTGCCGTCGGGGCGCAATTGGTTGGAGCGATCCTCGACCACGGAGACGAAGTTGCCGTCGCTCAAGGCGGCCACATCGCCGCCGAAGCGGGAGATCTGGTTGCCAGGGGCGGTGCCGGAGGTGCGCCGACCGTTGGCCGAGTCCTGCGCCTTGCTCAGGGCCGTCTGGGCGAGCGTGGCCGGATCGACCTTGAAGGTCTGAACGGTGCCATAGCGGCCGTCACCCAGGCGATCGAATCCGCCGGTGAAACGGTTGTCGCTGTTGAATCCCTCGATCACGTGCGGGGAGGCCTCGGCCCCGGTGATGAAGTTGACCGCGCCCGGACGGGGATCACCCGCGACCCGACCCGGATTGCCGTTCTGCCGCGAGGCGTTGATCGCTCCCTTGAAGGGCGTGCCCGCATCGTTGAAGAAGGCCTCGCCCAACTTCATCGCTCCGCCCGCCGCGGGCTGCATGGCCACGACGTAGCGCTGCTCGGTGGTGCTGCCATCGGCGAAGGTGTTGCCCTCGATGAGGAAGGTCGAGGTGCCCACCACGGAGGCGAAGGGCTCCCAGTTGCCCAGCGAATCGGCCGCAGGAACGATGACGGGCCTGTCGGAGACGATGCGCTTGAGGCCGGCCGATTCGATGCTGCCCGGACGCACCGGGATGACGAACTGTCGCAGGGCCACCACCCGATTCTCGGGCTCGCCGCTGTTGCGGCTCTCCCAGACCACCGCGATCGAGTCGTTGCGGAAGGCCACGCGGGGATTCTTGGACTCCAGCGTCTCGGGGGCAGGCAGTTCCTTCTCGCTCACGTAGAAGGTCTTGCCCAGTGCCTTGCCCGTGGCGTCGAAGACGCGGCCCAGGATGATCCGGGCATTGCCCCCGGTGCCGGCGGTGTCGTCGAACACCACCGCGACCCGACCGAGCGAATCGAGGCCCACGTCGCAGCGTCCCGGAGCCAGCAACACCATGTCGTCGGCCACGGTCCTGCTCCAGCGCAGCGTGCCGTTGGCGTTGAGCACCGTGAGCCAGACATGGTTCTTGCCTTCGGCATCCTTGCCGACGGCGACCGAGGCATAGGCGTCGTTGCCGTTGCCGTGGAAGCCCACGCCATCACCGCGGCCGCCGGCGCCGGCGATCGGATTGCCCGAGACCGCCGCCAGGTCGATGTTGGTCGAGACCGGCGTGCCGGCGTTGTCGAAGAGACGGACGCGCCCCGGACCATTGTCCGAGAACCGGACGGCGAACCCGTTCTTGGTCACACCCGACCCGTGCCACATCTCGCTCTTGGTGGGCGTGGCGCTGGCCAACTGGGTGGCCTTGATCTCCTTGCCCGTCTTGTCGACGACGCGGACGGTCACGTGGTTGGCCGCGGCATCGCCCTTGTAGAGCCCCACGAGATCGTCACCCTGACGGCTTTCGCCGATCACCACCACGTTGCCGGTGGAGAGGAACTCCCAGTCGCCGATGCGGATGTTGCCGGGACGGGCTCCGTACTCGACGGGAACCCCGTTCACGATGCCCACCGGGGTGCCGGCATCGGTCAGCAACTGCACCGCCGGCCAGTCGCCGGCATCCTGATACCCGGCGAACTCCACCACCTCGAGGCCGAGATCGAACGAAGTCGAACCCATGCCCAGTCCGTCACCAAACAGGTTGGACTTGATCTTGGGTCCCCACCCCGTGCGACCGGAGACCGCGCTGCCATCCTTGCGGAAGTACGACAGGAACCGGGAGGTCAGGGTCTGACCCGCAAAGGCAGGATCCACCGAGGTGATGGTCGTCTCGGGGGTGATGGGCTTGCTGTCGCGGTCATACAGGGTCCAGACGGCCTCGAGGTCCGACAGGGCGTCGCCATCGTCCTCCCAACCGACGATCACGTTGCCGTTGCGACCGATGGCCACCCCAAGACTCTCGGTCTTGGTGTTGTTGATGGTGTCGGAGGTGTTGACATACACGGTTTCGCCGATGGGGCTGACACCGTTGTCTTCCGGTTTCCCGGGAAGCGCTTGGCCGAAGACCTGACCCGCCACGACGGCAGCGGCCAGGAATGGCAGGGATTTGGAGGGTTTCATGGATGGAGGCGGTACTGCATGGATACCCCGGGACGACAAGGCGGGCACCACGAACCGTATCCGGACACCCTCGTGCCCGGGGATTGCGGCGATCTCGAAACTGACCAGGGGATTGAGTTCTCCCTACGCTTGGCCAGGAGCGATGGCAATGGTTTTCTGAAGATCGCCCAAAGCCCTCAAACACCAGACAATAACAAATGTTATCCAGACGTGTCTCCCGTTGCAAAAACCATGGCAGGCACATCGGTCACCAAAATCAGCGGTGAACCTGTCGAGGCTACTTTGCGGACAACCGGGCCACCCGCTTCATGATCTCGACATAGAACACCGGCGTGAGGAACAGACCGAAGACGGTGACTCCGATCATGCCGGCGAACACGGCAACCCCCATGGCCTGACGCATCTCGGCACCGGCGCCCGTGGAAACCACCAACGGATAGACGCCGGCGATGAAGGCGATGGAGGTCATGAGAATCGGTCGGAGGCGCAGCCTGCAGGCCTCCAGGGCCGCCGACACCGGATCGGCGCCTTCACGCTGCCTCTCCCGGGCGAACTCCACGATGAGGATGGCGTTCTTGCAGGCCAACCCCACCAGAACGATCAACCCGATCTGGGTGAAGATGTTGTTGTCGGACCCCTTGAGCAACACGCCGACCATGGCACTGAGCAGGGTCATCGGCACGATCAGGATGATCACCAGCGGCAGACTCAGGCTCTCGTACTGCGCCGCCAGCACCAGGAACACCAGAAGGATGCACAGGGGGAAGATGTACACGGCCGTGTTGCCGGCGATCCGCTGCTGGTAGGTCAACTCGGTCCACTCGTAGGCCATGCCCGGCGGCAGCGTCTGTTTGACCAACCCTTCGATGAAGGCCTCGGCCTGACCGGAGCTGTACCCCGGGGCCGGCGCCCCGTTGATCTCGGCCGCCGGATACCCGTTGTAGCGCATCACGCGATCGGGACCGAAGGCCTCCCGCACCGAGACCAGGGTGCCGATGGGCACCATCTGGCCCCGCTCGTTGCGGACCTTGAGGCGTCGGATGTCGTCGGCCCCGTCACGGAATCGCGAATCGGCCTGGGCCATCACCTGATAGGTGCGACCGAACTGGTTGAAGTCATTCACGTAGAGCGAGCCCAGGTAGATCTGGAGCGTCTCGAAGAGCCCGCTCAACGACACTCCCATGGACTTGGCCTTCACCCGGTCCACGTCGAGGTCGATCTGGGGCACGTTGATCTGGTAGGTCGAGTAGACGCCCTGCAGCACATTGGTGGCGTAGGCCGCACCGATGGTTCCCCAGGTGGCTCCGTACAGCGCTTCGGGCCCGAGATTGGCCCGGTCTTCGATGTACATCTTGAAGCCGCCTCCGGTGCTCAGACCATTCACCGCCGGCGCATTGATCACGATCATCCGGGCCTCCTGGATCTCTCCGAACGCCTGGTACAAGCGGCCGATGATGGCGTTGGCCGAGAGTTCCGGACTCCGGCGCTTCTCGAAGTCGTCGAGGGTGATGAAGGCGATGCCCGAGTTGGGGCTGGCGGTGAAGCCGTTCGGAGACAGACCGGGGAAGGCCACCGACGCCGCGACACCCGGGACCTTGAGGGCCAGATCGCTCATGCGGCGGATGACCGCGTCGGTCCGGTCTAGGGAAGCCGCGTCGGGCAACTGGGCCACACAGATGAGGAACTGCTTGTCTTGCGACGGGATGAATCCCGCGGGCACCGCCTGGAAGAGCCGGCCTGTGAGGAAGATCAACCCGACATAGACCGCCAGAGCCACCGCGCTCACGCGGATCACCCGGGCGACCGCGGTGGAATACCGCTTCGAAGCCCAGTCGAAGAATCGGTTGAAGGGGTTGAAAAACCAGCCCAGCAACCGGTCGAGGACCCGCGTGAGCCCATCCTTGGGCGCGTGATGTCCCCGCAGCAGCAGGGCCGACAAGGCCGGGGAGAGGGTCAGGGAATTGAAGGCCGAGATCACCGTCGAGATGGCGATGGTGATGGCGAACTGCTTGTAGAACATCCCGCTCAGGCCGCTGATGAAGGCCGTGGGGATGAACACCGCGCACAGGACCAGCGCGGTGGCGACAATCGGCCCGGTCACTTCGTCCATCGCCCGGCGCGTGGCCTCGATCGGCGACAGGCCCAGGGCGATGTTCCGTTCCACGTTCTCCACCACCACGATGGCATCATCGACCACGATGCCGATGGCCAGCACCAGACCGAACAGGGAAAGCGCGTTGATGGAGAACCCCAGCGCCGACATGACGGCGAAGGTGCCCACCAGGGACACGGGCACGGCGGCCAGCGGGATGATCGAAGCCCGCCAGGTCTGGAGGAAGACCAACACCACCAGCACCACCAGGAGGATGGCCTCGAAGAGCGTGTGGATGACCGCATCGATGGACTTCTTGACGAAGACCGTGGGGTCGTAGGCCACCGCGTAGTCGAGGCCCCGGGGAAAATTCTTCTTCAACGTCTCCATCGTGGCCCGCACTTCCTGCGACAGGCGCAACGCGTTGGATCCCGGCTGCTGGAAGATCGGAATGGCCACCGCGGAGCGGTTGTTGAGCAGCGACCGCAGGGCGAATTCCCCGGCCCCCAACTCCACGCGGGCCACATCCTTCAACAGCAGGGTTTCACCGTGCGCGCCGCGCTTCACCACGATGTTGCCGAACTCCTCGACCGAGACGAGTCGACCGCGCGTATTGATCTGAAGCTCGAAGGCCACCGGGCTCTGGACCGGCTGCTGGCCCACCGCTCCGGCCGCCACCTGCATGTTCTGCTCACGGATGGCATTGACCACGTCGCCCGGAGCCATGCCCCGGGTGGCCAACCGCTCCGGATCGAGCCACACCCGCATGGCGTAGTCGCCCGAGCCGAAGAGCTGCACCTGCCCGACCCCGTCGATGCGGGCCAGCACATCCTTGACCTGCAGGGTGGCGTAGTTGCGCACGAAGATGTCGTCGTAGGTGTCATCCGGGGAATACAGATGCACCACCATCGTGAGATCCGGCGTGGACTTGAGGGTCAGCACCCCCAGTCGGCGCACCTCTTCGGGCAGTTTGGGCAGGGCTTGCGACACGCGGTTCTGGACGAGCTGCTGGGCCTGGTCGATGTCGGTGCCCAGTTTGAAGGTCACCGTGAGGGTCATGACCCCGTCGCTGGTGGCCTGGGAGAACGTGTAGAGCGAATTCTCCACACCGTTGAGCTGCTGTTCCAGCGGCACCGACACCGTCTCGGAGATGGTCTTCGGGTTGGCCCCCGGATACACCGCACGCACGACGACCTGAGGCGGCACGACCTCGGGGTACTCGCTGATGGGCAGCCGGTACATCGAGACCAGGCCGACCAGAAAGATCAGCACCGAGAGCACTCCGGCGAAGATCGGACGCTGGATGAAAAAGTGGGAGAATCTCATGGGACCCGGTTCAGAGCGGGAGTTCGGAGGAGCAGGGAGCGAGGAGCGACGAACCTCACCGGGCGGCCCCCTGGGGCGGGACCCCCGCGGCTTCTTGAGGCTGGACCGGCTGCCCCGGGAACAGCACGCGGAGGGTGCCGTTGACCACCACCCGATCGGTCGACTGCAACCCGGATTGGATCACCCGCTTGCCCTGGACCAGCGGCCCCGGCACCACGAATCGCTTCTCCACCGTGTTCGACGACGAGACCGTGTAGGCGAACTTCAGGCTCTGCTCGGTGCCGATCACCGAATCGGGCACCACCAGCGCCGAACCGGCGGGACCGGCCGGAACACTGAGTCGGACGAAGAGTCCGGGCACGAAGCGTTCCTCGGGATTGGCCAGCAGCACACGGAACATCAGGCTGCCCGTGTCGCGGTCCAACCGGGTGTCGAACGAGTCCACCACGCCCTCGTGGGGAAAGCCTTCTTCATCGGCCAGACCCATCCGCACCCGGATGCGCCCCTGCTCATCGGTCGGCAGCCGCTTCTCGGCCCGGAACCGGTTGATCCGCAACAAGACCGCTTCATCCAGATCGGCGTAGACGTACACCGGGTCGATGGACACCACGGTCGTCAACAGGGTGTTCATGCCGTCCATGCCCGACACATTGTTGCCCAGCGTCATCAAAGCCCGACCGACGCGGCCGTCGATCGGCGATCGGATCTGGGTGTAGTCGAGATTGAGCCGGGCCGTCTCGAGATTCGCCATGGCCGCGGCCAAGGCGGCCTTGGATTCGCCCTGTCGGGTGACCCGCTGGTCGGCTCCCTCGACCGAAATCGCCTGGGTCTTGAGCATCTGCTCGGCGCGACCCGCCTCGCGATCCGCCGACGCCAGATGGACGCGGGCCGCCTCGACCTCGGCCTCGGCCCGTTGCACCGCAGCGGCGAACGGACGGGGGTCGATCACGAAGAGCACCTGACCCTTGCGGACGGTCTGCCCGGCCTGGAACCGCACTTCGGTCAGGTAGCCGGAGACCCGGGGGCGGATCTCGACCGATTCCACGGCGTCGATGCGCCCGCTCAGGGTCTCCGTCGGCGTGAACGGGATGGACTCGGGCCGGGCCACCGTCACCACCGCCGGCGCCGCGGCCGTGGCCGCGGGTGTCTGGGAATTGCCCGGGGAGCATCCGGTGACCCAGCGGGCCACAAGCAGAATGACAACCCAGGGAGCAAGGGAAGAACGCGGGAACGGATTCATGGAAAATCGGACCACCGGAGGAGACGAAAGGCTGGAGAGCTCGACGGCGGACCTTTCCCGCCGGGGGAGGCAACGGTGCCTGGGCTGCCACGCAAGTCAAACAACACCCGTTCAACCCGTCCGTGGAACGGAACACGGGGCTTGGGCATCGCTCGGGGTCATCGGGGTTTCACCGTGTCCAACCATGCCTTGAGTTCGGCCGGGTGATCGGTCTGGACCCCATCGACGCCCAGACCCAGGAAGCGCTCCCAATATCCGGGCCGCTCGTCCGGACGCTGGATATCGGGCCAGACTCGGATGCCCAGATCCCGACACCAGTCGACAAACTGACGGGACGGAGCCTGATCCACCACCTCCGGTCGGTATTGGGACACGAACTGACGGAGCGCCTCCTCATCCCGGACCGCCTCGGCCGGCGGGCTCAGGATCAACCGCACCCCGGGCAACGCCTTGCGCCACCGCACCGCACCGCCCGGGTGATCATACACCCACACCCGGGATTCCATGCCCACCTGCTTGAGGATGCGCACCACATCGGCCGGGTCGCCCGCCTTGAAATCCAGATACACCTGAATGCGCCCCCGACAGGTCTCCAGCGCCTCTTGCAGGCGTGGGATGCGCGATGGCACCGCATTCGTTCGCGCTTTGTCGGCCACCTTCAGTGCGGACAACTCCGACCAGGTCTTCTCCGAAACCCGCCCCTTCCCGTCGGTCATCCGATCGACCGTCGCATCGTGCATCAGCAGATACTGTCCGTCGCTCGACCGCCGGACATCCATCTCGACCAGATCCGCCCCGGCGCGGATGGCCCCCTCGATCGCCTCGAGCGTGTTCTCGGGATGGGACCGGTGCTCGCCCCGGTGGGCCACCACCATCCACCGCAAGGCCCCGGGCAAGGAAGAGCCCGGTCGATCGGCCGCCGCCAACCCCCCTCGCCCCGCGCTGCATACCAGCCACAGCCCCAAGATCAGCCCCCGAGTCATCGGCACCCACCCTGCCTCAGGCACACACCCAAGCCCAGATCAGACCTCCACGGACCTCCACGGCCTGCTCCGGTGAATCGTCTCCCGACAGCCTGTCCCTGCCCAAGCTGGCCTGCGAGCGCAGGAACGGGTCTCGCGGAGCCCGCACCAGCCAGCCCCGGATTCCGATCATCGGGACGCTTCCTTCTTCGGAGCGGCCTTCGTAGCCTGTCCCCATCACCATGAAATCCGGGTTTGCCCATCATGTGGCCTGGCTCTTGGCGGGCAGCGGCTTGGCTGCCTGGGCCGCGAACCCCCAGGCGGCTCCCGAAACCCGCTACCTCGACACGGTCAAACCCCTGCTCACCCGCCATTGCGTCGCCTGTCACGGACCCGAGAGTCCGAAAGCGCGACTCCGCCTGGATACCGCGGCCGGAGCACTGCGGGGCGGCGACTCGGGCCCGGCAGTCCTTCCCGGCGATCCCGCACGAAGCCTCCTGCTGCAGGTGATCGACGGTACCCATGCCGGCATTGAACGGATGCCCTACCGCAAGCCTCCGTTGCCCAGCCTCGACGTCGAAACCCTCCGACGCTGGATCACCGACGGAGCCCCGGCACCGGCCGCCGAAATCCCTGGAACTTTCGTGCACTGGTCTTGGGTCCCGCCCCGACGAACAAGCCCACCCCGGGCCGCCGAACTCGGCCACCCCATCGACGCCTTCATCCGAGCGCCTCTTGAGCGGCAGGCCATCCGGCCCTCGCCTCCGGCGGCGGCAGCCACCTGGTTGCGCCGGGTCCATCTGGACCTCATCGGCCTGCCACCCGAGCCCGGGGCGACCGAACGGTTCGTCGCCACCGACAGTCCCACCGAGCGCGACCACGTCATCGAACGCCTGCTCGCCTCGCCGCATTACGGCGAGCGCTGGGGCCGGTGGTGGCTCGACATCGCCCGCTACGCCGACTCCAACGGCTACAGTGTCGATGCCCCCCGCTCCATGTGGCCCTACCGCGATCAGGTGGTGGCCACCTTCAATGCCGACCAACCCTTCGATCGATTCCTGATCGAACAACTCGCCGGCGACCTCCTGCCCGGGGCCACCGCGGCCCAGCGCGTGGCCACCGGCTTCCACCGCAACACCCAGATCAACCAGGAAGGCGGCATCGACCCGGAACAATTCCGCATCGAGTCCATCTTCGACAGGGTATCCACCACGGGCTCGGCCCTCCTCGGATTGAGCATCGGCTGCGCCCAGTGCCACGACCACAAGTTCGACCCGATCTCCCAGCGCGATTACTACGGTCTGTTCGCCTTTTTCAACGACCAGGACGAACCCGCCCTCGAAGTCGAAGGCCTCAAACCCGGTCCCGGCGAGCCGAAGGGCCAACCGGGCGGCTGGGCCACCACCCTCGTTCTGAGCGAACGCCGCCAACCCAGGGAGACCCGGCGCTTCATCCAGGGCGATTTCACCCGACCGGCCGAACCGGTGCCGCCGGCGACGCCCCGGGTGCTGCCCCCGCTGCCTCCCAAAAACGGCCGGTACACGCGCCTCGACCTTGCCCGATGGCTGGTCGCCGACGAACACCCCCTCACCGCCCGCGTGATCGTCAATCGCGTGTGGCAGCAGTATTTCGGACGCGGCCTCGTGGAGACCGAGAACGACTTCGGCACCCAAGGCACCCCGCCCACCCATCCGGAACTGCTCGACTGGTTGGCGGTCGAATTCCGGGACTCCGGATGGAGCCTCAAGCACCTGCATCGATGCATCGTGAAGTCGGCCACCTACGGGCAAGCGTCCGTCGCACGGCCTGACCTGCGCGACCTCGACCCCCTCAACCGGTGGCTGGCCCGGCAGAATCGCCTCCGCCTCGACGCCGAACTCATCCGCGACGTCGCTCTGGCCGCCTCCGGCCAGCTCGACTCAGCGCTGGGTGGGCCACCCGTGCAACCCCCGCAACCTGCGGGTCTCGGAGCCTTCACCCAAGCCAACCGGGATTGGGTCGCCAGCACCGGCGGGCATCGGGTACGGCGGGCGATCTACACCCGCATCCAGCGGGCCACACTGCATCCGGCCCTGGCCGTCTTCGACGCGCCCGACAGCTTCACCACCTGCACGCGGCGACTGCGCAGCAACACGCCTTTGCAGGCGCTCACGCTGCTCAATGACACCCAGTTCCACGAACTGGCCCAGCAGATCGCCCGGCAACTGGCCACCGCCCCCGGCTCGGAGACCGATCGGATTGCGGCCGGGTTTCTTCGATGCACCGCCCGCCGCCCGGCACCCGAGGAAACCCGAACACTCCTGCGCCTGCTCCACGAGGAGGGCTCATCGGGTGGTACAGGCTCCCGATCCGACGCCCCCTCGGAGTCCGGCTGGCTCGCCGTGGCCCGTGTGCTCCTCAACCTCGACGAAACCCTCACCCGGGAGTGATCTCCACACCGACGATGCCCATGGACGCCGATCCACACACCGATCCCCATCTCGATCCCCATCTCGATCCGCTCCCTGAAGTGACCCGCCGGCACTTCTTCGGCCGCTGCGCCCTGGGATTGGGCAACCTGGCGTTGGCCTCGATGCTGGGCGAGGGGCAGGCGGCCCCCGTGCCGGCCGGCGTTCCGCCCACCGTTCCAAAGGCCGACGAACCGCTGAAGCCCCGGAGCACCCATCATCCGGCCCGGGCCAAGAGCATCATCTACCTGTTCATGGCCGGGGGCCCCAGCCAGCTCGAACTCTTCGACGCCAAGCCGCGGCTCAACCAACTCAGCGGCCAAGCCATTCCCGACTCGTTCCTCGAGGGCAAGCGCTTCGCCTTCATGGACTCGTCCTTCAAGAACAAGTCCACCCTCCTGGGCACCAAGCGCACCTTCCGCCAATACGGCCAATCCGGGGCCACCGTCAGCGACCTGCTGCCCTACACCGCGGGCATCGTCGACGACATCGCCCTGGTGAAGACCTGCGCGACCAACCTGTTCAACCACGCCCCGGCCAAGCTCTTCATGAACACCGGCAGCGGGCAGTTCGGACGACCGAGCATGGGCTCGTGGGTGACCTACGGCATCGGCAGCCAGTCGCGCGACCTGCCGGGGTTCGTGGTGCTCCAGAGCGGACCTCGCGGGCCGCGCGGCGGGGCTGTCAACTGGTCGAGCGGATTTCTGCCGACCAGCCATCAGGGGGTTCCGTTGCGGGGCTCCGGCGATCCGATCCTGAACCTGGGTCGGCCCGGGGGCATCAGCGCTGCATCTCAGCGCCGCACCCTCGACGCGCTCGGCGAGCTCAACCTGCGGCGGGCGGCCGAGACCGGCGACCCCGAGATCGCCACGCGCATCGCCAGCTACGAGATGGCCTACCGGATGCAGTCGAGCGCCCCGGAACTCACCGACCTGCGCGGCGAGAGCGATGCCACGTTGGCGCTCTACGGCTGCACCCGCGACACCCCGAGCTTCGCCCGCAACTGCCTGCTGGCCCGGCGACTGGTCGAACGCGGCGTCCGCTTCGTGCAGCTCTACCACACCAACTGGGACTCCCACGGAGGCCCCGGCGAGACCCTCGAGAACGACCTCGAGAAGGTGGCCCATCAGGTGGATCAGGGGTGCGCGGCCTTGATCAAGGACCTCAAGTCACGCGGACTGCTCGACGACGTGCTGGTGGTCTGGGGCGGCGAATTCGGGCGCACCCCCATGGGCGAAACCCGCGAGAAGACGGGCCGCAACCACCACATCGACGCCTTCACCATGTGGTTTGCCGGCGCAGGCATTCGGACCGGCCAGGTGCTGGGCGAGACCGACGAACTCGGCTTCAACCCCATCTCCGACCGCGCCCATGTGCACGACATCCATGCCACCCTGCTCCACCTGCTGGGCCTCGACCACCAGCGCCTGACCTTCCGTTTCCAGGGCCGCGACTTCCGACTCACCGACATCCATGGCAAGTTGCTGCACAAGCTCATGACCTGATCCGAAAGCCTTCAGTTCCGGGTCCATCATCGACCCACGCCAAAGTTTTGTTTTCCATCTCCGCATCGATCGACTAGCACCCCAGTTTCACCACCGCATGAACCCCCTCCGCACACTGCTGCCCTTCTTGGTCGCCGCCGCCCCGTTGGCCGCCGCCATTGAAGAACTCCGACCCAAGGGTGGCCTCGACGCGCTGCCCTACCAGCAATCACCGCACCCGATGCCCAACTACCTGGCCGGTCAGCGCTGGGGCACCGAGGGCGAGAAGATCACCCGGATGCAGGAACCGCTGCCGCCCGCCAAATCGGCCGAACGCATCGTCCTGCGGCAGGGATTCCAGGCCGACCTCTGGGCGGCCGACCCCCAGATCCTCAAGCCGATCAGCATGACCTTCGACGAGCGGGGACGGCTCTGGATCGCCGAGACGGTCGACTACCCGAACGAACTCCAGAAAGCCGGCGAGGGGCGCGACCGGATCAAGATCTGCGAAGACACCAACGGCGATGGCAAGGCCGACAAGTTCACGGTCTTCGCCGACAAGCTCTCCATCCCCACGGGCCTGTGCCGGGCCAACGGGGGCCTGATTGTGATCGAGGGCGGCCAAACCCTGTTCCTGCGCGATACCGACGGCGATGACCGCGCCGACGAACGCAAGGTGCTCTTCAAGGGCTGGAACATGGGCGACACCCATGCCACGGCCAGCAACATCCGACTCGGCCACGACAACTGGGTCTGGGGCGTGGTGGGCTACAGCGGCTTCGACGGTGAGGTCGGCGGCAAGCGCGTGAAATTCGGCATGGGCGTCTTCCGCTTCAAACCCGACGGCTCGGCCCTCGAGTTCGTCCGTTCGAGCAACAACAACACCTGGGGCCTCGGCCTGTCCGAAGACGGGCTCGTCTTCGGTTCCACGGCCAACGGCAATGCCGCGTGGTACATGCCCATCCCCAATCGGTACTACGAGGCGGTCTCGGGATGGTCGGCCGCGCGCATGGAGTCCATCGCCGACAACCAGCTGTATCACCCCATCGCCCAGAACGTCCGGCAGGTGGACTGGCACGGCAAGTACACCGCGGGCGCCGGATCGGCCCTCTACACCGCCCGAAGCTTCCCCAAGGACTACTGGAACCGGGTCTCCTTCGTGACCGAGCCCACCGGTCACCTCATCGGCCAGTTCCGCTTCGAGGGTTCCGGGGCCGATTTCAAGGCCACCAACGAGAAGAACTTCCTGGCCAGCGACGATGAATGGTTCTCCCCCATCATGGCCGAGGTGGGCCCCGACGGCGCCCTGTGGGTGCTCGACTGGTACAACTTCATCATCCAGCACAACCCGGTGCCCAACGGGTTCCAGAACGGCAAGGGCAACGCCTACGAGACCCCCTTGCGCGACAAGACCCACGGGCGCATCTACCGGGTCACCCACCGCGAAGGCCGGCCCACGCCCAAGGTCGACCTGTCGGGCAACGACAAGGGTCGATGGTTGGAAGCGCTGGCATCGCCGGTCATGGACGTGCGCCTGCAGGCTCAACGCCGACTGGTCGAGGCTCAGGACCGCACGGTGCTGCCGGACCTGGTCCGCTTGGCGACCGACGCCTCCGCTGACGAGCTGAACCTCAACCCGCGGGCACTGCACGCCCTGTGGACCCTGCACGGCCTCGGGGCCTCCGAAGCCGCGCCGAAATCGACCCTGCGCCACGCCTCGGCGGCGGTGCGCCGCGCCGCGGTGATGACCCTGCCCGCCGAGGGCTGGACCACCGACGACTGGCGGCAGTTGCTGGTGACCGACGCCGACGCCCAGGTCCGCTTGGCCGCCCTGCTGGCCGTCGCCGATCGGGGCAACCCCGCCTCGATCCTTCCGCTGGTCGAAGCCTTCCAGAACCCGCGGAACACCAGCGACCCCTGGTTGAAGGACGGCTTCATCGCGGCGGCCGCCCATCATGATCACGCCTTCCTGACCTCCTGCCTGTCCACGGCGCCGTCATCGCCCGGGGCCATCGAGGTGATGCGCGCCGTCGCCCGTCATCATGCGGCCCACGAGGCGAACGCCTTGAAATTGACCCTGGCCGCCGCCGGAGCGCCGCCCGCGGTCGCCAGCGCCATCCTTGAAGGAATGACCGCCGGATGGCCCGCCCAACGCGTCCCCGCCTTAACACCCGACACGGTGGCCCGGTTCCAGGCCGCGATCACGAAGGCGCCGGACGCCGGAAAGGTGGCCCTGGTCCAACTCGCCACGCAGTGGGGACGGAACGACCTCGTGGCGGGCCAGATCCCAATCATCGCGCAGCGCTTGATCGAAGCGGTGTCTTCGGCCACCGCCACCGATTCCGACCGGATCGACTCGGCCCGCCGCCTGATCGCCGTCCAGGATTCACCGGCCTCCGTCGCCGCGATCCTGGGACAGATCCGCATCCTGACCACCCCGAGCCTCGCCAATGGCCTGATCGGCACCCTCGGCGCCTCGCGGATCCCGGAGACCGCCCCAGCGGTCGTGGGCCGTTGGGCGGAGTTCTCGCCGGCCATGCGCCGCAGCGCCTCCGCCCTGCTGCTGCGCCGCAAGGACTGGGCCCTGGCGCTCCTGGGCGCGGTCGAGTCGGGCACTCTGGTGGCCGGGGATCTCAGCCGCGACCACTGGAGCCAGCTGACCGGCCACTCCGACGCGTCGGTGTCGGCCAAGGCCCGTTCGCTGCAGAAATCCAGCACCCCCAAGTCCTCGGCGGCCATGCAGACCCTGATCACCCAACTGCAACCGGTGGCCCAGAAGTCCGGGAAGGCGGACCACGGCCGGGAGGTCTTCGAGAAGAACTGCAGCGCCTGCCACGCGATGGAGGGCAAGGGCGGCCGCATCGGGCCTGAATTGACCGGCATCGGAGCCCGCCCGAAAGCGGAGATCCTGACCGAGATCCTCGACCCGAACCGTTCGGTTGAGGCCAACTACAAGCTGTGGACGGTCACGCAGAAGGATGGCGAGAGTCTCTCCGGGCGCCTCGACGCCGAGACGGCCACCTCGGTGGAGATCCTGGACACCACCGGCACCAAGCATGTGATTCAGCGCAGCAGCATCGCCAAGCTGGAGTCGTCGGGACAGTCCATCATGCCGGGCGGATTCGAGCAGTTGCCGGCCCAGGACCTGACCGACCTGCTGGAGTACCTGGCCGCGACCAGCGCGAAGCATTGATCGACCGGCCGGGGCGGCGGTCCGGGTTTTCCTCCCGACCGCCGCCCTGAGCAGCCGCCCCAAGCCGCCGACACCTTGAAACCCTCTCGGCAGAACAGGCTTCAATAAAAACAACAACGGCTCCCGGGTTGCGGGAGCCGTTGTTCGTTTTGGGCCCAAATTCAGACCCAAAGGGGCTTGGGACCGACGGTCACCTGAAGTCGCTGGGGTTCCTCGGGTCGGAACGACCCCGGAACTCCGAACCTCACTTCGCGGCGGCTTCGGGCTTCTTCCAGGTGCGACGCGGGGCCTTGGTCACCAGACCGGCCTTCAGCGCCTTCACCGAGACGCGCAGGTAGCGCACCTCTCCGGAGGGCATGATCGCCTTCACGCGCTGCAGGTTCGGGTAGAACTTGCGCTTGGTGATCGCGGTGACGTGCGTACCGATACCACCCTTTTTCTTGGCCTTACCCGAGCGCCAGATGTGATTGCCTTTCACCGGGCGGCGACCCGTCAGCGGACAAATGCGTGCCATAATCGAAGCTTTCTTAAGTTAAAGGAACGGATGACCTACCAGCCCGGGGAGCCTCGGTGCAAGCAGCATTTTCGGATACCGGACCTTCGAGCCCCGGTCGCCTCACCGATTCAACCCACTTCCGAGCCCGAATGACGGGGTCGCAAACGCAGTCCGGGCCAACTTGCAAGCGACAGATCGGGCCTCGAAGTCTACGATCCCGGCATGCGGATCACCCTGCGGTTCATCGGAGTTCTCGGCCTGGCGCTGGGGTCGGGCCTCAGAGGCGACGCACCGGCATCATCGCCGCCGCTTCCGGAATTGATCGGCATCCTGCGCACGAACCTCGATCTGGGATCGGTGGAGTTCGAGACCCGGGCTTCCGAGGCCCTGATCGAGCGGTTCGGAGTCCGCCGGTTCGCGGGAACGCCCTCCCCTGCGACCCCCGCCTCCCCCGCGACGGATCTCATCGCCCGCCGGGAACGCCTCGACGGCGGCATTCTGTATCTGCGCCCGGGTCGGGTGGATGCCGGTCTGCCTGCGGCACTGCGGAGTGCGCTGACCGACAGCGCCTGGACCACCCACGCCTCGGGGCTGATCCTCGACCTGCGCTTCGCCCCGGGAGACTCCCTGCCGGCCGCCGGCGACTCGGCGGCCCTCTTTTCAGAACGCACCGAATCGATCCTCCAGTGGGGCAGCGGCTCGGCCTCGGGCTCGGGTTCCCAGCGCCTGTGGCGTCTGCCCGTGGCCGTCCTGATCAATGGTCGCACGTCGGGGGCGGCGGAGGCGCTGGCGGCCGCCCTGCGCCAGGAGATCGGAAGCGCCCTGATCGGCCAACCGACCGCAGGAACGCATGGGGTGTTTCGCGACATCGCCCTGAACGACGGCACCCGCCTGCAGATCCCCGTGGGGCGCATCCGCCTGGGCGATGGTTCCGTGCTGGCCGAAGGACCGGTGACTCCCGACATCCGGATCCCGGTCGCGGAAACGAGTGAACGGGGGTTCGTGGAGAATCCCACCGCCATCCTCAAGCCCCACGGCGTCGGTGGCACCCACGGCAGCCCGACCGCGCCCCGGCGCAAATTGACCGAGGCCGACCTGGTCCGCGCCCAACGGAGTGAACCGACCGACGCGGACAGCGAAACCAATGCGCCACCCAAGGACCGGGTGACCGTCCGGCTGGCAGACCCGGTCTTGGCCCGCGCCGCCGATCTGGTGCGGGGCTTGGCCGCCTTCCAGAAAGCGCGCTGAAACCGGCCGCCCTCAGGATCGGGCCGGCAGGAAACGCCAGCGTCGGGCCTTCAGCTCGAATCGAGGCAGGGAACCGGCCGGCACCGCGGTGACGTCGATGCGCAACGACAGCGCCTCGTGCAGACGCTCGGCCAGATCGCGGCAGGTCGCCTCCGCGGCTTCGGCCTCGAGGGACACCGCGGCCAGGTCACCCGTCTGATCCACGGTCACCCGGTATTCTCCCACCGCGTCGATCGACCGGACCACCGCTTCGACCGCCGCGGGATACAGATTCACCCCACGGACGACCACCATGTCGTCGACCCGGCCCAGAATCCCACCCTCGAAAACCCACTGACCCCGCCATCGCCGCGGGCAGACCCAGTCGCCGGTGCGGTAGCGGATGAGCGGTGAACCCACCCGCTGGAGCGTGGTGAGCACCAATTCGCCGCGTGTACCTTCGGGGACCGGCTCCAGCGTCCGGGGATCCACGATCTCGGCCAGGAATTGCGACTCGAGCAGCACCAGACTGCCCGGCAACTCCGCCGATTCGTAGGTGACCGGACCGGTCTCGGTCATGCCGTGATGATCGAAGACGCGGGCCCCGGGCCAGGCGGCCTCGATACGCGCCCGGACCGTCGGCTGACTGCCCCCGGGCTCACCGGCCACGATGATCCGCCGCACCCGGGAACGCCGCAGATCCACGCCTTCGACCCGGGCCGTCTCGGCCAGATGCAAGGCGTAGGTCGGCGTGCAACACAGGACCGTGAACCCCTGCTCCAGCAACACGCGGAGGCGGAGAACCGAACTCATCCCACCGCCCGAAACGGAGAGCACTCCCAGTCGCTGAGCCGCCTCGAAAGCCAGCCAGAAACCGAGAAACGGCCCGAAACTGAAGGGGAAAAAAGCCCGATCTCCCGGACCCACCCCCGCCTGCCTCAACACCTCGGCCCAACCCTCGGTCATGGCCGACCAACTCTCCGGGGTATCCAACCACCGCATCGGTGCCCCGTGGGTGCCACTGGTCTGATGACAGCGCGTGTAGGCGCCCACCGGGAAGGTCAGATTGGAACCGTAAGGCGGAAAGGCGGCCTGATCGGCCACCAACTCGGCCTTGGTGGTCAGCGGAAACCGCGTGCGGAAGTCGTCGAGCGACGACGGCAACGAAGAACAGCCCACCGAGGCGTACTTGCGGGCGTAGAAGGCGTTGGTGGGCAGGACCCGTTCCAACAGGGCACGGACCGCATCCAGCGCCCGCGGGGCCGAGCCCTCTGCCTGCTGTCCGGTATCGCTCACACGCGGGAGTTCTCAGGCACGAGGACCCCTCAGTGGGCGTTGGTGCCGCCGGCCGCGGGAGCCGCCGGAGCCACCACACCCGCCGCCGGCTTGGCCGGGCCGCCCGTGTTCGACGGGGCGTACTTGGCGACCATGAAGGCGCCCGTCGCCGCCAGCACGCAGCCGAGGAGGAACGGCAGCGGCAGCGCCTTGAGACCACCCTGCGGCGGGTGCAGGAGCATCGCCACCAGGGTGTTGATGACCGGGGCACCGCCGAAGACGATGGGCATCACCGCGGCGGCGGCCGCACCCTTGTAGATCGGCGAGGCGGCCCCCAGAGCCAGCACCAGCGTGAACGCCCCCACGGCCCCCGCGGCCCCGGCGATCAGACTCCACTGGATGCCCATCGGCGTGAGGCTCCAGTCGGAACCGCGCACCTTCAGGAGGATCGCCGACGCCACGCCGATGATGGCATAGGCGATGCAGACGAAGAGGAAGGCCTTCAGCCCGGCGTGCGGCGTCTCCGGGCCCATGGGCATGTAGCCGCGGCCCTTGTGGAGGATCACCCCGTACACTCCCCAGGACAGCACTGTCAGGAGAGCGAAGATCAACCATGTGTTGCCGGGACCAGCCGCCGCAGGAGCAGGATTCATTGTGGGCACAGGCTACGGTCGGCCGCATCAAACAGCAACAGGGGAGGCATCCGACAGGTGACACGGAGCCCCTTCTCCGACCACCATCGCGGCCCGATGCAAGAATTGATCTCCAAGGCGGCGGCCTTGTTGGAAGCCCTGCCCTACATCCAACGGTTCTCCGGCCAGACCTTCGTCGTGAAGTACGGCGGCAGTTTCATGGACTCGCCCGATCCGGCCGTCCGCAATGGCGTCGCCCGCGACATCGTGTTCCTGGAGGCGGTGGAGATCAACCCGGTGGTGGTCCACGGAGGCGGCAAGGCCATCACCCGGGCCATGGAGGCGGCGGGCTTGAAGGCCCAGTTCATCCAAGGGCAACGGGTCACCGACGCGGCGACGGTCGACGTGGTGGACCAGGTCTTGTCCCGCGAAATCAACCCCGAGGTGGTGAAGACCATCCAATCGCTCGGGGGGGTCGCCCGCGGGTTTGCCGGCACCGACATCTTCACCTGCAAAAAGCTCTGGCTTCAGGATGCCGCCGGCAACCCGGTCGACATCGGCTACGTGGGCGAAGTGACGGCCGTGAACACCGAGCCCTTGATGGACTGCATTCGTCAGGGGATCACTCCGGTCATCAGCCCCACGGCCCGAGGCGAAGACGGGCACGTGTACAACTGCAATGCCGACGTGGCCGCGGCCATGGCGGCCATCGCGCTGAAGGCCCGGCGTCTGGTCTTCATGTCCGACGTTCCGGGCCTGATGCGCGACCCGAAAGATCCCGCGACCGTCATCTCACACCTGTCGGTGTCGGAGGTGCCGGGTCTCAAGGCCACCGGCGTGGTGGACAAGGGCATGATTCCCAAGGTGGACAGTGCCGTCTCGGCGCTGAAATCCGGCGTCGACAAGGTCTCCTTCGTGGACGGCCGCGTGCCCCATTCCGTGCTGCTGGAGATTTTCACCGACGACGGCGTGGGCACCGAAGTGGTGCTTCAGTGACCGGCCGCCCCGGCCTCGTCACACGCTGCACGGAGCCAGGATGGCATCGCTCATGCCATGGATGATCTTTTTGTCGGCCGGATTGAGCGTGGCCAAAATGCCTCCCAGCTTCGGGCGCGCCTGATCGCCGTCGCCCGACACGAAGTAATACGGGCACAGCCGCGCCCGAACCGACTGACGGGTGACGCTCCCCGTATCCAGGTCCATGGCCTCGGCCTCCAGCAGTCGAGGTTTGTGGTACTGTTGCAGCAGGTAGGGGGATCCGGGCCATGAGCCGAGGGCCCGATCCACCGCCGCCCCCCATTCGCCCGCGCTCAGATCCGATCCGAGATGGACGCCCCGTGAGCCCCAGGCCTCCGGGCTGAATCCCGAGATCTTCAGCACCAAGGCCCGTTCCCGCTGGGACAAGCCCTTGAGCTGCGACCACTCGGTGATCTCCAGCCCGGGATAGGCGCCATGGGGCGGCAACGGCGTGGGATCCAGCAACCAACTGCGCGGCACGATCTTCAACAGTCGGAGGTAGAACCCTTCTCCCAGCTCTTGGCGCCAGAACTCCCGCAGGTTGCGGTTCCACAGCAGAGCAAAGAGCAGCTTCTCCTCAAAAATGGGCCGTGGCGGCGGCGTCAGGCGGATGCGCTTTTCGAGGGCCTTCTGGAACAGCGTGGCCGACCCGCGCACCTGGGGCAGGTCGAACAACTCGAAGAAGCGGTACACGGCCTCGCCATCGGCCGGGGAGTCGAATTCGCCTCCATGGACTTCGAAGCGATCGGCGCCCAGCCGCGAAGCCAGCCACGCCATCTCCGGCCGATAGGAACCCGCCTCGTCGGACACCACGATGTGCACCTTCGAGGCCGACCCGAAGATCGAGGCGAATCCCTCCTGCATGCCGGAGGCCCCGCCCACGACGGCGTCCCCCAGAGCCGCGTAGGTCTGGTTGAGCCACTGGGTCAGCCCGATGCCGCCCGGCACCGAATCCAACTCGGAGATGATGAACCCGTCGTCCGTCAACAGCAGGTCGGGGCGGATGACCCGGGGCAATTCGTTCCTCAAGACCGCCGCCCGTTGGATCGCCACCAACTCCGGGGGTTTCCCCTGATCGAGCACCTCGGCCACCCAGGCCGGGGCACGCCCTTCGGCGCTCCGGCGGTACAACTGATTCACCGCCTTGTAGAACTGGTGGAATACCCGCCCCAGCGACTCGATCTCCGCGGCCAGCGCCTCCCCCAGCGCCAGCGGCCGCGCCGCCGACTTCCAGCTCATGCCCCCGAAGAGCCCTCCCTCCGGCATGGCTTGGCGCAACGACTGGGCCCGATCAACAGCGGTCATGGGCGCCCACCCTACGAACCCACCGCATCGGCCTCAATCTCATCCACGCTCCAAGGGAAACCGCGCCTGCTCCCCGGCGCCCCAAACCCGGGCAGCGATCCCGACCCGGGCTGCTCGTACAGACCCTGCGCCGTCTGAAGAGCCTGTCCCTCGAGGCCCATGCCGAAAGGGACAGGCTCATTCAGGTGTCGAAAGGGACAGGCTCGTTCCGGGGATGATCCGACGGCGGCGGACGATTGTTTGCAAAAAGAGCCCTTGGGCCGACGAACCCTTGGACAGCCATTGTCTCAACCCAACCCCCACACTCATCGCATGAACAGTTCCCGCAACGACCGGAATCAATCCCACAACGCGACGGCCACTTGGCTACCGCTGGACATGCCGTCGAACTCGGTCCGTCGATCGCCCCGACGCGTCCGTGCATTCCGCCCCTGTGGTCGTGAACGGGCGGCCTGGTGGTTCGACCAGATGCGCCGGATCGTGGAAACCGGCGCCGACTTCCGGGCCTGAGGCGCCACGTCGCGCCAGTTCGGAATGCCGGAGAAGAAAACCCGAAGGAAAACCCGTTCTTGCCACGCCGCCTTCAAATCGGCAGTTTCACCGCCGCTTGGGAACGGGGTCGTAGCTCAGTTGGTAGAGCGTCTCGTTCGCAATGAGAAGGTCAGGGGTTCGAATCCCCTCGGCTCCACCACCTCCCAAGTCCTGCGTCGCGGTTTTCGAGTCACCGCATCCCCTTCCACGCACACGGTTTACGCCCGACCGTCCCCAGGTCTCCAGGTCCCCGCTCCAGGGCATGACCGATTCAGGGTCCTTGGGCCCCATCGATCCTGCCCCACCCCGAGTCGGTTCCGAGTCCCTGGTTTTGAGGGGCAACCCCATGAGCGACGGACTCGCCGATCGAGCCTCCGAGGCCGATCTCAATGAAAACCCCGGCATCCACCAAGGAATGCCGGGGTTGAACTCCCTGATGCCAGGGGCGAGAAGGTTGGGTATCAGGCCTCTTTCTTGGCCGCCTTGACCTCGATGTGCAGATCGCGCAATTGACGGCCGGTCACCGCGCTCGGGCTGCTGGTCATGATGCAGGTGCCCTTGGCGGTCTTGGGGAAGGCGATGACATCGCGGATGCTCGTCGTGCCACACAGGATCGCGCACAGACGATCGAAGCCCAGGGCGATGCCGCCATGCGGCGGGGCCCCGTATTTGAAGGCTTCGAGCATGTAGCCGAAGCGCAACTGGGTCTCTTCGGCGGGGATTTGCAGCAACTCCTCGAAGATGGTCTTCTGCACGTCGGCCTGATGGATCCGGATCGACCCACCGCCCAACTCCACACCATTGACCACGATGTCGTAGTGCTGGCCGCGGACCTTCTTCGGATCGGTCTTTAGCAGCGGAATGTCTTCGGCCACGGGGGCGGTGAACGGATGATGGCTCGAGTACCAGCGGTTCATTTCGCGATCGAAACCCAGCAGCGGGAACTCGACGACCCACAGGAAGTCGAACCGCGCCGGATCGATCACCAGCTTGCCCTGGGCCTTGAGGACCTCGGCGCAATACAGGCGGATCTTGCCGAGGATCTCACAGGCGTTGAGCCATTGATCGGCTGCGAAGAGGATCAAGTCACCCTGCTCGATGCCCAACTTCTCGGTGAGGGCCGCCTTCTCGGCGTCGTTGAAGAACTTCACGATGGGCGACTTCCACTCGCCATTCTCCACCTTGATGAAGGCCAACCCCTTGGCACCGAAGCTCTTGGCGTATTCGGTCATGGTCTCGAGCTGACCCTGGGTCGCGCCGGCCAGACCCTTGGCGTTCATCGCCTTGATCACGCCGCCGCCGGCCACGCAGTTGCCGAACACTCCGAACTTCGAGCCGCGGAACTCCTCGGTGAAGTCCACCAACTCCATGCCGAAGCGCGTGTCGGGCTTGTCGATGCCCCAGCGGTTGAGCGCCTCTTCGAACGAGATCCGCTTGAACGGCGTGGGGATGTCCATGTTGAGGGCCGTCTTCCAGACCCGCTTGAGCAACCCCTCGATCAACGCGTAGATGTCCTCCCGCTCGATGAACGACATCTCGATGTCCACCTGGGTGAACTCGGGCTGACGATCGGCACGGAGATCTTCGTCGCGGTAGCAGCGGGCCAACTGGAAATACCGTTCCACGCCGCTGACCATGAGGATCTGCTTGAACTGCTGCGGCGACTGCGGCAGCGCGTAGAAGGTTCCCGGCTCGCGACGATTGGGCACCAGGAACTCGCGGGCGCCCTCGGGGGTCGACTTGAAGAGCGTGGGCGTCTCGACCTCCAGGAACCCCTGGTCGTCCATGTAGCTGCGCGTGGCGATGGCCACCTTCGAGCGCAGGCGCAGGTTGCGCATCATCTCGGGGCGACGCAGGTCGAGGTAGCGGTACTGGAGCCGCAGCTCTTCGTTCACCTTGTTGGCCACCTCGGGGTCATCCACCTGGAAGGGCAGGATCGCCGAGGGGTTCAACACCGTCATGGATTGCACCTGCACCTCGACCTCACCGGTGAGGATCTTGGCGTTGCGGGTGCCCTCGGGGCGGATGCGGACTTTGCCTTCGATCTCGATGACCGACTCGGCGTGCAGCTTCGAGGCCGCATCGAAGACCGCCGGGGGCAGGTCCGACGGATCGAACACGGTCTGCGTCCGGCCCTCACGGTCGCGGAGGTCGATAAAGAGGACCCCGCCCAGGTCGCGTCGGGAGTGGACCCAGCCGGTCAGGATGACCGCGCGGCCGGCATCCGAGGCGCGGAGTTCATTGCAATGGTGCGTGCGCTTCATGCGAAAATCGATCCAGAGAGTGTCGATCCGGAGACGGATTTCAAAGGGGGAAGTTGGGCGGCGGTGCCGATCGCCCCCCCGGCCGGCGTCTCCGAGGCTCAAGGAAATCACCGAATCGGCCGATGACCCTATGTCATGGAACTAGGGCTCTCAGGGCTGGCCTCCGGCTTCGACTGGAGAACGCTCGTCAACCAGTTGGCCGATGTGGAACGGACCCCGCAGAAGCGGCTCCGGGCCGAACAGACCACGCTCCAGAATCGGAACAACGCCTTCAGCAGCATCAAGACGCAGCTGAGCGTGCTGCAAAACCGTCTGAGCGCCCTGTCCTCCGCCGAAGTCCTGCAGGCCCGCAAGGCCACGGTGAGCGACTCCTCGGTGCTCACCGCCACGGCATCGGCGGGAGTCGCGTCCGGCACCTACGAGTTCAACATCACCCAGCTGGCCACCGCCTCCAAGACGGTCGGGGCGTCCGGCATCGGGGCGAATCTCTACCCCAGCAACAACGTCAACTCCGGCACCCTCGAGTCCAAGGGTTTCAATCCGCCCATCACGGCGGGCACCATCACGGTCGATGGGGCGCAGATCACGATCGATCCGACGGTCGACACCCTCCAAGACGTGTTCGATCGGATCGACGCGGCCACCAACAACAAGATCCAGGCTTCCTACAGCGCCGCCAGCGACAAGATCGAGCTCAGGCGTGTGGGCGGTCCCCAGCCCACCTTGGTCGTGGGCAGTGCCACCGACACCTCCAATTTCCTTTCGGTGACCCGCCTGTCCAACAACGGCACCAACGTCATCGAGAGTTCATCGAGCCTCGGCAGCATCGTGCCCGCCAATACGCTGAGCGCGGCCAATTTCCAGACCGCGGTCAGCGACGGTGGAAGTGGGGCGGGCGAGTTCAAGATCAACGGAGTGTCGATCAGCTTCAACGCCTCCAGCGACTCGGTGCAGAACCTGATGGATCGGATCAACGCCTCGGCGGCGGGCGTCAACATCGGCTACGACCGGATCAACGATCAGTTCACCCTCACCAACAAGGTCACCGGCAATCTGGGTGTCGCCTTGGAAGACGTGACCGGCAACTTTCTGGAGGCGGCAGGGCTCAAGACCGGGTCGACCTTCCAGGCCGGCAACGACCTGCTGTACACCATCAACGGCGGGTCGGTGCTGAGCAGCCATTCCAACACCCTGAACGAGGACAACACCGGCATCGACGGGTTGTCCATCGCCGCCCTCAAAGTGGGCACCTCGACCATCACGGTCGCCTCCGACACCAGCACCATCAAGGGGGCCGTCAAGAGCTTCATCGACGACTACAACCGCGCCCAATCGACGATCGATTCGCTCACGGCCAGTTCCACCGATTCGACGGGCAAAGTCACCCGATCCACCTTGGCCGGAGACATCGACGCCAACGAGATCGCCTCCAAGCTCCGCGCGATCGCCTTCAATCAGGCCACGGGACTCACCGGCACCCTCAATTCGCTGGCCAAGATCGGCATCGACACCACCGGCGACAACGATCTCCTGAAACTCGAGGACGAAGCCGCCCTCGACGACGCGATCGCCAACAACCTCGCCGGCCTCAAGCTGCTCTTCAACGACCCCGACAAGGGCATCGCCACGAAGCTCAGCGCCTATCTGGACAAGACCATCGGAGAAGACGGCTCACTGGTCACCCGGCAAGATGCGTTGACCAAGCAATCGAGCGAGATCGACATCCAGGTCACCGACCTCGAAAAGCGGGTTCAATCGAACCGCCAGCGCCTCATCGACAGCTTCGTGCAGATGGAAACCGCCCAGCAGTCGATCAACCAGCAGCTCAAATTCCTGCAGCAGCGCTTTGGCGGGACGCAGTGAGGGCGCTGATGCGACCCTGATACAGCCTTGATACAGCCTTTCTGCTGTATTCACGGAGTGTTGGAGCGATATCGACGAGAGTCACGGCGCGGCATTCTCGACAACGGATCTCCTGACGATCAACGGCCTAAGGACGTTGATGCGATCATCGCCCCATCACCAGAGCGATTTCACCCGATGTGTGACTGATTTTCGCCGGCGAGACCTTGTTGTTTTGGCACGAAGCATGCCGGCACTTTTTTCCGAGCAGGCTTTAAAACCAAGCCCCTCAGGACGGCCTCACGTCTAGGCAGCCGGCAACAATCGCCGTGATTTAGGTTCCTTGGGTTTGGCGCCTTTTCTGCTTCATCCGTTCCGATCGTGTTTTCAACAGATGATCGAGCGGCTCGAAGCATCGAAAAGTCCCCATCCAATTCCATCAATTCCGATATGCCAGGCTTCACTGACAGCGGCACGCAACCGCAACCAAGCCCCATCTTCGTCGATGCCGATATTCGAGTACTGGAAGGTTCCGCAGCCGTTGAACGCCTGCGAGAACGCAACGACCTCCAATACCTGACTCAGCAGGGCATCATTCAAGTGGACCGCGCCCGTTGGCAGGAAGCCCAACGCTACGAGCGAAAAACTTGGATGACCCACCTGATCAATGCCGACGACGACCGGAATCACGACCACAAGAACAACTTCGGCGGCTATCAGGCCCTTGCGGGGCGGACCTTCCCTCGGGTCATCGAACTCGGCTGCGGACCGTTCACCAATCTCCGCCTTGTGTTGCCTCACCTCCGCGTCGGGCACATCACCTTGCTGGATCCGTTGATCCAGGATTACCTCACTCATCCTCATTGCACCTATCGGAACGGGAGCCTGCAAGGCGTGCCGGTCGAAACAGTGGCCAGTTCGATCGAGGAGTTCGTTCCATCGGAGGGCTACGATCTCGTGGTGATGGCGAACGTGCTGGAGCATTGCTTCGATGTGCCAGCCATCTTCCATCGAATCCTACAGTGTTTGAAACCCGGCGGTGTGCTCGTTTTCGGAGACAATGCTTTTCGCACGGAACAACTGGAAGTGCTGCTGGCAAACCAGTTTGACGCTGGACATCCGATTCGGGTCACGGAGCCGCTGATCACCTCTTTTCTGCAAGAGAACTTCGCCGAGCTGTATCATCAACGATTCTACGGTCACTACAACCAACCTCATCGAATCGACATCTACTACGTGGGGATCCGCCACCCTGTGACAGAGCAGGACGGGCAAACCCGACTTGATCTTCCTGCATTGTTCGCCCTTGAGGATGACGCCCAGGTTGAAATGGTGTTCGACTCCAGCTTTCGACGCTTCGGTTGGAATGGGCAGGTTGTCATCGACACAGCAGCGGCAGCCTTGAAATCGGGGCGCGTCGGACTGTCGGAGAAGCTGGCCACAGTGGCGACTGGGCTTCTGCCCGGATCCACCGAGGCAGCTGCTCTGCAACGTCGGATCATCAATTTCAAAAACACCTTCTTCGTAACGGTCGGCCAGATTTTGCCCGAATCCAAGATGGGCCGATCGCTGCGCACGGTGATCGGAAGATTCCGCCCGAAGACGATTCTCGATCTGGGGGCCGCATCAGGCTTGGGATCAACGACCGTTCTGGCCGGAGCCGTTGCAGAACACGGACTCTCCTCGCGGATTTATGCCGTCGAATCGTCTGCAAGCACGTTTGCGCACCTGAAACTCAACGTCGCTCGGTTTCCGAATGTCACGCCCCTCCACGGCAGTGTGGTGGATGCCACCAACCTGCCGACGTGGGATGAAGTGCTGACCGATGTCTGCAGTCGCCCGAACCGGGTTCTCGAGCACATCACAGCGGAGGAGTTGAGGCACTGGTACGACCACACCAAGGCCGAAACCGAAACGCTCTGGCGCAGCCATGGCAGCCTCCTGAAAGAAATCCCCGTCCAGGTCTTTGATCTGGTGGTCATCGACGCCGACCTTTTCTTTGCACGCGAGGCTCTCAAAGCCGTCATCGACCGGACCAACATCCTGGTGCTCGATGATGTGACTGAACACAAGAATGCCGCCACTCACGAACATCTCTCCACTCAACCGGATTGGGAGATCGTGGATATGGATCTCGCAGACCGCCACGGTTGGAGCATCTTCCGCCGCCGCCGGTTTCTGGACGAGGGCAAGCCCATGGAGGCCTCTCTCCAAGGGAATCGCCCCCGAATCCATTTCGCATACTCGGGTGATCCCAGGAACGATGCCGCTCGCCGCGCACCGGCGACGATTACCAATCGGATATTCCGGTTCCTCGAGCAGCGAGCCGAGGTTCTCTATTACGATCTCGCAGACACGACCACGGTACCCGACGTCCGCGACGGCGACATCGTTCTGGGGCACCCGCATCCGCATCCGGACTCGATCATGCGCCGGTTGCTCAAAGCGTCTTGCGCCCGAAAGTGCCTCATTTTCCCCTTCCATTCACATCTCCCTGAAATCAATCGCTTTGCGAAAGACTTGGCGGTGGATGCGCAGAGACTGTTCCTGATCTCCGGCCCCTTCTGGACTGAAAACATCGGCCGAACGGAGTTTGCCGGATGGTCGGACAAGTTGGTTCGCCTGGACAATTCCATCGATCTGCAATTCTTCGGCCTCCGGAAGACGACATTCAACCCCGAGGGTCGGCGCGGACTGTTTGTCCTGGGACGCAGCGGCCCTGAGAAGGGGAGCACCGAATTGTTTCAACAACTCAGGGAGGTTCCAGGTCGGCTGGTCATCGCGGGCGAGTTCACCGCGGCAGATCTGGCAATCCTCGAGGGACGATCCGACACGGAATTTCTGGGCATACTGGACTGGGGCAACGAACCCCTCGTGCGACGCATCGTAGCGGCCTGTGACTTCTTCTTGAACCTGTCCATCAGCGACGCGTCACCCACGACTCTGTTCGAGTCGATGGCGCTCGGCTTGATTCCGGTGACCACGCCGCAGTGCGGTTACACCTACTCCTCGCTCATTCCGCTTTCGTTGATCGACCGGGAGAGCAATCTCATCACACTTCGGAATCTTCAGTCCCTGCCCAATGACCTGCTGATGTCGTTGCGCGACCGCAACCGCAGCTTGGTGGAGCAGAACCATCAGTGGCCACGTTTCCTCGCCACCCTCTGGCAAGGACTGATGGGTGATTCCGTCACCGGAGCAAGGCCAGTCCACCAGGATTCGAGCAAGAAACCTCAAGAACACCTCGAAGCCAGAACCTCACGATCCACTACCGCAAAAACCGCCCGGCGCGTGAAGGTCGCGGCGGACTACGCCGACAAGTTGGATCTCACCCAGATCGACAACCAGTCCGAGTTCGCCGCCGCCATCCGCCAACTCTTCGCCGAGCACAGACCCACCAAACTCGTCGAGACGGGCGCCTATCTGGGTGAGGGAACGACTCGCGTCATCGCCGACGCCCTCAGGCAACTCGACATCACCGAAGCGCAGTTCCACTCCATCGAAATCAACCACCACCACTTGGCTCAGGCCCGTCGGAATCTCGCGCGCAACGGCCTGGCGTCGGCCGTGCACTTGCACCATGGCGTGTCCGTTCCGCGCGGTTTGCTTCCATCGTTGGAGGAGATCGAACGATGCACAGTCCGCGAGATAGACGAGAACGACCTCTTCGTGGATCACCGCGAACACGAGCGAGCGACCTTGTACTTCAAGGAAACGGACTTCCATGGCGTGCCGGACGACCTGCTGGGGCGCGTGTTGCGACAATTCAACGGTCGCCCCGATTTCGTGCTCCTCGATTCGGGCGGCCACATGGGGAACGTGGAGTTCAATTACCTCCTCAGCCAACTGGAGGGGCCCTGCTGGATCGCGTTGGATGACGTCCACCATATCAAGCATCGACGCAGCCTCCGACAGATTCAGGCCGACCCCCGGTTTGAGATCCGTTTGGAATCGAATGAGAAATTCGGTTTCTGCATCGCCCGGTTCACACCCGCCTTGGTCGAGATCGATCCGTCGATCGGGCGCCTGCTCTGGGTGAGGACCGACTCCATCGGTGATGCGGTGCTCGCTTCTTCGATGCTGCCGCACCTCGCCGCGAAGTATCCCGCCGCACAGATCTCGGTCTTGTGCGAAGCCAAGGTGGCCGACCTGTACATCGCGAGTCCATACGTCACCTCCATCATCGCCTTCGACAAATCGAAGGCTTCGAATCAGGGACACCTTCAGGAGATCGTGGGGGAGATTGCCCAGATCAACCCACAGCTCATTCTCAATTCAGTCCGGTCTCGGGACGCGTTGTCCGAGACGCTGACGCTGGCCTTCCGCTCGGCCAAGCACATCGCCATCGAGGCCGACCTCGCCAACATGTCCGAGGTCAACCGCAACGACGCCCAAGAACTGTATTCCCGGATCATTCCTTCACCGGGTTCCCACAAGTCCGAACTGGAGCGGCACCGGCATTTTCTCGCGGGACTCGGCATCCATGGGGTCGTATTGGAGCCGAAGGTCTGGACTTCGCCGGAGGATGAGGCGTTGGCGGAGCAATTCTTCGAAACCAATCAGCTCGATCCTGAACGAACGATCGCCCTATTCCCCGGTGCGCAACACGACTGCCGTGTCTATGGCGGCTACGCTGCGGCCCTGCGGAACCTCGAGGGCTTCGACTTCCTCGTGTTTGGAGCCGCCGCCGATGAGACCTTGGCCGCCAGTCTCGTTCAGGGCTTGCCAGGTCGCGCCCTGAATCTGTGCGGTCGATCCTCGCTGCGGGAAACGGCCGCTCTGCTCCGACGCTGCCGTTTGTATGTCGGAGCCGAATCCAGCGGCGCCCATCTGGCCTGTGCCGTGGGGGTACCGAATGTGGTGATCTTGGGCGGCGGGCATTTCGGGCGCTTCATGCCCTATTCACGCCTGACCTCCGCCGTGGTGCTCCCGCTGGATTGCTTCGGGTGCAACTGGCGTTGTCCCCACGCGCGAGCGCACTGCGTGAAAGACGTCTCTGCGGAGGTCCTCACCAAGGCGATCGGCCAGACGCTGGCGGCCGGGGCCTCCAAACCGCGCGTCTTCCTCCAGTCAGCGGCCGGGTGGAATGGAAGAAACAATCACCCTGCCTGGAAACACCCCGAACACCTTTTGACCGAGACCCAGGTCGAAATCATTCCGGTGGCCTTGATCGAGTCGGAAGACCAAGCACAGAAGGTCTCAGCCGATGAGACACAGCTCCAACCACGGGTGACCGACAGCGAACTTCAAAAAGAAGGAATCACGGTTTCAACCCACTCTGACAACCAGCAAATCCGGATATCCATATTCGCCTCCGTTTACAACTCGGATCAGTTCATAAGCCAATATCTTGAAGACATAACAAGGCAAACCGTTTTCAAGAAACACTGCGAACTGGTTTTGATCAACCCAAACTCTCCAGGTAACGAGGAAATAGTGATCAGGCAATACATGGAAAGGTATTCCAATATTGTCTACAAACGACTCGATCACGACCCTGGAATCTATGAGACGTGGAATGAAGCCATCCGGATGTGCCGCGGCGAATATGTGACCAACGCCAATTTGGATGACAGAAAAGCCCCAAATTCCATCGAAAGGCATTTCGAGATTCTGTCAAAAAGCCCCGGAATCGACTTGGTGTACGCTGACAGCTACATCATGCACCAACCCAATAAGCGCTGGGAAGATGTCCAAGAAGACACGCAACGATACGATTTCGAGGAATTCTCCATAGAGGCGATGTTGAGAGGCAACCCGCCGCATAACAACCCGATGTGGCGTAAGTCTCTGCATCAGAAAAACGGTTGGTTCAATCAAAAATACAAGTCCGCGGGCGATTGGGATTTTTGGCTCAGATGCACTTTCAACGGTGCCAAATTCAAGAAGATCAATGAGATTCTTGGGGTTTACTACTTCAATCCCAAAGGGATGTCTACCAACCCTGAACATGATTCGTGGAAGATTTCACAAGAAAAAGAGATCCTATCGAACTATTTGGCCCTTTATCAGCAACGGGGCAACCCGACCATCGGTACGCCGTCGAAACCAGTCAACTCCCCCGAGTTGGCGCTCCCCCTCCGCTGGGCGGCCCCGATCTTCAACCCGAGCGGTTACGCCAGTGAGGCGATCAACTTCGTCGTGCCGCTGGAGAAGCGCTGCGCTTTGGGGATCCACCACAACTCCTCGATCCGGTCCGAGGCCTTCACACGGGGTCTGGGGGCTTCCGATCGGGAAGCGCTGCTGCGGATGCAGGACCGCTTCGGTTCACTGCAAGGTGGCATCAGCATCTCCCACGGGCCCGCGAGTTTCTTCACCCGCCCCGCGGATGCCGACTATCTGATCGGCCGCACGATGTTCGAGACCGACCGCCTCGCGGCCGAGTGGGTCGCAGCTTGCAATCGGATGGATGAAGTGTGGGTGCCGTCGCAGTTCAATGTGGAGACGTTCGCGGCGAGCGGCGTTGAGCGCTCGAAATTGGTGATGATGCCTGAGGCGGTGGATTCGAGCTTCTTCGACCCGTCCCGCCACAGCGCGTACCCGCTGCCCAACCCCGCCCGGTTCAACTTCCTATCGATCTTCGAGTGGTCGTCGCGCAAGGGCTGGGATGTGCTCATCGCCGCGTACCTCCGAGAGTTCTCGGCCCAGGACGACGTCTGCCTCTGGCTGCGCACCTACCTCTTCTCGAAACCCGATGGCGATCCGGCCCAGGAGATCCGTCGACGGATCGACGCCTTCACCGCATCACTGGGGCTGCAAGGCAAGGACCTGCCCCGCATCGAACTCATCGCCGAACAGGTGCCGAGCGACCAATTGCCGGGGCTGTACCTGGCCTGCGATTGTTACGTGGCCCCGAGCCGGGGCGAAGGCTGGGGACGCCCGCAACACGAGGCGATGCTCATGGAACGCCCGGTCATCGCCACGAACTGGAGTGCGAACACGGAGTTCATGACCGAGGAGACCAGCTACCTCATCGATTATGAAATGGTGGAAGCCCGCGGGCTCGAGCCTGAGCTGTGGCACTACAAGGGACACCGGTGGGCCAATCCTTCGGAGACCCACTTGCGATCGCTGATGCGCCGGGTGTTCATCGCTCCGGATGAAGCCCGCGCCAAGGGCCAGGCGGCTCGCAAACACATGGCCCGCCATTACAGCCGTGATGCCGTGGCCGATCAGGTGATCCATCGACTGCAATCCATCGAGCGCTCGCTGCTGTCACCGCAGTTGCCGCCGGCACCGGTGGTCCAGGTCCATGGGCTTGGCGCCCTGTCGCCTACGTCTCCGGAAGGCTCGTCAGCCTCGGCGGGCGCCTCGGATCCGAAAACCGCGTCCTCCCTGGTGACCCTGTCCTTCGAGGGTTCGTTCCTGGACCTCGGCTCGCTCTCGCACGTGAACCGATCCCTCGTGCAGCACTTGAATCAGGAGCCGCGGGTGCGCGCCATCGCCGTCTCGAAGGGGGTTCCCGCTCCGGGACCTGTGCCGCCCGAACTCAAAGCCTGGTCACAGCGCGTCCAACGGCGCTCGCCCGCCGATACTCAGGTCACCGTCCGACACCAGTGGCCACCGGACTGGAGACGTCCGGAACAGGGCGCCTGGGTGCTGATCCAGCCGTGGGAATTCGGATCCATCCCTGCCGAATGGGCCGAGAAGGCGCAGGCGGTCGACGAGATCTGGTGCCCCAGCCGTTATGTGCGAAGCCTCTACGTGCAGGCCGGCATCCCGTCCGAGAAAGTCCGGGTGTTGCCCAACGGTTACAACGCCGCGGCCCACCATCCGAAGGCCCCGCCGACCCCCATCGACACGGCCAAGCGCTTCAAGTTCCTCTTCGTGGGGGGAACCATCGGGCGCAAGGGGGCCGACCTGCTGCTCGAGACCTTCCTCGCCACCTTCCGCAGGACCGACGACGTGTGTCTGGTCATCAAGGACTTCGGAGGTAAGTCGGCCTACCAGGGACAGACCCTCCACCAGCGCATCCGGGCGGCCCAGGCCGATCCGCAGGCACCGGAGATCGTGTACCTCGACCAGGATCTCACCGAGCGCGAGGTGGCCGGACTGTACACGGCCTGCGACTGCCTGGTGCACCCGTACCGCGGTGAGGGATTTTGGCTCCCGGTGCTCGAAGCGATGGCCTGTGCGTTGCCGGTGATCTGCACCGGCGGCGGCTCGACCGACGACTTCGCCACCGACGAGTTCGTCCACCGCATTCCCGCGTCCCGGGAATTCGTCGGCAACGAGGTGAGCGGCATGACGCTCGACCACCGCGGATGGTGGTTGAGCCCGGATCCCGAGGCGCTGAAGCGGGC